>Ga0134127_10003414_pt1 | contig 11420 bp, 10 predicted proteins | sample KB31753_FD_96459 | JGI IMG/M metagenome (GOLD analysis project Ga0134127, IMG submission 96459) | Terrestrial soil microbial communities with excess Nitrogen fertilizer from Kellogg Biological Station, Michigan, USA - KB3-175-3 | ecosystem: Environmental > Terrestrial > Soil > Unclassified ...
CTACTCCCCGAACGGCAACTCCCGGGGACTGTTTCGGTGCCGTCGCGACGCAGTGGCCCCGCGTAGTAGCAGCCGAGCTCGATCTGTGGCGGAAACTCGCCCACCGAATATCGTTCCAGGACGTCGGCCCGCTTGTCGGCGATCTCTCGAAGCATCGACACCGCACCGGGACGGGGACCGGGACTTCGGTAGATCAGGCCGAGCAGCACCTGCTCGAGATCCCACGCCGCTGCAGCGTTGCCCCGTGCTTCTTCGATCTGAACCAACTGCCTAAGCAACGGCGCTTCTTCGAACGAAGTGAGGCCGTAGTTGACGCGGACGATGTGCCTTGCGCGCTCGAATGCCGCTACCGCGAGATCGACGTCTCCCTGCTCTCGCAGCAGCAAACCGAAATTCGTCAGCGGACGGATGAGCTCAGGAGAATTGATGCCCTGCGACGACTCTATCTCCTCGATTTGCCGGCCCACGCTGGAAACGGGGTCCTCCGACAGCTCCTGCGCAACGAGGCGCGCTGCCGCAAACGCGGCCGTAACCAGCACGAGACCGAGCGCTGTCGCGCGGGCGCGCATCGAAATCATGGCCTCCGTCGCCACTCATGCGAGCACGAACGGCAACAGCATAGCCGACTATTTCAGTCCGAGCCTCTCGCCCCTCGCTAGCCACTCGACGGCCTCGCGGAGGCGCCGCTCCTTCGTGTCGTCGCGCTTCGCGGCGTCGATCCAGCCGACATAGGCACGCCGATACGACGGCGCGAGCGTCCCGAAGAACCGCCACGCGGCCGGCTCGGCCTTGAGCGCGCGCTCGATGTAGGGCGGGACCGGCGCGTCCAACGCGCGTCGCTGCCGAACGGCGTAAGCACGCTTCCCCGTCGGAGCATTCGCGCGGCCCGCGGGCATCAGCAACCCGCGCTTCTCGAGCGACGCATAGCGTTTCCGGTTGACGTCCGACCAGCGGCTGTCGGGCTTGCGCGGCGTGAACTTCACGGCGTAGCGCGCGTCGTCGAGGCGGCGGACGAGGCTGTCGACCCAGCCGAAGCACAACGCCTCCTCGATCGAAGCTTCGCGATCGACGCCGTTCTTGCCGGTGTGCCGCTTGTGGAACACGAGCCAGATCTCGGCGACCGACGCATGGTGCTTCTCGAGCCACGCGTGCCACTGCGCGCGTGACCGAACGTCGAGCGTCTTGATCGGCTTCGCCGCCACTCAGGCTAGCGCGTGAGCCACCAGACAATAACGCCGACGACAAGCAGCAGCAGCACGGCACGAGCACGCGGCGCCTTGCGCGGCAGACGCTGGCGGATGAACTCCGCTTCCTTGCCGTGGATGGTTTCGGCCGAATAGACCTTGAGGCGAAGCACCCACCGATTGCGATCGACGCAGCGGTCGAGCTCCAGCCCAAGCTGCTCGAGCTGACCGCGCAGCTGCCGCCAGAACGACGGCGGATCGCGCAAGCTCGCGACAAACAGAACGACTATGCCGAAGAGCACGAGTGCTGGTAGTAGCGTCGGGTCCATCGCGCGTGTTCCGTTAGCTCTAGCGGCCGGCGGCTCGAGTTGTCAGTGTACGCCCATCGCGACGCCGCTACCCGTCCAGCGGCTTGACGAGGAATCGCGTCGGCGTCGAGTGACCGAACACCGGATCCTCGAAGCCGAAGCGCCGATAGAGCCCGCGCGCCCGCGTATTGTCGTCGAGGACTTCGAGCGTGAGCTTGCAGCAGCCCGTGCGGCGCGCGTGGTTCTCCACAGCCTCGAGCAAGGCCCGGCCGACGCCCTGCCCTTGGCACTGCGGAAGGACCGCGAGATCGTGAATGTTCAGCAACGGGCGCGCGCGAAACGTCGACATCCCGAAAAAGCAGACCGCGACCCCGACCGGCTCGTCGTCGACGAACGCGAGCAAGACCAAGGATGTCGGGTGCTCTCGCAGCATCGGAACGACGCGCTCGCGGACGTCGGGAGCGAGCGGGCTGCCGCCGCCGACGGGAGCGCTTGCGTACGAATCGAGCACTTCGATGAAGCCGTTGACGTCACGGTCGTCGTCGAAGTCGGCTTCGCGAACACACACGTTCACTGTTGTCTCGGTCAGTGGGTGATGTTAGTGAAACGCGAGGCTCGCGACTCGGCGAATAGAAACAGGGCGACGCCCACCGTGATCGCGACGTCCGCCACGTTGAATATGCCCGTGCGGAGCCCGCCAATTCCGACGTTGAGGAAGTCGATGACTCGACCATCGCCCAACCTATCGACCCAGTTGGAGAATCCCCCTGCGAGCAACAGCGACAGCGCTATTGTGTGCCACCGTCGCCAGCCGCTGCGCCACGCAGCCGCCAACATGACAAAGAGGAAAGCGCCCACGGCGACCGTGAACACGGTCATCCGGGCCCATGGCGGAAGAGTGGCCCCAAGGTTGAGAAACCCGCCGGCGTTTTCCGCATAACTCAGCCGCAGCGTATCCCCGAGAAAGGACTGCGCAGGAAAACCGGCGAGATTCTCCGCGGCGAGGCGCTTGGTCACGACGTCGCAGCCGACTGTGCTCGCCACGAGCAGCAAAACCACGCACCACCGCGTCACTAGCGTCGTCATCGGTAGCATCGAAGCTGGCCTTCCTAGAGCGGAATATACGACACCCGGCCGCGCTCAGCGCGGCACGCGCGCCACGGCCGTGTACGTCCGCCCCGCGCCGGTGGTGTACATGAAGCGCTCGCCGTCCGGCGAGATCGCGAGCGCGCTGACGCCGACGACGTCGTACATCGCGACGACGACGCCGTCGGCCATGCGCCGCAGCACGATCGCGCCCGGGCCCTCGCGATTCACGGGCGACTCGTAGCCGAGCAAGAGATCGCCGTGCGGCGCGAACGCGACGAGCTCGAGCTTCATCGCCGCGCCGGCCGCCGAGTCGAGGCCCGGCGGCACGAACGGCTGAGCCCAGAGGAGCGCGCCCGTCGCTACTTCGCGAAGCTCGAAGCGCCCGTCGAAAGAGTACGCGGCCACGCGCTCGTTGAACGCGTACGGCCCGATCGAGCCGCGCGGCACTTGCGCGCCCACGAGGTCGCGCGTGCGGCGCCAGTCCGCGGCACCGCTGAAGCGGCGCATGCCGAACGTGCCCGCGCCGTCGATGCGCGTGACGTTGGCCGCGATCAACGTGCCACCGTCGCCGGCGAACATCACGCCGGCGCGCGTCGATGACGCCTCGAGCTCGGCGCTGCGGACACCTGCGCGTAAGTCGACGACGTTGACGAGGCCGGGCGTGGTTTCGAGCGTGCTGCGCGCGGCCTGCGCCGCGAGCCAGGCGCCGTTCGCCGAGAACGCGAGCGCCGATATCGGACCGCAAATTCCGCCGCAATAGAACTTAGTCGGCTCGCCCCGCTCGTCGAGCGCGTAGACGTCGACCCCGCCGACGCGGCCCACAGCGACGAGGCCCCTCGACGAGATCGCGAGCGAGTACGCGAACTGCCCCGTCGAGTACGGCGCCGGGAACATGCGCACGAGCCGGCCGTCGCTCGCGTCGTAGACACGTGTGCCGCCGTCGTCACTGACGCCGACGAACTTACCGTCGGTCGAGAAGGTGGCGAGCGACCAGGCGGAGTACGCGTCCACCTTGCGGCCGTCGACGCGCCAGACGCTCGCAAGGCCGGGCGGCAGCGGGACTTGGCGCGCGCCCGGCTCGGCGCCCGCGGATACGCCAATGCCGGCGAGACACGCGAGCGACAACGCAACCGGCAAACCGCGGCGCCACTGTCGCGCCGGCGGCGCGCTGCACGCGTCGGTTCGCTCGCTCACACTGCGATCGGGGCTTTGATCGAGCCGTGCGCGTAGTAGTCGAGCAGCTCGAAGTCTTCGAAGCGATAGTCGAATAAGCTCTCGGGCTTGCGCTTGATGATGAGCCGCGGCAGCGGCAGCGGCTCGCGCGTGAGCTGAAGCTCCGTTTGCACCATGTGATTCGTGTACAGATGACAGTCGCCGCCCGTCCACACGAGCTCGCCGGGGTTCAGGTTCGTCTGCTGCGCCATCATGTGGATCAACAGCGCGTACGACGCGATGTTGAACGGCACGCCGAGGAACACGTCGGCACTGCGCTGATAGAGCTGGCACGAGAGCCGCCCCTGCGCGACGTGGAACTGGAACAGCGCGTGGCACGGCGCCAGCGCCATCTGCTCGAGCTCGCCGACGTTCCAGGCGCTCACGATGATGCGCCGCGAGTTCGGTTCGTTGCGGATCATGTCGAGGGCGCGCTGGATCTGGTCGATCTGGCGGCCGTCGGCCGCGCGCCACGTGCGCCATTGCGCGCCGTAGACGGGGCCGAGCTCGCCGTTATCGTCGGCCCACTCGTCCCAGATCGTGACCTCGTTGTCGCGCAGGTACTGGATGTTCGTCTCGCCTTTCAGGAACCAGAGCAGCTCGTGAATGATCGAGCGCAGATGCAGCTTTTTCGTCGTGAGCACGGGAAAGCCCGCGTCGAGATCGAAGCGCATCTGGTAGCCGAACAGCGAGAGCGTGCCCGTGCCCGTGCGGTCGCCCTTGCGCACGCCGCGCTCCTTGATGGCCCGCAACAGATCGAGGTACTGGCGCATCTCAAGCCCCGGTTGTTGCTCCGGCGGCGGCGCCGTCCCCGGCGCGCCGGTACGCGAGCACCAACAACAGGACGCCGGCGATGATCATCGGCGCCGACAACACTTGTCCCATCGTCACCCAGCCGAGCGCGAGATAGCCGATTTGCTGATCGGGCACTCGCACGAACTCTATGATGAATCGCCCGACGCCGTAGACGATGAGGAACAACGCCGACGTCGCCATCGCCGGCCGCGGCTTACGGCTATAGAGCCACAGCACGAGGAACAGGACCACGCCTTCCAGGAAGGCCTCGTAGAGCTGCGTCGGATGCCGCGCTTGGCCGTCGACGATGACGGCCCACGGCGCGTCGGGGCTCGTCGGCTTGCCCCAGAGCTCGCCGTTGATGAAGTTGCCGATGCGCCCCGCGCACAGGCCGAACGCCGTCCACGGCGCGACGAAATCCATCAGGACCAAGAACGGCTGCTTGATGTGGCGAGCGTACAGCCACATCGCCGTCAGCACGCCGATGAAGCCGCCGTGGAACGACATGCCGCCCTGCCACACCTTCACAATGCTGAGCGGATCGGCGACGAGCTCGCTCAACCCGTAAATCAGCATGTAGCCGACGCGGCCGCCGATGATCGCGCCGAGAGCGACATAGAACACGATGTCGTCGACGTTCTCCGGCTTGATTCGGCTCCACGGCTGCTTCGCGTGCGTGCGCGCGCCGAGCCAGCCGAGCACGAACCCGACGAGGTACATGATCCCGTACCAGCGTACCGCGACCGGGCCGATCTCGAACGCAACGGGGTTGAAGTGCGGATATGTAAACAAGCATCACCGGCGGCGAGCGAAACGCGGTTAGTGTAGCCGCGCCGCAGCCAGCGCGACCAGCCGCGCCCGCCGCTCGTCCCATTGGCACCGAAGGTGCATAGTGAGCGGATGAGCAATCGACTCGGCGAAGAGACGAGCCCGTACTTGAAGCAGCACGCGGCAAATCCCGTGCACTGGCAAGCCTGGGGCGACGAAGCGCTCGACGAAGCGCGCAAGTCGGGCAAGCCGATCCTGCTGTCGGTCGGCTACTCAGCCTGTCACTGGTGCCACGTCATGGCTCACGAGTCGTTCGAGGACGAGGCGACGGCGCGGCTCATGAACGACCTGTACGTCAACATCAAGGTCGACCGCGAAGAGCGCCCCGACCTCGACAAGATCTACCAGACGAGCCATCAGCTTCTCACGCGCCAGTCCGGCGGCTGGCCGCTGACCGTCTTCTTGACGCCCGAGCAGGTTCCCATCTTCACGGGCACGTACTTCCCGAAGGAGCGGCGTTACGGGATGCCCGCGTTTCGCGAGGTGCTCGTCGCGATCGACCAGTACTATCGCGAGAAAGCCGACGAGATTCACGAGCGCGGCACGAGCCTCGTGGAGGCGCTCGGCAATCTGCAAGTCGCGAGCGCGGACGACTTCGCGACTCTCACGCACGCGCCGCTCGCGGCGGCGCGCGAGCGCTTCAACGCGACCTACGATAGCGAGCACGGCGGCTTCGGCGGCGGCCCCAAGTTTCCACACTCGACCTCGCTCGAGCTGCTGCTCGAGCATTCGTACCGTGCCGGCGGCGCGGACGCGCGAGCGTCGACGATGGTGACGCACACGCTCGACTGCATGGCGCAGCGCGGCCTCTACGACCACCTGGCCGGCGGGTTCTTTCGCTACAGCGTCGACGGCGCATGGGCGATCCCGCATTTCGAGAAGATGCTGTACGACAACGCGCAGCTCCTTCGCTTGTACGCCGACGCGTACGCAGCGACGGGCACACCGCAGTACGCGAACGTCGCGAGAGCGACGGCCCACTGGATCATGCGCGACATGCAGTCGCCGCAAGGCGGCTACTACTCGACGCTCGACGCGGACTCCGAGCACGAGGAAGGCAAGTTCTACGTTTGGACGCCCGCGGAATTCGACGCGGTGCTCGCGCCCGACGAATCTGCGCTCGCGAAACGTGTGCTCGGCCTTACGAGTCCGCCGAACTTCGAGGGCAAGCACTGGCACCTCACCCGCGCCGAAGCTCCTGAGGCCGCGGCCGCAGCGCTCGGGCTCGACGCGGCTCGCGCCGGCGAGCTGTTCGAGGCTGCGCGCGCGAAGCTGCTCGCCGCGCGAGAGAGGCGCGTTTGGCCTGGCCGCGACGAGAAGCTGCTGGTTTCGTGGAACGGCCTCATGATCGCCGGCATGGCGCGCGCCGCACGCGTGCTCGCGGATCCTGAGCTCGCCGAGTCCGCAGCGCGCGCCGTCGACTTTATTCGCGCGGAGCTCTGGCGCGACGGGCGCCTCAAGGCAACGTACAAAGACGGACGCGCGCGCTTCGCCGCGTACCTCGACGACTATGCATTCCTCGCCTACGGCCTGCTCGAGCTCAACCAGTCGCGCTGGCGCGACGGCGACCTACAGTTCGCGCGCGAGCTCGCCGACGTGCTCCTTACGCACTTCGAGGACGAGCTCGGCGGGTTCTTCTTCACGGCCGACGACCACGAGCGCTTGATACACAAGCCGAAGCCGTTCGCCGACGAGGCCGTGCCGGCCGGGAACGGGATCGCCGCGCTCGCGCTGATCGCGCTCGGCCACTTACTCGGCGAGCAGCGCTACCTCGACGCCGCCGAGCGCACCGTGCGCGCGGCGGCGCACACGATCGAGAGCTATCCCGACGCGCACGCGACGCTGCTGCGCGCGCTTCATGAGCTGCTCGAACCGCCGAAGCTCGTCGTGCTGCGCGGGACGCCCGAGGAGCTCGTGCCCTGGCAGCGAAAGCTCGCCTCGGCTTACGAGCCGCACCGCCTGGCCTTCGCGATCCCGAACGATGCGAAGCTGACGGGATTGCTCGCGCAACGTACGCCGCGCGAGCGAGCGGTGGGCTATGTCTGCGAGGGAATGACCTGCCGCGCGCCCGTCGAGCTCGCGGACGGCGTCGCGCTGTAGAAGGCCGCGTTCGTCAGTAGGCCGTGTACGTCTCGCCGGTGACGAGCGTCTCGGGCCCCGACGGGCCCGCGAACTCGAGCGGCACTGCGATGAGCGCGCCGCCTTCGTTGCGCTGCACCACGAAGTGCAGATGCGGCCCGGTGCTGAAGCCCGTGTTGCCGGAATCGGCGAGGTACTCGCCGCGGCGCACGTGCTGGCCCGGGACGACGCGGATCGTATTCCAGTTCAGGTGCACGTAGAGAGCCATCGTGCCGTCGTCGTGCAGGACCCGCACGACGTTGGCACGGGGGCCGTCGATCTCGTAATTCGTGCCGCTCTCGAAGAAGTCGCTCGCGACTTCGATCACGACGCCTTCCCGGGCGGCGAACACGTCGGTGCCGACCGGCATCGCGAAATCAATGGCGTACTGGCTCCCGGGGTCCGAATGCGTCTTCAGCAAGGGATACGCTTGCGACACGCGGACCGAAGTCGACAACGCGTACGGCAGCCGATACGGCTGGTCGGGTCGATGCTCGATGCCCGGCTCGCCCGGGATGAACTCGAACTCCGAGTCGAAGCGCAGATCGATGTCGTCTACGGACTTGCCGACGACTACGAGCTCCTTCTCGCTACGCGCCGGCACGACGGCGAGCCCGCTGCGCCGTGTCTGCGGCGATACATTCTCGATCGGTCGAACTCGGAACGCGATCTGCACCGGCCCGAAGTACGTGTTCTGCGCGATCAGCGCGATGCCGTTCTCCAGCGACCGCTGCAACAGGTTCACCGCCGGCCGCTCGAATCGCCGGTCGATCTGCTGCTCCTGAAACTCCTGCTCTTCCGCCGGCTTGCGGTCCGTATAGACCCACACGCCGTTCGCATCCTTGTAGCGATACATCGTCTGCGCGCTCGCCACTTGCGCCACGGCGGCGAGCGCAAGCAATGCTGCGCAGACAGCGGGGTTGGAACGATTGGGAGCGTGAACGGCCATCGGGCGACTGTGCAGGAAGGTAATGAAGCCGCCAAGGCTCTCGTTCACATAACCGACTGTTTTCTGGGGACTAGTTGCGGTCGACGTCGTCTACCGTCGCTTGCCCCGACCAGCGTGCTCGCAAGTGGGCCCAAGACATTCCGGCCGCCAGAGTCGCGGCAAACAGCACGAGCACGATCCACGAGATCAGCGTCGTGCTCCCGGAGCTCACGATGTTGTACTTGAACAGCGCCCAAAGCACCGTCACCGAAAGCCCGACGCAGAGAATGATACCGATCGTGCCGAGCGAGCGCGCCGTCGTGTTCAGGAAAAACAGCCAGCCCGCGAGCATGACGATTCCGCAGAACGCGACGAGAGGCCACAAGCTGCTGCGCTCGACGGGATCGAATTGCGCGAGCATCCACTCGACGTAGTTGAACGGCGTCGGATTCCAGGTCAAGCACACGAGCGCGAACGCGAATAGGAACCGACTGCCCAAGCTCTTGAAGCCAAACATCGGTACGGCCACGAGTGTCCCCTCGCTGCTTCTAGTTCAAAGCCTGCCGCCGCCACTCGTAGCCGTCGCGGACGAGCTCGTAGCTCGGCCAGTACTGCGGGTCGAGCTTCATCGTGATGACCTCGGGGACGTCGTTGAACGACATCGTATTGAGGCGCACCGATTCCTTGTTGCCGACGCTCTGGGCGACGCGCACGAAGGCGTCGAGGTCCGGCGTCGGCTGACCGTCGACGGCGATGATGCGCCGGCCTGCGAACAGCCCCGAGCGGCTGGCGGGCGAGCCGAAGTTGAAGAAGCTCACGTAGACGCCGCCCGAGCCAACGCCGCGCTGCACGGCGAGCTCGCGATGCGGCGCCTGCACGAGCGCGCCGGCCCACGAGATGACGCGCTCGATGCCGAGGCCGTCGAGCACGACGGTGTTGACGCGGCCCGTGACCTCGTGGCCGTCGCGGAACACGGTGACCTCGACGGTCGGCCGCTGCGACGCCTGCTCGGCCTGGCGAAACGTGTTCGCGAGCTGGCCGTCGATGCTGAGCAGAATGTCGCCGGCGCGAAAGAAATCGGCGGCCGGCGAATCGGCGACCGTCGTCGACACCGTGAGCACCTCGCGCTTCGCCGGATTGTGCGTCTCGTAGCGCTTCACCCAGTCTTCGGAGAGGTCGACCTTGCGCGCGGTCGCGAGCGGCATGTTCGCCCACTCGACCTCGAGCGAGCGCATCGCGTCGCGGGCGCGCAGCTTCTCGATCATGTCGATGATGACGTCGGACTGGACGCCGAGATTGACCTGCGTCAGGTCGCGCCCCGACTGATACGCGAAGCTCGCCCACATGCCGAGCACGCGGCCCTGCAAGTCGACGAGCGTGCCATCGAAATCCGACGGCGCGTTGACGAGCGTGACGATGTCGAGATTCGTGTCGCGGAACCGCAGCGTCCGCGACAGCGGAAACGCGGCGGGAGAGACGTTCGCGACCTCGCTCGATTGCGACAGCATCCTGAAGTCCGGCCCCAAGCCGACGACGGCAACGTCGTCGCCGGGGGACAGCGTTCGGTTCACGAACGTCGCGCTCTTGACCGGCGTGTTGCCGATCAGCTTCGGATCGTACGAGATGACGGCAAGGTTGTGCAGCGGATGGATGTACTCGACGCGCCCGGGAATCTCGAGGGTGCCCGCGAACGTGAGCCGCACGTCGCCCATCGCGACGGGCACCGTGTTGCGGTCGACGACGACCCAGCCGCGCTCGGCATCGGCGATGAGGCCCGTACCGTAGTAATAACGGTCCGCGACGCCCGACACCGTGTACGGCATGTCGAAGTTCACGAGCACGAGCGACGGCGAGATCGCCTGCACGTGCTTCTCGCCTTGCCGCGGGAACGTCGTGCCTTCGCTGGGCTCCACGGGCTCACGCGGGGGACTCGGTGCGAGCGCTTGGCACGGCCAAACGCCAAGCGTGTCGTCGCGGCGGCAGCGCTGCGCGGGGAACCAGCTGCGATCGCTCGTCACGAGCCGCTGCCGCTCGGTCTGCGGCTCGTCGAACGTCACGAAGCGCACGGGCACCTGCGCGTCGTCGGGCAACGACTCGAGCACGCGCTGAAGATCGTCGAGGTCGTCGAGCTTCTCGCCGCCGATGCCGGTGACGATGCTGCCGCGCGGGATCGCGGCCTTGCCGAAAACGTAGCCGGGGTTCGCGACGTAGACGCCGGTTACAGGCCGATAGAAATGCCGCGCCTGCTGATACGAGAGCTTGTGAAAGACGCCGTCGCCGTACTCGATGTACTCGTCGGGCGTGATGTCGTGCAGGTTGCCGACCTTCACGCGCGTCTCGAGCCGCTGCCCGCCGCGCTCGACGACGACGCTGACCTCGCGCCCCACGGCGCTGTCGAGCATCGCTGCGAGCGGCACGAATTCTGCGATGAGCTTGCCGTCGACCTCGACGAGCACGTCGCCGGGCTCGAACTTGCTCGCGGCCGCCGACTCCGGAATCACTTGCTCGACGACGAGCAGCCCCGTCTGCTGAGGGAAGGTCTGGCGAACGCGTGTTTCCGTGTCGCGCGTCAGTCCCAGGCGCCGCAGCTCGGCGAACGGCTTGTGCACGAACTCGGTCTCGAGCGTACCGCGCGGCACGGGCTTCCCTGCTTGGATGTCGGCGAGCGCGACCTCGACGCGATCGAGCGGCAGGAAGAAGCTCGAGGCCGCCTGCGAGTTTGCCCCGGCGTTCAACGCGACGACGCGGCCCTCGATGTCGACGACGGGCGAGCCCGACGAGCCGCCCGACGTGCCCGACGCGGCTTGCAGATAGAAGGTGTTGAAGTCGTTGTAATTGCCGCGGCCGTAGTTCGGCGCCTGGCGGTCGAGCCGCGCGATCGTGCCGGCGAGGATCGAGAGCTGCTCGCCGGCATCGTTGCCGACGACGCGGATGTCGCGGCCGATCTGGGCGGCTGCC
>Ga0134127_10003416_pt1 | contig 11418 bp, 14 predicted proteins | sample KB31753_FD_96459 | JGI IMG/M metagenome (GOLD analysis project Ga0134127, IMG submission 96459) | Terrestrial soil microbial communities with excess Nitrogen fertilizer from Kellogg Biological Station, Michigan, USA - KB3-175-3 | ecosystem: Environmental > Terrestrial > Soil > Unclassified ...
ACCTCGTCGCGCAGCGCGTCCGCGTCGCCCGAGGGCTCCGCCTTGCGCTCCGGCGATCCTCCGGGCGCGGCGGCTTTCGGCGTCGCCCACCCCGCGCGCGACGCCCACTCGCAGAACACGCGGTCGGCCTCACGCTGACTGGTGATGATGGCGTCCAGGCTCGACTTCATGGTGCCCTGAACGAAGTCCTGCCACGCCTGCCCGTGCTTGATGAGCTGGTGGAGGAAGGCGGTGGGAAGCGCGGCGCGATGATTGCGCTCGTTCTCGAGGATGATCTGGGCCAGGGTGACCGAGGTGAGATCCTCGCCGGAGGACACGTCCACCACCGAGATCTCCTTCCCGGCGCGGATCAGCTCCTCGAGCTCTTCCAGCGTGACGTAGCGGCTCTCCTGCGTGTCGTAGAGCTTACGGTTGGAGTACCGTTTGATCACGTACGCCATGGCGGGAGTCTAACACCGCGCGTCAGGGCCCACAAGCCGCCGCCCCCTCGCCGGGGTATACTGGCGCACCTTTCACGTCGTCGTCAGGAGGATGCGCCATGCTGCTCGCAGGTCGCACCGCCCTCGTCACCGGAGGCTCCCGCGGCATCGGACGCGCCATCGCGCTCGCGCTCGCCGAGGAGGGCGCCGACGTCGCGGTCAACTTCGTCTCCAGCGAGGCCACCGCCCGTCAGGTCGCCGACCAGATCGAGAAGCTGGGGCGCCGGGTCATGCTCGCCCAGGCCGACGTGGCCGACTACCCTGACACCCATCGGATGGCGCGGGAAGTCCTCAAGGAGTTCGGCCACCTCGACATCCTCATCAACAACGCCGGCATCACCTCGGACAAGAGCTTCGTGAAGATGGACCATGCCTCGTGGCGCAAGGTGCTGGCCATCAATCTGGACGGCGTGTTCAACTGCACCAAGGTGTTCATCGACCAGATGCTCACGCAGAGCTTCGGCCGCGTGGTGAACATCACCTCGGTGATCGGGCAGATCGGCAATTTCGGGCAGGCCAACTACGCCGCTTCCAAGGCGGGCGTGGCGGCCTTCACCAAGTCGCTCGCCAAGGAGCTCGCCAACAAGGGCATCACCGTGAACTGCGTGGCGCCGGGCTTCACCGAGACCGACATGGTGACGTCCATCCCCGAGAAGGTGCGCGCCAAGCTGCTGGAGCAGATTCCCATGCGGCGCTTCGGGAAGGCGGAGGAGGTGGCGCGCGCCTGCGTCTATCTTTGCTCGCGCGACGGCGACTACGTGACGGGCGCGGAGCTCTCCATCAACGGGGGCCTGTTCATGTAGCTCCCCAGGGTGAGCGCGCTGAGCCCCAGCATCCCCATCATGGTGGCACCCTGGGCGGCCAGCGCCCACGGACCCAGGGCCCAGAGGGTCAGCAGCGCGGCGGGATCCGCCACCCGCTCGTAGCGCACCGGCGTACGCGACGGCATCACCAGCGCCTCGCCGCCGAGCACGTCCTCGCCCCGCTGGTTCACGCACACCGTGCGGAGCCGGACCCGATTCTTCGCCGGGGTGATCTCGCTCACTTCCACCCGCGCGGTGATGGTGTCGCCCAGCTTGACCGGCCGGAGGAACCTGAGGTCCTGGGAGAGATAGATGGTGCCCGGCCCCGGGAGCCGCGTGCCGATCACCGCCGATATCAGGCCGGCCGTCCAGATCCCCGGCGCGATCCGCTCCTTGAAGAGCGTGCCGGCGGCGTAGGCCGGATCCGAGTGGATCGGGTTGTAGTCTCCCACCGCGTCCACGAAGGCCGCGATATCGCCGTCGGTGGCCACGCGCGTCACCTCCGCGCGATCGCCCACCTCGATGCGCTCGATCGTGACGCCGATCATGCCCGGCCTACCGCGGCCCGCCCACCGCGTCCAGCCGGCGGAGCACCGCGTCCAGCTTGTCCTCCACGCCCTCGATCTTTTCCTCGAGCTGGATGATCTGCTGGGCCACCGCGATGAGCTGGCTGCGCGAGGCGAGGCCCAGTCCCGCCAGCGACACTTCCACCTGCTGGTCGACCGCCTTCTTCGCCGGGCCGGCGGTGTTGAGGAAGCCCTCCATCTGCTTGCCCAGGGTCTTGGCGAAGGCCTCGGTGCCCATGGCCTGCTCGAGCACCTTGGACCAGGCGGCGATCCACTGGTCGAGGAACTGCTTCCACTGAGCCATCAGATCGGGCGGGGCCTGCCCCTGGGTCATGACCTTGGACCAGGCGGCCATACCCTGGTCCATGAACGGGCGCCAGAAGGCCTGCGGGTCCATCGGCGCGGCCTGCGGGGTGCTCAGCATCCTGAGCCACGCCTGACTCCCCTCCTCCACCTGCTTCTTCCACATGTCGAAGAGCTGCTGACCGCCCGCGTCCGCCATTGGAGGGACCTCCTACGACCTGGCCGCGAGCCAGGACGCGACCTTGGGCCAGCAATGCACCGAGGCGCCGCGTCCCGCGATGAGCGAGATGTGGCCGCCCGGCAGCTCCATGTATTCGCGGTCGGTGCTCGACACCGCGGTGATGAGCGGCTTCACGCAGCCGGGGGGCGCGATATTGTCTTCCTTGGCGCCCACCGCCAGCACGGGCGCGTGGATATTCCGCAGGCTCACCGGGCGGCCGCCCATGCGCAGCTCGCCGCGGACGAGCCGGTTCTGCTGGTAGAAGTCCTTCACCCACTGCCGGAAGAACTCGCCGGGGAAGGGCAGGTACTCATTGGCCCACTTGTTGAGCGCGCTGAAGCCCGAGACGTACTCGGGATTCCACAGGTTCCACCAGAGATTGATATTGGTGGAGAGGTCCATGGTGGGCTTGAGGAGCTTGAAGCCGGCCTTCACCATGTCGGCGGGAATGGTGCCCATGGTGTCCACGTACTTGTCCACGTCGAAGTAGCGCGCATCGAGCCACTGCGCGAAGAGCCCCGCGTGCGCGAAATCGATGGGGCCGGCCATGTTCACGAAGTTCTTCAGCGGGAACTCGGGGTTGGCGCCGAGGAAGCTCGCCGAGATGGGCGCCCCCATGCAGTACCCGAGCACGGAGATCTCGCGCGCGCCCGAGGACTCGAGCGCCTTCTGCGCCATCCGGGGCAGGATCTTGGTCACCACGTCCTCGAAGGAGAGGCCGTTGTCCTCCGGTCCGAAGATGCCCCAGTCCACCAGGTACATGTCGAATCCCTGCTGCGTCATGTGCTCCATGAACGAGCCCTTGGGCATCAGGTCGAAGATGTAGGGCCGGCTGATGCCCAGGTTGGGGACGAACAGCACCGGGGTCCGATGGGTCCGCTTCGATTCGTACCGGTACAGGCGCGACTTGTTCCTCCGGTAGATCTCCTGCCGCGGCGTCGGTCCGAGCGCGGGCTCCTTGGGATTCATGACCATCTCGGAGAAGTGCTTCATGCGGAGGAAGTTCCGGTTGACCTCCTCCTGCCAGCGCGCACGCACCTCGGGAGACACTCCGGGCAACTCGGGCACCGCCATGGTGAACAGTTCGTCCTTCATGTCTGACCTCCTCCCCTATCCTACGCAGGCCTGACGCTTTGCGTCAAGGCTAGACCTGTCCCCCTCCCCCCGCGCGGCAAGGGAGAGGGGGAGCGCCGCGCAGGCGCTAGACCGAGAAGAGCGACCCCACCTTCATGGCCAGCCCCATGTCGCCCTTGAGCTTGAGCTTGCCCGACATGAAGGCCATCTGGCCGGAGAGCTTGCCGCCGATCATGTCGAGCCAGTCCTGGGACGACATGCTCAAGGTGAGATTCGGCGCCGGAGCGGCCCCCGAATTCACCGCGCAGGCCCCGTCCTTGATGACGGCGTGCCAGGTGCCGCCCTGGTCCCCGGTGATGTCGTACTGGATGGTGGCGTTCATGCCGCTCGCCTTGCTGGGCTGGAACCGGCTCGGCATCGCGTCAAAGGTTTCCTTCACGGTGGGCATCGCTGATCCTCCTGTCGGTGCGCGGGGTCTCGGTTAGAAGGTGAACAGGTCCATGCCGCCCGTCACGGTGAGGACGGCGCCGGTGATGTAGCGGGCGCGCTCGGAGCACAGGAAGGCGATGGCATTGGCCACGTCCTCCGGCTGCCCTTCGATCTGCATCGCGACGCGCTTGACCATCCGCTCGTATAGCGGCGAGAGGTTGGCGTTGGGGCCGATGATGCCCGGCGCGATGACATTGCTCGTGATGTTGTGGCGCGCGCCCTCGAGCGCGACCGACTTCGCGAAGCCGACCACGCCCATCTTGCTCGTCGAGTAGGCGGTTTGCCCGAAGCCTCCCATGAGCCCCGCGATCGAGGCCATGGAGATCACCCGGCCCCACTTCCGCTCGCGCATGCCCGGGAACACCGCCTTGGTGACATTGTACGTGCCGGTGAGGTTCACCTGGAGATTGAGGTCCCAGGCCGCGTCGTCCATGTCCTTGAGCTGGCCGAGCGTGTAGATGAGCCCGGCATTGTTGACGCAGATATCCACCGGGCCCACGTCGCCCTGCGCGCGCCGGATCACCTCGGCGAGGCCGGGACGGTCGGTGATGTCCACCTCGTAGCCGCGCGCGACCCCGCCTCCGCCCGTGATCTCCTTGGCGGTTTCCGTGGCGCCCTCGCCGTTGAGGTCGAGCACGATGACGCGGCAACCCTCCGCGGCCAGGGTGAGGCAGTCCTGTCGCCCGAGGCTCCGCGCCCCGCCCGTGACCAGCGCCACCTTGTCCTTCAGACCGAGGTCCATTCCCTAGCGGCCCTTGAACTCTGGCGGGCGCTTCTGGAAGAAGGCCTGCAGCCCCTCGCCCGCGTCCTCGGTGCGGATCACCTTCTCGAAGGCGCGGATCTCGATCTCGATGCCCTTGTCGATGGGCTCCTCGAGCCCATCGTCCACCGCCTCGATGATGAGCCGGGTGGCGATGGGCGGCCGCTTGGCCAGCTCCCGCGCGAGCGCCTTGGCGTCGTTGAGCGTCTCGCCTTCCCTGGCCAGGCGATTGACCAGCCCGATCCGGTGGCACTCCGCGGCCGAGATCTGGGTGCCCAGGATGAGGTGCTCCAGCGCCAGCCCGCGCCCGATGAGGCGGGGCGTCCGCTGCGTTCCGCCGTAGCCGGGAATGATGCCGAGGTTGGACTCGGTCTGCCCCATCCGCGCGGTCTCCTTGAGGATGCGGATATGGCAGCCCATGGCGATCTCGCACCCGCCGCCCAGCGCGTGCCCGTTGATGGCGGCCACCACCGGCTTGGAAAAGCGCTCGATGCGCCGCACCACGCTGTTGCCGAACCGGAGGAAGGCCGAGATGTCCGGCCCCGAGAAGGCGGAGCCGAGATCGGCGCCCGCGCAGAAGAACTTGTCGCCGGCGCCCGTGATGATCAGCGATCGCACCCCGTCGTCGGTCTGGAACTCCGACAGCGCGGCGTTGACCTCACGCATCAGCCCTTCGCTGATGGCGTTGACGGGCGGCCGGTTCAGCGTGATGACCGCGAAGGACTCCTCGCGGGTGACGATGATGCTCTCGTACGGCATGGGGTATGGCTCCTGGTTGCGTGCGGCTCAGCGCGGCCCGAGGCCCCGGAGGAAGATGTCCGCGAGGGCGTCCGCGGTCTCGGCCAGCCGGTACCCGCGCTTGCCCAGCACCCACGAGGTGGCCATCTGGTCCATGGCGCCGAAGAGGGCCTTGGTCGCGACCTTCACCGGCAGGCCGGCGCGGAAGCGCCCTTCCGCGACGCCCTCGTCCAGGACCGACGCGATGAGGGCGAAGTAGGACCCGATCTCGTGCGAGGAAGCCCCGCGGAAGAATTTCTGCCCCTGCCGCAGCTCGACCTGGACCACCTCGGCGAGCTGCGGGTCTCCCTCCAGCATCTCGAAGTGGAGCCGGATCAGCCGGGAGAGCTTGGCCACCGCGTGCGGCTCGTCGGCGATGGCCTTGCGGAGGCTGCCCACGAACTGGGCCATCTTCTCGCGGAACAGGGTGACGAGGATGTCGTCCTTGGTCCGGAAGTAGAGATAGATGGTGCCGGCCGCGATGCCCGCTTCCCTGGCGATGTCGGAGACGCGCGAGTTGTAATAGCCCTTGCGGGCGAAGACCCGAACGGCCGCCTCGATGATTTGCTGGGGCTTGTCAGGATCGCGCATGGGGGATGACTGAACCGCCATTCATCTTAGTCAGGCCATCGGGCCCTGTCAAACGCAAACTCGGGCGCTCAGGGCTCCTCGAGCAGCGCCGAGACGAAGCGGGACAGGCGCTCGAAGTCCGGAGCCGGCACGTTCACGAAGACGAGGGCGGCGCCCCGATCGCCCACTTCCCACACTACCGCGCGGACGGACAGGGGCTCGGGGTCGCCGTCGGCCGGCAGCAGCACGTCGAGCCGCTCGCCCGCGCGCAGAAGGAGCCCGGTGGTGATCCGCGCGCCGAACGTGCTGAGGTCCACCGTCTCGGCCGGCACCTGCGCTCCGCCCGCGTGGCCGAGGGTCACCAACACGGGCAGGTGCACCCGCGGCGAGCGGCGGCGGGACTCCCAGCCGACGAGGCGAGGTCCCACCCGGCGCATCGCGCGCTCGGGCAGGCCGCCGCCCGCGCCGACGATGTCCACCGCGATGCCCCCCATATCGCTTCGCACCACACGGCCGTTGACCGCGACCATCTCGGCGCGGTCCACCGGACCGGGCAGCGTCACCCGGAGGGTCACCTTGTCCCCGGCGGTGAGCTCGATGGGCGCCTGCACGCGAAGGCCCGAGGTACTGATGTCGGACACGCGCCCGTTCACCATCTGACCCGCGGCCGTCTCCAGCTGTGCGGGCCAGCCGGTACGAGCCCGCGGGGCGCCTCGGCGATCCTCCTGCGCCATGCGAGGCCGCCCGACCTCAGCCCCCGCGCTCGACCATCCGGCCCACGTACTGGTTCAGCCGGGTGAAGTCGCTCATCCGGAGATTGGCGAAGACGAACACCGCCCCGCGATCCGCCAGGCTCCACACCACCGCCGAGAGACGCAGGGGATCCCCGTCCACTTCCGGCTGGAACTCCAGCTTGGCGAAGTCCCCGGGCTTGAGCTCCAGATCGGTGGCGATCCGCGCGCCGAAGGCGCTGAGGTCGAGCGTCTTGCCCTGGCCCGTCTCGCCCCGCCCCACCCGGATGCTGACCGGTACTGGGCGCGTCGCCCGTGGACCACGACGCCGCGTGTCCCACCCGCCCACCAGCGGCTCGACGCGCCGGGCCTCGGTCTCGGGAAGGCCGATGAAATCGAGCGCCAGGCTATCGGTCTCGCGCCGGGTCACGCGCGCCACCACCTCGAGCCGGTTGGCCCCGCGCGGCAGGGTGATCCGGAGCGTCACCGCGGCGCCGACCGGCAGATCCCCGCCCACCCGAACGCGCACGCCGGAGGTGCTGATGTCGAGGACGTGGCCCTCGAGGATGCCTCGCTCGAAGGTTTCAAGCGTGACCGCCCAGTCGGCCCTCGCCCGTGCCGCCCCGCGGCGGTCTCGCCCCTTCACGCTCGTGTCTCCATGACCGACCCAACTTGCGTCGCGGGGCCCGCCGGTGTCAAGTCCAGCGTCACCCGTCGAGAGGCCGGACACCGCGCGACTGGGGTAAGATGGCGCCCATGACGATCAAGTACCGCATCGGCATCATGCCGGGTCCCTGGCCGGCGGGCCGCGAGGGCGCCGACTTCCTCTGGAGCCTCTGCGATCTCTGCGAGCGCACCGGCATCGACTCGATCTGGCTCTCGGACCGCCTCTCCTCGCCGGTGCCCGTCCCCGAGGTGATGACCACGCTGGCCGCGATCGCCGCGCGGACCACCACGCTGAAGTTCGGGCCCAGCGTGATCGTGCTGCCCTATCGCACGCCGGTGGTGGCGGCGAAGGAGATGGCCACGGTGGACTGGCTCTCGCGCGGGCGCCTCTTCCCCGCGGTGGGCGTGGGCGTGGAGCTGCCGCGCGAGTTCGAGGCCTCGGGAGTGGCGTTTCGCGAGCGGGGCCGGCGCACCGACGAGGCCATCCGGGTGATCCGGATGCTCTGGACCCAGGACGAGGTGACCTTCCAGGGCGAGTTCTACAAGCTCGACCGGATCACCGTCCTGCCCAAGCCCTGGCAGAGCCCGCCCCCCATCTGGATCGGCGGCAAGAGCGAGGCCGCGCAGAAGCGCACCGCGCGGCTCGGCGACGGCTGGATGCCGTCCTTCATCACGCCCGACGAGTTCCGCATCGGCGTGGAGCGCGTGCAGGAGCTGGCGGCGGCGGAGCGGCGCGAGGTGCCCGCGGACCACTTCGGCACCCTCATCAACTTCGCGCTGGCGGAGTCGCCCGACGCCGCCGCGGCCATGGCCGGGCCCTTCATCCCGCGCGGGCGCGTGGACGAGGCGACGATCCGGCAGTGCACCGCCTTCGGGCCCGCGGAGGTGGTGGCGAGCCGGATCGAGGAGTACGTGAAGGGGGGCGGCTCGAAATTCATCCTGCGGCCCCTGTGCCCGTCCGACCGCATGCTCGATCAGCTCGCGCGGCTCGCCGCCGAGGTCATCCCGGCCTTCCACGTGCGCTGATCCCATGCTCATCCCTCTCCGCCACGGTCTCCGCGCCGTCGTCGCGGTCGCCGCCGCCCTCTTCCTCGGCGGCTGCTCGCTCATCACGATCGACTTCACTCCGCGCATCCGCCCGCTCGAGGAAGAGACGGTGGAGGGCAAGGGCACGAACAAGATCCTGCTCCTCGATCTCTCCGGGCTCCTCCAGGAGGACACGCCCAGCCTGTCGCTCACCACCCCGCCCCCTCGCGTGCCGCTTCTGGCCCGGGTGCGCGAGGAGCTCCAGCGGGCCGCGGAGGACGACAAGGTGCGCGCGCTGGTGGTGCGGATCAATAGCCCGGGCGGGACCATCACCGCCTCCGACGTGCTGTACAAGGAGCTCCGCGACTTCAAGCAGAAGCGGAAGGTCCCGGTGGTGGCGGCCATCATGGACGTGGGCGCCTCCGGCGGCTACTACGCGGCGCTGGCCGCGGATCAGATCCTCGTGCACCCCACCACCATCACCGGCAGCATCGGCGTCATCATGGTGACCCTGAACGCGCAGGGCCTGCTCCAGAAGATCGGGGTGGCGCCGCTCGCCATCAAGTCGGGACCGCTCAAGGACGCGGGCTCGCCGTTCCGCGGCCTCACCGACGAGGAGCTGGCGGTGTTCCAGTCCGTCATCGACGACATGTTCGGGCGCTTCGTGCGCCTGGTGGCGGAGTCGCGGAAGATCCCCGAGGCGCGCGTGCGCTCCTTCGCCGACGGGCGCATCTACACCGCGGAGCAGGCCCGGGGCCTGGGGCTGGTCGACCGCGTGGGCTATCTCGACGACGCGATCGAGATGGCGAAGACGGCCGCCGGTCTCACCGAGGCCAAGGTGGTGATGTACCATCGGCCGCGCGAGTACCGGGCCAATATGTACTCGGCCACTCCCCCCACGCCGGGCGCGGATGCTCTGCTCGGCCAGCTCGCCGGCGCCCTCGGCGGCCCCGGGGCCCGCTTTCTCTATCTCTGGTGGCCCTGAGCACGGCGAAATTCTTCGGAGCGCGCGGGGCCCGATGCTAGGCTGAGGCGGCCATGGCTCTCCGGCATCTGAGCGTCGGGCGAAGGCGCGGGCAGCGCGGTTTCACCCTCATCGAGCTGATGGTGGTGGTCGCGGTGATCGGCATCCTCACCGCCATCGCCATCCCGCTCTACACCAACATGCAGCTGCGCGCCCGGGTGGCCAAGGCGCAGGCGGACGCCCGGGCGCTCGTCTCCGCCATCAGCATCTATTCCGCGCACATGCAGTCGCTGCCGCCCGATCTGGCCGCGCTCAATGCGGCCGCCGTCAACGGCCAGGGCGCCACCGCGGGGCCGTTCATGGCCTCCACGCCGAATCCGCCCGCGGGCTGGACGACCTATGGCTACACCTCGACGGCGGCGGGCGTGTACGCGGTCTCCACCACCGGCGACAATCTCGTGATCAGCCTGCCCTGACGGGCGGCGCCGCTCACTTGGGCTCCGGCATTCCGTAGCCCGCCTGGTCCTGCTGCTCGTTCCACCGTCTCCATCCCGCCTCGGCCTCGTCGGCGGTGATCGGACGATTGGCGCCCGGAGCTCCGGTGGCCGGCACCAGCAGCTCCTCGCCCGCCTTGATGGTGCGCTCCCACTTGGCGCCGCCGCCCGACGACCGGGCCACCGCGACACCGTGGAACACTCGTACCAGGATCGAGCCATCGGTGGAGGCTCGAATGCCGGTGCCGCCGCTCCGCGCCCCCACCGTGACCGGTCCCGCCTCCACCTCGACCGCATCCCGGGTCACGGACAGGGGCAGCACCGCCACCCAGATCCAGCCGCCATCCTGCTTGATCCGCACCGTACGATCCGACGCGGGGGTCCCCGCCGGCGGCTCCACGACGAAGATCTGGGTGAGCTGGGCCATGCGGATCGCGTGCCCGCTCGTCGTTCTCAGCACGAACCGCCCGCCCGCGAGAGCGCGCGCGCCGTCGCCCTCGGCGACCTCGTCGCGGAGCTTGGCCTTGATCCACTTGTCGGTGCCCTTCTTGAAGATCTCGGAGGGCCCATTGATGGTGGAGGCCACCAGCGGCGTCTCCTTGGGCTGCGCGAGCGCGGGCGTCGTGACCCACGCCAGCGCGGCGAGGAAAAGGGGAATCAGCAGCGCCTTTGGCTTCATCCGTCGAGTCCTTTCTGTTGGGGACGGGCCGACCAGCGGCCGTCGATCACCGGCCGGTCCAGCGGGGCGCGCGCTTCTCGAAGAAGGCCCTGACGCCTTCCCGGGCATCGTCGGACAGGAAAACGAGGGTCGACAGCTCGCGAAGGTAGCGGAGGGCGGCGCCGTACTCCATCTCGGTGGCGGTGGCGGCGGCCTCCTTGGCGAGGCCCAGCGCCATGGGCGAGAGCCCGGCCAGCCGCGCCGCGAGTGCCTGCACTTCTTGCTCCAGGAGGGGCCTGGGCACCACCCGGCTCACCAGACCCATCTCGAGGGCCTCGCGCGCGGACACCGGCTCCCCCGAGAGCACCATGAGCATGCCGCGCTTGCGGCCGGCGGCGCGCAGGATGGGCGCCATCACGATGAGCGGGAGCAGGCCGAGCTTGATCTCGGGCAGGCCGAAGACGGCGTCGTCGGCCGCCACCACCAGGTCGCAGCCCACCGCCAGCCCGCAGCCGCCGGCGAGCGCGAATCCGTGCACCTGGGCGATCAGCGGCGTTCGCATCCGCGCCATGGCCTCCAGGATACGCGGGAGGCCGCTGAACGACTCGCGCGCCTGGAGCGAGGTGCCGCGATCGCCCACGCCCTTGAGGTCGGCCCCCGCGCAGAAGGCCTTGTCTCCCGCGCCCCGCAGCACGACCACGCGCGCCGCGGGGTCCGCTTCCAGCGCGGCCAGTGCCCGCTCCAGCTCCTCGAGCAGAGTCGGGTTGAGCGCGTTCCGGACCTCGGGACGGTTGAGCGTGACGGTGGCGACGCCGTCCCGCGTCTCCACCCGCACCGT
>Ga0134127_10003417_pt1 | contig 11415 bp, 9 predicted proteins | sample KB31753_FD_96459 | JGI IMG/M metagenome (GOLD analysis project Ga0134127, IMG submission 96459) | Terrestrial soil microbial communities with excess Nitrogen fertilizer from Kellogg Biological Station, Michigan, USA - KB3-175-3 | ecosystem: Environmental > Terrestrial > Soil > Unclassified ...
CCTGCAGGCGCTTGGCGTCGATCGTGAGCGCGATCCGGTAGAAGCCTTCCCCGGAGGGGCCGAAGCCGACGCCCGGGGTGATCACGCAGCCGACCTCGTTGAGCATGCGCGCCGCGAAGGGGCGTGAGTCGAGACCGCCCGGGACCGGCGCCCAGACGAAGAAGGCGGCCTTCGGCACGTCCACGTCCCAGCCGAGCCGCTTGAGTCCCGCCACCACCACGTCGCGCCGCTCCTGGTAGGTGCGGCGGTACTGCTCGGAGAGATCCTGGGGCCCGGTCAGCGCGGCGATGCCCGCTTCCTGCACGGCCTGGAAGACGCCCGAGTCCACGTTGGTCTTGATCTTGCCGAGGCCGGCGATCGCGCCCGCGTTGCCCGAGCAGAAGCCGAGCCGCCAGCCGGTCATCGAATAGGTCTTGGACAGGGAGTGGAACTCGACCCCGACGTCCATCGCCCCCGGCGTCTCCAGGAAGGAGGGCGGGCGGTAGTCGTCGAAGCGCAGCTCCGAGTACATCGCGTCGTGGCAGACGATGATCTGGTGCCGCCGCGCGAAGTCGACAACCTTCCCGAAGAACTCGCGAGTCGCCACCGCCGCGGTGGGATTGTTGGGGTAGTTCAGGTACATGAGCTTGGCGCGCTTCGCCACGTCCGCGGGAATCGCGTCGAGGTCGGGCAGGAAGCCGTTGGCCCGGCGCAGGGGCATGAAGTGCACGTCGCCGTCCGCGAACCAGGTGCCCGCCGCGTAGACCGGGTAGCCGGGGTCGGGCACCAGCACCACGTCGCCCGGGTTCACGAAGGCGAGCGGCATGTGGGCGGTGCCCTCCTTCGACCCGATGAGGGTGAGCACCTCGGTCTGCGGATCGAGGGTGACTCCAAAGCGCCCGCGGTACCAGTTGGCCACCGCGGTGCGGAAGGAGAGCAGCCCCTCGTAGTCGGGATACCGGTGATTCGCCGGGGTCTCGGCCGAGCGCTTGATCGCCTCGATGATGTGGGGCGGCGTGGGCAGGTCCGGATCGCCGATGCCCATGTCGATGAGATCGACGCCGCGGGCGCGAGCCTCGCGCTTGTTCTTGTCGATCTCCGCGAAGAGGTACGGGGGCAGCTTGGCCAGCCGGGAGGCCAGCGGGATGGGGGCCGGTGTTGGACTCACTCGTGGTTCTCCTGGATTCGGATGACGGGATTCTTCAGGCCGCCGATGGACTCGATGCGGACCTCGACCTTGTCGCCGGGCATGAGCGGCCCGATGCCGCAGGGAGTGCCGGTCGCGATGACGTCGCCGGGGAGCAGCGTCATGATCGCGGAGATGCGCGCCACCAGGTCCTCGACCGGGCAGATCAGGTGCTTGGTATTGGAGGCCTGCCTCCGCTCCCCGTTGACCCAGGTCTCGATGTCGACCCCGTTGGGATCGATGTCGGTGGCGATGCACGGTCCCACCGGGCAGAAGCTGTCGAAGGCCTTGGCCCGGGTCGGCTGGCCGTCACGCACGTTGAGGTCTCGGGCGGTGACGTCGTTGAGACAGGTGTAGCCGAGCACGTACTCGCGCGCCCGCTCCGCGGGCACGTGGTGGCAGCGCTTCTTGATCACGATCGCGAGCTCGCCCTCGTAGTCGATCCGGCGCGACTGGGGGGGAAAGACGATCGGATCGTCGGGCCCGCAGAGCGCCGAGATCGGCTTGAAGAAGATGTGAGGCTCCGCCGGCACCTGCACGTTTATCTCCTCGGCGTGCTCGCGATAGTTGAGGCCCACTCCCACGATCTTGGTGGGCACCACCGGCGCCAGCAGCACCGCCTGGCTCTGCAGGTACTTCTTCCGCGCCTTCTTGAAGCTGCCGTAGGGCGTCCCCGCGTACTCCACGATGTGCTGGCCCTCGAGGACGCCGTAGCGGGTCTTGCCGCCGGCCCGGAAGCGCACGATCCTCATGCGAGCCCCAGCACGTCCTGCATCGAGTAGAGCCCCGGCTTTGCCGTCGCGATGAAGCGAGCCGCGCGCAGGGCGCCCCGCGCGAAGTTGTCCCGGCTCTGCGCTCGATGGGTCAGCTCGAGCCGCTCGCCGAGCGCGCCGAAGGTGACGGTGTGCTCGCCCACCACGTCGCCGGTGCGGAGGGCGGCCATGCCGATCTCTTTCCGCGTGCGCTCGGCGAGCTTGTCGTGCCGGTCGTAGACCGCGGTCTTGGCGAGATCGCGGCCGAGGGCCTCGGCCACCACCTCGGCCATCCGCAGCGCGGTGCCGCTGGGCGCGTCCTTCTTGAAGCGGTGGTGGGTCTCGACGATCTCCACGTCGTAGTCGTCGCCCAGCATCCGGGCCATATCCGCGAGGATGCGGAAGGCCACGTTGACGCCCACGCTCATGTTGGGCGCGACCAGGATCGCGATGCTCCGGCCGATGGCCGCGAGCTCTTCGCGCTGCGCGGGAGTGAAGCCGGTGGTGCCGATCACCGCGCGCCCGCCCTGCCGGGCGGCCAGCCGCGCATGGGCCAGACTCGCCTCCGGCACCGAGAACTCGATCAGGATGCGGTCCTGACCGAGGGCCGCGTCCGCGTCGGCGGTGATCGGCACTGCGAGCCGGCCTACCCCGGCCGCCTCGCCCGCGTCCCGCCCGAGCGCGGGATGGCCGGGAGCCTCGAGGGCGGCCACCAGGCGCAGCTCCTTGTCCTCTTGCAGCAGGGCGACCAGACGATTGCCCATCCGGCCGGCGGCGCCGGCGACGACGACATCCGCCATGACGAGCGGAGGATCAGCCCTTGACGAGGCCGAGCGAGGCCAGCACCGCCCGGAGACGCGGCCGGTTCGCCTCGCCCAGCCGGCACATGGGGAGCCGGAACTCCGGCTCGGCCAGCTTGCCCATCATGGCCAGCGCTTCCTTGACCGGGATGGGATTGGTCTCGAGGAACATCGCGCGCGACAGCGGGAAGAGCTTGAGGTGAAGATCGCGGGCCTGCTTCCAGTCGCCCGCCAGGGCGGCGTGCGTCATCTCGGCGGTCTCCCGCGGCACCAGGTTCGCGATGACCGAGATCACCCCGCGGCCGCCGACCGACATGAGGGGCAGGGTGATGTTGTCGTCGCCGGAGAGGACGGAGAAGTCGGGACCGCACGCGAGGATCACCTGGGTCATCTGATCGAGCGAGCCCGAGGCCTCCTTGACGCCCACCACGTTCGGGCAGTCCCGCACGATGCGGGCGAGGGTGTCCGTCTCCACGTTGACCGCGGTGCGGCCCGCGATGTTGTAGAGGATGATCGGGATGTCCACCGCCTCCGCGACCGCGCGGAAGTGCCGGTAGAGCCCCTCCTGGGTCGGCTTGTTGTAGTACGGATTCACCACGAGCGCCCCGGTGGCCCCCGCCTTCTTGGCGTGGATGGTGAGGTCGATCGCCTCGGAGGTGGAGTTGGAGCCGGTGCCCGCGAGGACGGCCAGGCGGCCCCGGGCGGTCTCGATGACGAGCTCGACCACGCGCTTGTGCTCGTCGTGGCTCAGGGTGGGCGACTCACCGGTGGTGCCGCACGGCACGATACCGTCCGTGCCGCTGGCGACGTGCCACTCGACCAGCTCGCGGAGCTTGGCCTCATCGACCTTGCCGCCGCGGAACGGGGTAACGAGGGCGACGATGGATCCCTGGAATGTCGCGCGCATGGTTGAGTCCCTCCGTTGCTCACTACGATGTGGGACGAAGAGTTCCTTCGACTCTAACACCAGAGCCGGAATCACTTCAAGCGGCAGCCGTGATGCGGTAGACTCCAGCCGATGGAAAGCCCCCGCGCCGACGGCCGCACCGCTCACGTCACCGCCGACGTCGCGGGCGAGGTGCGCCGCCGCTTCGGCACGCCCTGCTACGTCTACGACCACGCCGCGCTCGAGACGGCGGCGCGGCAGGCGCTGGCCTTCCCCGCGCCGTTCGGGCTCACCGTGCGCTACGCGATGAAGGCCAACCCCAGCCGCGGCATCCTGGCCCTGTTCCGCGACCTGGGCCTGCACGTGGACGCCTCGAGCGACTTCGAGGTGGAGCGGGCGCTGCGGGCGGGTTTCGCCCCCGAGCGGATCCAGCTCACCTCCCAGATGCCGTCGCGCGCGCTCGAGCGGCACCTCGAGCGCGGCGTGCTCTTCAACGCCTGCTCGTTGCACCAGCTCGACGCGTTCGGACGGACCGCGCCCGGCCGCGAGCTGTCCGTGCGGGTGAATCCGGGGCTCGGCACCGGGTCCACCAAGCGCACCAACACCGGCGGCCCCGCCTCGAGCTTCGGGATCTGGCACGAAGCGATGCCCGAGATCCTGGCGATCGCGAAGCGCTACGACCTGCGCATCCGCCGCCTGCATTCGCACGTCGGCTCCGGCACCGATCCGGAGGTGTGGAAGCGCTGCGCGCGGATGACCCTCGATCTGGCCGTCCAGCTGCCCGAGGTGGCGAGCATCAACCTGGGGGGCGGGTTCAAGGTCGGCCGCATGCCCGAGGAGCCGTCGGTGGACATGGCCGACGTGGGCGCCCACGTGCGTCGCGAGATCGAGGGCTTCCGCGATCGTTCGGGCCGGGGCCTCCACCTCGAGATCGAGCCTGGCACCTTCCTCGTCGCCAACGCGGGGGTGATCGTGGCCTCCTGCGTGGACGTGGTGGATACCGGCGCCGAGGGCTACTGCTTCGCCAAGCTCGACGCGGGCATGCCGGAGATCACGCGGCCGTCGCTGTACGGCGCCCAGCATCCCATCGACGTGCTGGCCGCCGGGCGCGAGCAGAAGGCGGTGGTCTTCGTGGGGCCGTGCTGCGAGTCGGGCGACATCCTCACGCCGGCTCCCGGCGATCCGGAGGCACTCGCGCCCCGGTGGGTCGCGACTCCGCGGATCGGAGACCTGGTGGTGGTGGGCGGCGCGGGCGCCTACTGCGCGGGGATGGCCACGATCAACTACAACTCCTACCCCCAGGCGCCCGAGGTCATGCTCGGACCCGACGGCGCACTCACCCTGCTGCGTCGCCGCCAGACCGCGGAGCAGGTCTGGCAGAACGAGGGCTAGGGGACGCGGACCGAGATCTCGTTGGAGCGCGCGCTCTCGTTGGGGCGGCGAGCCCGGTCCAGCGCGGTGACCGCGTAGCGGTAGGTCGTGCCCGGCCTCACGTCGCGGTCCAGGTAGATGGTGGCGATCGCCATCGTGGTCGCGATGCGCATGAACTCGCCGGTCTCGCCCGCCCGGTAGATCGCATAGAGCGTCACGTCCGGTGAGGCGCTCGGGTTCCAGGCCAGCCGCACCGCGCCCGGCGACGGCACCGCGAGCAGGTTGGCGGGCGCGACGGGCGGCGTGGTGTTGGCGGCGGCGATGACCACCGCGGCCGAGATCTCACCGGTGGCGCTCACCGCCGGGTCCACCCGCACCGCGCGCACCGCGTAGCGGTAGTCGGTGTCGTTGTCCACACCCTCGTCGGTGAACGCGGTGCCCTCCACCGCATTCGGCGTGATCGCGGAGAGGGCGCCCTCCGCGCCCGCGCCCCGCAGCACCACGTAGCGGAGGTCGGCGGGAGCGGGCGAGCCGTCCACCAGCTCCGCGGGCGGCTGCCAGGTGAGGCTGACGCGCCGATCCCCCGGGGACGCGCTCAGCGAGCGCGGCGCCCTGGGGGCGGCCAGGTAGGGGATCACCAGGCGGTTGGAGGGCCCGCTGCTCCGCCCGAGCGCGTCCTCGGCGGTGACCACGTAAACGTAACGGCGGCCGATGGAGAGCGCGCGCCGGTCCACCCACGTGACCGCGGTGCCCTGCACGGTCGCGGGCGCGGGGTTGTCGGTCCGGATCGTCGCGATCTCGTCGTAACCCACCACGCGCCCGGAGGAGAGCATCGCGGCCTTGGGCTCGCCGCCGTTGGCCTCCTCGCGCCGGTAGAGCTTGTAGAGCGAGATCGCGCGCAGGCGCGAGCCGTCCACGCGGGTGCCGGGGCCGGTCCAGCCCACCACGACGCTCTGCTCCTCCACCGCGCCGTGCAGGCCGGTCGGCCCCGCGGGCACGCGCAGCTCGGGGGCGATCGGCGGCGCCTTCTTGCCGCAGGCGACCAGGGCGCTCGCGGCGAGGAGGAGCAGCAGTACGCCCCGCGCCCCCGCCCTCACGCGCCCGGCCTCTTCGCGAGCAGGGCCTTCGCCTGCTCGAGCTGACGGCGGACCGCATCCGGAGCGGTGCCGCCGATCACCGCGCGGGCGCGCAGCGAGGCCTCGACGGTGAGCGCCGGGTACACGTCGCGCCCGATCAGCGGGGAGAACTGGCGCAGCTCCTCGAGCGGCAGGTCGCCGAGCTCGCGGCCGCGCGTGATGGCGTGGCGCACCGCGCGGCCCACCACCTCGTGCGCGTCGCGGAAGGGCAGGCCCTGGCGGACGAGGTAGTCCGCGAGGTCGGTCGCGGTGGAGTAATGGGCCCCGGCGGCGTCGCGCATGCGATCGGTCCGGAAGGTCAACGAGCCGAGCATCGGAGGCAGCACGCGGAAGATCGCCTCGAGCGTGTCCACCGTGTCGAAGAGCGGCTCCTTGTCTTCCTGCATGTCCGAGTTGTAGGTGAGGGGAAGCCCCTTCATCACGGTCAGCGCGGCGGTGAGATTGCCGTAGAGCCGGCCGGTCTTGCCCCGGATGAGCTCGGCCACGTCGGGGTTCTTCTTCTGCGGCATGATGGACGACCCGGTCGCGAAGGCGTCCGGGAACTCCACGAAGCCGAACTCCGACGTCGCCCACAGGGTGAGATCCGCGGCGAGCCGCGAGCAGTGCATGCCGAGGATCGCGGCGTGGGAGAGAAACTCCAGCACGAAGTCCCGATCCGCCACCGCGTCCATGCTATTGGGGCTGGGCGCGCTGAAGCCGAGATCGCGCGCGAGCGCCTCGCGGTCGATCGCGAAGGCGGCCCCCGCGAGGGCGGCCGCCCCCAGCGGCATCACGTTGACGCGCGCGCGCCCGTCGCGGAAGCGCCCGCGGTCGCGCTCCAGCATGAAGACGTAGGCGAGCAGGTGGTGGGCCAGCAGCACCGGCTGGGCGCGCTGCAGGTGCGTGTAGCCGGGCATCGGCGCCTCGCGGTTTCGCTCGGCCTGGGCGACGAGCGCGCGCTCGACCTCCACCAGCCCCGCGTCGACGTGATCGAGGACGTCCCGGAGATAGAGCCGCTCGTCGAGCGCGATCTGGTCGTTGCGGGAGCGGCCGGTGTGGAGCTTGCCGCCCACCGGCCCCGCCAGCTCGACGAGGCGCCGCTCCACATTCATGTGGATGTCCTCGAGCTCGCGCCGGAAGGGGAAGGTGCCGCTCTCGAGCTCGCGGCGGACGCCGTCCAGGCCCGCGAGCAGGCTATCCAGCTCGGCGTCCGTGATCAGCTTGGCGCGCGCCAGCGCTCGCGCCCACGCGGCGCTGCCGATCAGATCGTGGGGCCACAGCCGGCGGTCGAAGGACAGGGACGCGGTGAACGCTTCCGCGCTCGGATCGGCCCCTTCGGCGAAGCGCCCGGACCAGGCCTTGCCCGGGGGCGTGCCGCCGGCGGTCACGAGGCGTCCGCGCGGCCGGCGGCCGCGACGGGGGCGGGCGGCACGCGCAGAAGCGCGGCGATCTCGGACATGATGCGACGGGTGACCTCGTCCCGCTCGGTCCGCGCGATGGGCCCGCGGCGCGCGCGGCCGAAGTGGATCGGCTCCCCGAACCGGACCGCGAGCGGGCGGCGCCGCGGCAGGTAGAAGCGCCGCCCGCGGAGGGCCTCGTAGGTGCCCTCGATGGCGGCGGGCACCACCGGCACGCCCGCCCGGAGCGCGACCATCGCCGCGCCGGGACGCCCGCACACCAGCCGGCCTTCCTGGCTGAACGGCCCCTCCGGGAAGATGCCGACCACGCGGCCCGCGTCCAGCACGTGGAGCACGCGCTTGATCGCGCCGGGATCCGGCCGCTCCAGGGCCACCGGGATCGAGCCGATGCGCCGGTGGAAGGGCGGGTGCAGCGGGGTCGCCCGGAACACGCGCGGCATGACGAGGAACGCGATCGGCCGCGGCACCGCCACGCCCAGCACCACGCCGTCCAGATAGTTGTGATGGTTGGAGGCCAGGATGAACGGTCCGGCCACCGGCAGCCGCTCCGCTCCCTCGACCCGCAGATCGAACAGCCCGTGCAGCAGCACCCCGGCCACGCCGCGGAACACGCGATACACCGGCGGGAACACCTCCGCCGGCACACGCCGCGCCGCCACCGGCGCGGCCGGCCGCATCACGGAAATGGTGGAAGACTCCTCGCGCGACCCCATAACTCGCTCGTTTATAGCACCCACCCCCGACCCACACAACCGAACCGGGGTCCCGGCGACGACACGCGGAGGGCGGGCAACGGGCGGTGGGAGGTGCCAAAGCGTCGCCACGGGGAGGGCAGGCAGGGCCGGGGCGGGCCCCCCGGGAGCCGTGTCTTCTGCGCGCCATCGAAGCGCAGCGCGGCTTGTCTCATGGCCCGATCGAGACGGCGCAACGGCCAGCGACTCAGCGTGCTCCCGGAGGGCCCGCCCCGGCCCTGCCCACCCGTCGAATGCCGATTTGGTGGTCGGAGGAGAGAGCTAGCGCGCCGCCCGCGCCAGCCGGTACTTCGCGACGGCCGCGTTGTGATCCGCGAGGTTGCTGGAGAACGTGTGGAACCGCTCGTCCAGCGAGACGAAGTACAGATAGCTCACGCGCGCGGGCCGCACCGCCGCCGCGATCGCGGCGCGGCCCGGGCTCGCGATCGGGCCGGGCGGGAGGCCCTGGCGCCGATACGTGTTGTAGGGCGAGTCCACCTGGAGATCCTCTCGGGTGAGCCGCTTGCGGTCCTTGCCGACCGCGTACTGCACGGTGGGATCCGCCTGCAGCGGCATGTCGCGCCGGATGCGGTTCCAGAAGACCGCGGAGATGAGCGGCATCTCGCTCGACTCCACCGCTTCCTTCTCGATGATGGAGGCGAGCGTCAGCACCTGGTGGAGGCTCACCTCGCGGGCGCGCGCCTCCGCGAGGAGCTCGGGCGAGATCTTCTCGCGCATGCGGGCCACCATGCGGGCCAGGATCTCCTCGGGGGTCATGCCCTTCACGAACTGGTAGGTGTCCGGAAAGAGGTAGCCCTCGACCGAGTCGGCCTGCACGTCGAGGTTCTTGAGGAAGACGGGGTCCTTGCCGACCCGGAGGATGTCCTCGGCCGAGACGAGGCGCTCGGTCTGGAGCAGCCGTGCCAGCTCGCCCAGCGTGCTGCCCTCCGGGAACACCAGCATGTGCTGGAGCACCTGGCCGCCCGCGATCTGCTCGAGCACCCGCACCGTGTTCGAGCCCGCGGGGATCTGGTACTCGCCGGCCTTGAGGCTGCGGAAGCTGCCGCGGGCCAGGGCCAGGAGGACGAAGCCGACCCGGCTACGGATGACCCCGGCTTCGTCCAGGATCTCGGCCGCTTCGATGACGCCCTTGTGGGCCGGGAGCTCCACGACCCGGGCCGAGGCGCGGAGCCCCGCCGGGACGCTCAGGATCCACCAGCCTTCGAGCAGCAGGGCCAGGAGGGCCACAACCACCGCGAAGCCCACCACGGCCCGCCAGGTGGGCCCGGGGCGTCCGGGGCCAACCCCCCATGTCGGAAGGGATCGAGGTCGTTCCATCATGGTGAGCCTCCATTTTGGCCGGACTGGGATTCTCAGTCAAACCGGGGGGTCGGGAAGGCTGGCGGTCCGGGGGGTTGCTGGTATAATGACCGGCCTGGGGCGAGCCGCCCCAGAACTCTGAGGAGGGAAACCCATGCAGGAGCTGGTGCTTCCAGTCCGTCACGAATGGCTCGCCCGGGAGCGCGCCTACGGGAAGATCGCCATCGAGCCGTTCGAGCCGGGGTTTGCCCTGACGGCGGGCAATGCCTACCGCCGGGTGCTGCTGTCGTCCATCACCGGGGCCGCGCCCACCTGGGTCAAGATCGAGGGGGTCCTGCACGAGTTCTCGCACCTGGTCGGGATGCGCGAGGACACCCTCGACATCATCCTGAACCTGCGCAAGCTCGTGTTCACGCTCCACGTCAACCGGCCCAAGCTGCTCCGCCTGAAGGTCCAGGGCGTGCGCACGGTGACCGCGCGGGACTTCGAGCCCGATCCGGACGTGGAGATCCTGACGCCGGACGTGGCGCTGGCCACGCTCGACAAGGACGGCAGCCTCGAGATGGAAGTGTGCGTCGAGCGCGGGCGGGGCTACCAGGCCGCGGAGAAGCGCGAGCCGGAGGCGCTGCCCATCAACGCGATGATGATGGACTCGGATTTCTCGCCGGTGAAGCGCGTGAACTTCCACGTGGAGCCGAAGGGGGCACAGGAGCGGCTCATCATGGAGGTGTGGACCAACGGCACGGTGACCCCGGAGGTCGCGGTGGCCGACGCCTCGCGCATCCTCGACGATCAGTTCGCGCTGCTGGTGGACTTCCCGTCCACCCCGCCGGTGCAGCCCGAGGGCACCGAGGCGGTGGCGGGGGAGCCCGCGCCGCGCAGCGAGGTGAACGAGCACCTCTTCCGCAACGTGGACGAGCTCGAGCTGTCGGTGCGCGCGTCCAACTGCCTCAAGACCGCCAACATCCGCACGATCGCGGATCTCGTGCAGAAGACCGAGTCGGAGCTGCTGAAGACCAAGAACTTCGGCAAGAAGTCGTTGAACGAGATCAAGACCATCCTGGGAGAGATGGGACTCTCCCTGGGCATGCGTCTCGATCCCGAAGAGCTGGAGCGGCTGCGCGCCCACTACGAGCGCGCCTTCGAGACATAGCCCGCCTCCCGTTTCCCGCGCGTCCACCACGGCCTCCGGTCATCCGGGGGCCGTGCTGTTTTCGGGGGTCTTCTCGGGCAACGCTTCGGGGTCGAGCGACCAGGTCTCGGTGACGCCGCGGCCCCACGCGGTCACGCGCAGGACACGCCCGTCCGTTTCCAGGACCACCGCGCCGTCGCGATCGGTGCGGTAGACGCGCGCCCCCGCCGCTTCGAGGCGCGCGAGGACCTCCGGGCTCGGGTGGCGAAACGGGTTGCGCGCCCCCACCGAGATCACCGCCAGCTGGGGTCGAGCCTGTTCGAGGAACGGGGCGGTGGACGAGAAGCGGCTGCCGTGGTGCGCGACCTTCAGCGCGAGCGCGCGCACGGGACCGGCGCGCTCGAGCACGAGCGCCTCGCCGCGTGGACCCAGGTCGCCCGCGAGGAGCAGCGAGACGCCCCGCCAGTCGAGCCGCAGCACCAGGGAGGCGTCGTTGGGCGTCGGCGATGGATCCGGGCCGGGCCCGAGCACGGTGATCAGCGCGCGGCCGAGCCAGAGGCGCTGACCGGCCGCGAGCACGCGGCGGGGCGCGCGCGATCGCCGCAGCGCGGCCACCGTCTCCGGCGCGCCGCCCGGCAGGCGGCCGCTCTCCCAGAATTCGCCCACGTGGAAGTGGGTAAGAACCGCGGCCAGCCCGCCGGAGTGATCGCTATCCCAGTGGGTGA
>Ga0134127_10003418_pt1 | contig 11415 bp, 7 predicted proteins | sample KB31753_FD_96459 | JGI IMG/M metagenome (GOLD analysis project Ga0134127, IMG submission 96459) | Terrestrial soil microbial communities with excess Nitrogen fertilizer from Kellogg Biological Station, Michigan, USA - KB3-175-3 | ecosystem: Environmental > Terrestrial > Soil > Unclassified ...
ACGGCAGCGGGTTGCTCCAATGTCTCGCGGCTCACGACCGCACCGATCCTAGTCGTGCGTGCGCAGGCGACCGCCGATGAGCATCGCAATCTCCATGGCCTGCTCGTAGTTGAGCCTGGGATCGACTTGCGATTTGTACGCGCGCGCGAGGTCCGATTCCTTCAAACCGCGCGCGCCGCCGACACACTCGGTGACGTTCTCGCCCGTGAGCTCGAGATGCGCGCCGCCGAGATAGCTGCCCTGCTCTTGATGGATACGAAACGCCGAACGCAGCTCGGCACGGATGTTGTCGAACCGCCGTGTCTTGTATCCCTCGGCCGTCGTCTCGGTGTTGCCGTGCATCGGATCGCAGACCCAGAGCACGCCGGCGCCCGTAGCGCGCACGGCGCGAATGACGCGCGGCAAATGCGTCTCGACGTTCTTGGCGCCGAACCGCGTGATCAACGTCAACCGCCCCGGCTCGTTGTGCGGATTCAAGACGTGCACGAGCTGTTGCAGGTGCTCGTCCGTGACGCTGGTGCCGATCTTCACTGCCATCGGATTCGCGACGCCGCGGAAGTATTCGACGTGCGCGCCGTTCAAGTCGGCCGTGCGCATGCCGATCCAAGGATAATGCGTCGTCAGGTTGTACCAGCGTTGCCGGTGCGGCAGGAACCGCGTCTGCGCCTGCTCGTACGGAAGATGCAATCCTTCGTGCGACGTGAAGAACTCGACACGGTGCGTCTCGTGCATCGGCTCGCCGCTGATCGCTTCGAAGAACTCGAGCGAGTCGGACACCGATTGGACGAGCTTGTGGTATTCCGCCGCGAGCGCGGACTCGCCGACGAAAGCTAGATCCCAGTTCTCGGGATGGTGTAGGTCCGCGAATCCGCCGTCGATCAGCGAGCGGACGAAATTCAGCGTCAGCGCGGCGCGCTCGTAACCGCGCAACATCAGCGTCGGATCCGGCTCGCGATCGGCGGCCGTGAAGCCCGGCCGGTTGATCGTGTCTCCGCGGTAGCTCGGCAGCGACACGCCGTCTTTGGTCTCGTAGTCGGCGCTGCGCGGCTTCGCGTATTGGCCCGCCATCCGGCCGACGCGGATGATCGGCTTCTTGAGCCCGACGAGCATCACGAGCGACATCTGCAGCAGGATCTTCAACTTCTGCACGACGTTGTCCGACGTGCACTCGTCGAAGCTCTCGGCGCAATCGCCGCCCTGCAGCAGGAATGCTTCACCGCGCTGCGCCTTGGCGAGCTGCGACTTCAGCTTCTCTACCTCCCAGGTCGTCACGACCGGCGGCAAGTTGCTCAACTGCGCGAGCACGGTTTCCAGGTGCGCCCGGTCGCGATACACGGGCTGTTGAGCGGCGTGCCGCCGCTGCCAGCTCGCAGGATGCCAATCGGTCGGAACGTGGGCTTGAGTCATGGCTTTCGGGGCGCCGGCGCAACGCGGCACGCGGGCACTATACCGCCCGGCTCGCGGCCGGCCAAAGAAAGACCTCGTACTGTCCGGAAACGGCGCTTCATCGCGCTCCGCCGGCCGGCCTATCGTCGGCGCATCGAGGAGCCCCACCGTGCCGTTCGCCGTCGCCCTGCTCTGCCATCCGCTTGGCGCGTTCGCCGCGCTCGTCGCGGCGACAGCCGCGACGCTCTGTGCCGCGCAGTCACGCCGGTTCCTGCCGTCGTTCACTGCCGCGTCTGCCGCACTGCTGACGCTGCTCGCGTTCATGCAAGTGCCGCCGAGCGCGCTCGGGCTCACGTGGCTCTTCATCGGCATAGTCCTGCTGCACGCGGAATTTCTCTGGCCGACGTACGGTCTCGCCGGTTTGCTCGGCATCGGCACCGCCTCGTGGGGCTCATGCTTGTTGCTGGCGCCACTCGCACCCGTTGCGCGCGGCAGCGCCGCACTACTCGGCGCGCTTATGTTGCTCGCCGCCGTCGCGCGTACGATGCGGCTGCGCACTCTGCCGCCGTAGCGTGCAGTGAAGCCAGAGTGTCGTGATATTCTCCGCGCGCCCGCGGCGAACTCGAATAGAAGACTGAAAAGATGATTGATCACTTCATTGCCCGCGCACCCCAGCCTCGTCCTTCGATCGAATCTCGAGCGCTGCTCGCGCTGGTCCTCGCCTCGACGCTCGCCGGTTGCGGCGGCGGTGGCGGCGGTGGCGGCGGCAGCAGTAGTGGCAGTGGAGGCGGCGGCGGTGGCGGTGGCGGTAACGGTGGCCAGACCGGCATCACAGTATCGCCCACGACGCTTGCCTTCACCGCGAATCACGACGATTCCGAGCCGCCGCCGGCACAAACCGTCACGGTCACCGCGCACGACCCCGGCACGACGTGGCTGAGGGCCGAGCGCGGCACTGTGGGACCAGCCGGATTCATCGCTTGCAACAACACGGCGAGCTGCACGGTGCAAGTACAGCCGCACGAAAACGTGCCGTCGAGTTTCGAGTACCCCGGCACGATCACGAACGGCTTCACGATCATTGGATGTGCCGACGAGTTTTGCGTCTCGGGCGCCCAACGGGGCCGCGTCACGGTCACTTATACCTACACGATCACGCCTGGCTTCACGATCTTGCCGGAGGGGCCGGTGCTGCCGACGGTTCAAGGCGTCGAGGGCGTACAAACGCCGCCGTTGCTGCTGACCCTGACGAACCCAAAGGGCACGGTTCAGCCGCTCTACGTCCAGAACCAAAACCTCGGCAACCCGGTGTTCGCGACGGTGACGCCGCCGGCGGGGCCGGTGCCGAGCGGCACGCCGCTCGAGGTGCGGTTCGCCAACAACCTGCCCGTCGGAAGCTACACGGCTCAGCTCGAGGTGCAGTCGGGAGGGAGCACGCGCGTTACGCGCCGCGTCATCAACTATGTCGTCAGCTCGGCGTATCGCGTGTCGGCTGTTCCGACTTTTGTCGTCGACAGCACCACGACCATGCCTGGGCTCAAACAAACGGTGATCGTCAGCTCGCAGGCGCCGGGCACGAGCTTCAACTGGACGGCGACCGAGAACGCGCCATGGCTCGAGCTGTCACGCCCGAGCGGCAACACATCGACCAACAACGACATCGAGCTCAGCTTGCCGGTGGCGGCGCTCGAGCGCATTCCCACGGGCATTCACCATGCAACGGTCACGATCGGTCCGCCACCGGCGACGCCGACGCCGACGCCGACGGCCTACGCGTTCGACGTCACGCTCGATATGCGGTTGCCGCTCGTCGAGTTCGGAATGCCGAAGGTCGTCGTCGCCGGCGCCGCCGGCGAGGTCTTCATCAAGGGCGCTGGCTTCAGCGCACCTCCGAGCGGCGTCTCATTCGGCGGCAATCCCGCGACAACGTTCACGCGCGAAAGCGACACGCGAATTCGGGCGTCGTATCCGGCGCTGTTGAGCGGCGGTTATCCAATCACGGTGGGCGGGCTGGCCACGAACGCGCTCATCGATCGCGAGCACGGCGTGCTCGCCGCGGTCGACGGGGGCGCCTTCCCCACCGCCGTGTTTACGTCCGGAGGCCGCAAGTACGCGGCAATCTACGACGACGAGCGCCGCACACTCTACTTGGCCAACACCGATAACGGAGAGATCGAGCGCTACGTTCTGAGCGGCACGTGGAGCGCCGGCACGTCGGTAGCGGTTCCGGCGTTGCGCGACCTCATGCTCGCGCCGGACGGGCGACTTTTTGCACTGACGTCCACGGCGCTCGTGACGATCGACGCAACGACGCTGGCGACGAGCTCTCTCACGACGCTGAGCGTCCTGCCGAACCGCGCGCTCGGGAGCGGCATTGACGGCGAAATCCTGATCGCGCATGCCGACGACTTCGGCTCTTCTACGAACATCGTCCGCTACGTGCCGTCCACGGGCGCGTTCACAGAGGAATTCTTCTGCTGCCTCGACCGCTACATCCGCTCGAGCGGCGACGGCACGCTACTCTACGCGACGAGCAGCGGAGGTGTGCAGCGCTACGACGTGCGTACGCGGAACTACCAATTCGGCGCATCCGCGCCGGGTCGGCGCGACCTCTCGGTGACGCGCGACGGGGCGAAGTTCCTGCTCGATGCGACGCGCCTCTTCAGCTCGACGTTCGCGCTGCTTGGTGAGCTCACCGTAGCGGACGCGATGACGGGCACCGTGACAACCGATGGTCGGCGCGCGTACGTCTACTCCAGCGCGTCGCCCCTGACAGCGCAACTGTACGCGTTCGACCTCACCGGCCCGGCCCCGTTCGCGCAGCTTCCAGGGTCACCGATCACGTTGCTCGAGAGTGTCGGCAACGAGCCCGTCATGGCGACGAGCGTCGACGGCCGCGTCGTCTTTATCGCCGGCAGCAGCAGAGTCATCATCAAATCGCTACCATAGAGCGCAACTCACCGCGGGGGAATTGCGATGCAGAGACGCTCGGCGCTCGCGCTGATCGCGGCGCTTTCGATGACCGGCGCGCTGGCCGCACCGTTTGCCGCCCACGCCGATACCGTGCTGATCACGGGCGCGAACTCGGGGCTCGGACTCGAGCTCGTCAAGCAGTATGCGGCCAAAGGCTGGACCGTCATCGCGACGCACCGCCGCGACGGCGTGCCCAATTCGCTGAAGCCCGTAGTCGCCGAGCATGCGAACGTCCGCGTCGAGCGCATGGACGTCTCGAGCATCGACGAGGTCCTTGCTCTCGCCGCGAAGCTTGCAGGCACACCGATCGACGTGCTGATCAACAACGCCGGCATCTATAGCGACCGCGCGGCGTGCGCCGACGAGGCGTGCCGCGGCGAGGACGCGACGCAGACGTTCGGCAACCTCGACTACGAGCTGTTCGACGAGATCATGGCCGTCAACGTGCGCGGGCCGCTGCTCGTCTCGGAAGCGTTCGCAGAGAACGTGCGCGCCAGCCGGCAGAAGAAGATGGTCTCGATCAGCTCGACGAATGGCTCGGTGACGTTCACGCTCGGCGGATCCGGCGCGATCGCCTACCGCGCTAGCAAGGCCGCGTTGAACCGCGCGATGCAGCTCGTCGCGGTCCATGAGAAGGACGCCGGCGTCACGGTGCTGTTGCTGCATCCCGGCGCCGTGCTGACGGAGCGGCAGGCGCACCTGACGTACCCCGGCATGATCGAGATGCAGCCAAGCGTCGCCGGGATGATCGAGCAAATCGAGAAAGCGACGCTTGCCGACACGGGACGCTTCATTCAGTACGACGGCACGACGGCGCCGTGGTGACGGCAACCGCACTCGGAGACCATTCGATGAAGACAATGTCGGCGCTTGTCATCCTCTCCGTCTTGCTTGGAGCCGGCTGCAGTGCGGAAACGCAGCCGCCGGTCGCCGACGATCTCGCGGCGATCACAGGATTCAATGAGCGTTATCTCGACGCCATCAACAAGGAAGATATCCGGGCGTTGAGTGCGTTGACGACCGACGGTCATGTCATGCTGCCGCCGAATCAGGAGCCCGTCGTCGGCAAGGCCGCGAACGACGCGATGAACGGCGGCGCATTCGAGCGCTACGAGTTCAGCGAGACGTGGCGGCCGGTCGAGACCGTCATCGACGGCGATCTCGGCTTTCAGCGCGGGACATTCACCGTGATCGCGACGCCGAAAGAAGGCGGCGGCAACCGGCTCGACCGGCTCGAGGTGAACGGCAGCTTCTTGCGCATCTATCAACGCCAAGCGAACGGCGAGTGGCGCATGACGCGCGACATGTTCAACAGCTCGACCCCGCTGACGGCGACCCTCTCGACGGGACAGTGAACGCTCACGCGCTCGAGATCGCCTTGCGCCACGCTTGCTCGAGCCGCTTGGCCGATACGGAGCGCACGGTCCCGAGCTGCTGAGCGAACAGCGACACGCGAAACTCCTCGAGCAGCCAGCGGTACTCGACGACGCCCTCGGGCCACGGGGTGCCGGGAGGCCGAGTAGCCCCCCAGTGCGCGAGCCGCGCCGCCGCCGTGCGCGCCTCGGCCGCGAGCTCCGGCTCGTTGCGCTGCCCGCGCTTCTCCCAGCGGTGCTCCGCGGCACGCAAGTAGCGCGGCAGGTGCTGCCGCCATTCGGGCGGCGTGTGCGTCAACATGCGCGGGCCGACGAGTTCCGCAAGCTGCGCGGAGAGCTCCGAGCGCGTGCTCGCGTGCGCGTCTTTCTTCGCTGCCGCCTCGAGGGCGCGCCGCAACGAGCGCTGAAGCGGCAGAATCTCGCCGAGCAACGTGCGCAGCGCGTCCGCCTCGGGAACGAGCTGCGCTCGACCGAGCTTCAGAAGCGCCGCGAACTCGGCCTCCGTGCGCACGGGGGGATCGAGGGCGAACGCTTGCTCCGCTGCCGCCAGCAGCAAGTCGTCGACGAGCGCCACGCTGTCGGCGACGCCGTGATACGCCAGCACGAGCGCGCGGTCCGCGAGCGCGCGGTCGCGAATCAGCGCCGCCTGCTGAGGCAGCGCCTTCAAGAGCAGCCGCCTCACGCCGCCGCGATGCAGCGCGACGGCGGCCGGGCCCGGCGGCAGCAGCGTGAGATTCACGTGTCCGTCGACGTCGACGAGCGCGGGGTAAAGCGACAACGCCAGTGGCCGCTGTGCGACGACGACCGTGGGCGGGAGATCGCCGATGTCCCAACGCGTGAGCGACCTGCGCTGCCAGCGTGCCGGCGCCGCTTCGACGGCGGTAGCTCCAGGCGACGCGCCGAGCTCGCGCTGCAACGCAACGATGTCGCGGCCGGCACCGAGAGCACGGCCGTCCGCATCGACGACGGCGACGCGCATCCGCAAATGCGCGGGCAGCGCGCGCTCGTCGAACGCACTCGGCGCTATGCTCACGCGGCGTACGTCGCGCAGCGCCTCGGACAGAGCGATCGACAACGATTGCCGGCCGATTCCCATCGTCATGGCCGCGAGCGCTTCGCGCGCCGTGTCGGGCAGCGGCACTAGCGCGCGCCGGTCATCCTTCGGCAACGCCCGCAAGTGAGCAACGATCTTGTCGTGCAGCCACGCGGGGATGAGCCACTCGATCTCCTCTTGCCGGATCGCGCCGAGCAGCGAGCGCGGCACTGTCACCGTGATTCCGTCGGCGTCATTGCCGGGCTCGAACACGTAGGTCAGCCGCAGTCGCTGACCGGCGAGCACCAGCTCGTCCGAGTATCCGGCCGCGACGAGATCCCCCGGATCGCGCGTCGCGATGTCGCGCGGCGTCATCTTGAGCTCGAGCCCTCGGCCCACCGACGTCAAGCTCGCGCGGTCGTGGACGCCGGCCGGCAGCCGCTCTTCGTAGAATGTGGCGACGCCGGCCTCGCCGACGGACAGATCGCGCTTGCGCATGCGCGCTTCGGCGTCGAGCACCCTGCGACGCTCGGCGCGGTTGTGCGCGAGGAACTCGGGCTCGCCGACCTTGAACCCCACCTCGTCGGCCGCGAGTGCCTCGGCAATGAAGATCCGGCGCGCTTCCATCGGATCGACGCGCGCGTAGTCGATGCGTCGCTCGCTCGCGAGCCGCATGCCGAACAGCGTCACGACCTCGCGCGCTGTAACCTGGCCACGCTCCGCGTCCCAATGGGGGTCGTCGTACTCGAAGCGCACGAGATGCGGCGCGACCCGCAGAGCCCAGCGCGGGTTCACTTGCGCGACCGTGCGCAAGTATTGCCGCTCGGTCGCGACGCGCTCGGCCGCCACGAGCCAGCGCGGTTTCTTCTTGGCGAGCGGCGTGCCGACAAGGAGCTGCGCGCGAGACTCGCGCATGCCGCGATAGACGAGCCCCTCCTCGTGCTCGGCAATGAAGTCGATGAACGCCGCCAGCACGGCTTGGTGAATCGCGCGGTAGTCGGCGGTTTCCTGCCGCGTGCGCCAGCGCAGCGCCTGCACGAGCTCATGGAGCTGATCGTGCACGTCGTGCCACTCGCGCAAGCGCGCGGCGGACAAGTAATGATCCAAAGCCCATCTGCGCAGTGCGCGCTCGCCGCTGCGCCGCTCGCGCCGGTACGCCGCCCAGAGGTTCAGGTAGCTCGTGAACTCGGAGCGCGCGTCGGCGAAAACTTCGTGCTTGCGCCGCGCCGCATCGGGATCGACGCCGTACTCGCGCGGATCGACGACGCTCAACGCGGCTGCGATCACGAGCCCCTCGCGCAGGGCGCCGTTCTTGTTCGCGACGACGAGCAAGCGCGCGACGCGCGGATCGACGGGCAACCGCGCCATCAGTTCGCCGTCCTTCGTGAGCCGCCGCTCGTCGTCGACGGCACCGAGTAGGTGCAGCAGCTGGTATGCATCGGCCACTGCCTTCTTCGGCGGCGCATCGATGAACGGGAAGTCCTCGATCGGCCCGAGCCGCAGCGCTTCGAGACGCAGCAATACGCCGGCGAGTCCGGTGCGCAAGATCTCGGGCTCGGTGAACTCGGGCCGCGCCGCAAAGTCGTCCTCCGAATACAGGCGCACGCAGATCCCCGGCGCCAGCCGGCCGCAGCGGCCCGCTCGCTGCGTCGCGTTCGCTTGCGCAATCGGCTCGACACCCAAGCTCTGCACGCGATGCCGCGTGCCGTAACGGCTCACGCGCGCCAAGCCCGAATCGACGACGTAGCGGATGCGCGGCACCGTCAGCGACGTCTCGGCGATGTTCGTCGCAAGCACGATGCGCGGCGCCTTCCCGGGTTCGAGGATCTTGCGCTGGCGCGCCGTCGTGAGGCGTGCGTACAGCGGCAGCAGCTCGTAGCTCTTCGGCCCGAACCGCTTCAGCGCCTGCTCGGCGTCGCGGATCCAGCGCTCGCCCGGCAGGAACACGAGCATGTCGCGGATACGGTCCGAGTCCGGAAGCGGCTCGGCGGCGAGCGCGCGCGTCGCGTCGACGACGGCCGTCGCGAGATCCTGATCTTCGGCGCGCGCGCTGAAGCGAATCGTCACGGGGTAGCTTCGTCCCGGAACGCGGACGATCGGCGCGCCGCCGAAGTGCTCGGCAAAACGCTCGGGATCGATCGTGGCCGACGTGATGACGACTTTCAGGTCAGGCCGCTCGCGCTCGATTCGCTTCAAGTAGCCGAGCACGAAGTCGATGTTGAGGCTGCGCTCGTGCGCTTCGTCGATGATCAAGGTGTCGTAGGCGCGCAAGAGGCGGTCGCCGCGGATGTCGTTCAGCAGAATGCCGTCGGTCATGACCTTCACGAGCGCCGTCGGGCTCGTTTGATCCGTGAACCGAATCTCGAGCCCGACCGCCTCGCCGACGCGCACGTCGAGCTCCGCGGCGAGCCGGCTCGCGACGGCCTGCGCGGCGATGCGCCGCGGCTGCGTGTGGCCGATCATTCCTTCGATGCCGCGTCCCGCCTCGAGGCAGAGCTTCGGCAGCTGGGTCGTCTTGCCGCTGCCTGTGTCGCCGCAGACCACGATCACGCGATGCGCGGCGATCGCCGCGAGCAGCTCGTCGCGCGCCGCCGCGATCGGCAGAGCGTCGGGATACTCGAGCCGATAGCGCGTCGCCCGCCGCGCGGCGACGATGTCCTCACGCGCGCGGCTCACAGCAAGCCGGCGCGCGCGAGCTCGACGCGCAGCTCGGCCCCGCCGAGCTCGGAGCGCCCGACGTCGAGCGTGCCGCGATAGAGGTCGACGGTCTCGCGGACGACGGCGAGGCCGATGCCCTGCCCCGGCACCGACTCGTCCGCGCGCTTACCGCGCTGGAACAGCGTCGCGGCTTCATCGGCCGTGATGCCGCGGCCGTCGTCGCCGACCGTGATGACGAGCCGCTCCGGCGTCGAGTGCGCCGTCACCCGGACACGCGCCTTGCAGTACTTGTAGCCGTTGTCCATGAGGTTGCCGAGGACTTCCGTGAGGTCACCCGGGTCGCCGCGGAATACGGCGGTCGGCGCGACCTCGACGGAGCACCTCACGCGCTTGTCGCGGTACACCTTGTCCAGCGTCTGCTTCAAATCGTCGACGATCGGCGCAACGGCGACGGGCTCGGTGCCGAGGCCCGAGGCGCCCGTCGCGCGCGCGCGGCGCAGCTGATACGACACGCGCTGATCCATGCGCTCGAGCTCGCGGTCCAGCGACTCGTGCGCAGGATCGGCGGAGCGGGCTTTGACTTCCGCGAGCAGCGTGCGCATCGCGGCCAACGGCGTCTTCAAGCTGTGCGCGAGGTCGTCGAGCGTGTTGCGATAGCGCGCGAGGCGCCGCCTCTCCGTGTCGATCAGCGTGTTCAAGTTGTCGGCGAGGCCGACGATCTCCGACGGATAACGCCCGGTCAGCTTGACGCGCTCGCCGGCTTCTACTTCGCGGACCTGGCGCTCGAGCCGGCGCACGGGCAACAGCACGAACGTCAGCAGTCCGCTCAGAACCACGAGCATCGTCAGCGTTATTCCCAGGAACCAGCCAATCAGGATCCGGCGAAACGCGGCTTGTCGCTCGTAGTACGGCCCAAGCGACAACGCGACAGCAAACGTGACGTCGGCCGAGCTTCCGTTCGGAAATCCCCAGGTGTAACCCTCCAGCAGCGACTCGAGCGGCGGGAAGCCCGGCACGTCTAGGCGCTCGAACCGCTGCTCGCCCGCCACGGTGAGATAGTCGAGTGGGAAATCGCGGCCGAGCAGCGACAGCGATTGCCAAATCGTGCTGCCATCTTCGGAGTACAGCGCGCCGTAGAGACCCGAGTTCGCGACGTCGAACTGCGCATCGAGACGACCGCTCGACAACGAAAGCTCGCCGCCCTCGTCGTTGACTGACGCTATCAGGCCCAGCACCTGCGCTTCGAGCAACTCGTGGCGCGCTTCGTCGAGGCTGTTGCGAAACGCGACGTCGAGCACGACGCCGGTCGCGGCGAACAGCACGACGAGCGCGACGCTGACCCACAGCACGACGCGCGCACGAAGGGAGCGGACGAGCGCCATGGATGCCAGGTGTTGTTAGTCTGAGTCCGGTGCGCCGCGCTCGGCGGCCAAGCGGTAGCCACGGCCGCGCAGCGTCTCGATGGGCTTGTAGGAATTCTCGGGATCGAGCTTGCGGCGCAAGCGGCCGATGAATACCTCGATCACGTTGCTGTCGCGCTCGAAGTCTTCGCTGTACAGCGCTTCGGTGATCTGCGTCTTCGAGAGCACTTCTCCTGCGTGCAGCATGAGGTACTCGAGCAATTTGTATTCGAAGCTCGTGAGCTCGAGCTTCGCGGCGCCGACTTTGACTTCCTGCGTGCGTGTGTCGAGTGTGATCGGCCCGCAGACGAGCTCCGACTGCGCCCAGCCTCCGGCGCGGCGCAGCAACGCGTCGACACGCGCCAAGAGTTCCTCGACGTTGAAGGGCTTCACGACATAGTCGTCGGCGCCGAGCTTCAACGCCTCCACCTTGTCTTGCCAGCGATCCCGCGCCGTCAACACGAGGATCGGGTATTCCTTGCCGTCGGCTCGCAGCTGCTTGATGAGCTCGACCCCCGACATGCTCGGCAAACCGAGGTCGACGATCGCGAGATCGACGGGATACTCGCGCGCGTAGTAAAGGCCTTCACGC
>Ga0134127_10003419_pt1 | contig 11414 bp, 11 predicted proteins | sample KB31753_FD_96459 | JGI IMG/M metagenome (GOLD analysis project Ga0134127, IMG submission 96459) | Terrestrial soil microbial communities with excess Nitrogen fertilizer from Kellogg Biological Station, Michigan, USA - KB3-175-3 | ecosystem: Environmental > Terrestrial > Soil > Unclassified ...
CCCGCCCGACGCCCCAGGAAGCGCAGCACGGTGGCCGCGTGGCGGTCGTAGATGAGCCCGAAGGTCTCGGGCTCGCCCAGCGACCGGTCGATCACCGCGGCGTCCGAGGGAGAGCTCATCGTCTTCCTTTTCCCGATCGCGCGATCGGGTTCGCGGCCGAAGCGACTAGGCCGCCCGGGCTCGACGCCCGGACGGGCCGAGGAGTAGCCGGCCGCCGACCACCAGCGCGAGCGCGCCGACCGCCGTCACGAACACGCGGGCGTTCTCCTCGCCGAGGAGGCCGCTCGCGAACGGGCCGAAGAACATCGCGGCGTCGACGCCGACCCGGTAGAGGCCCATCCGCCACGCCACGTGCTCGGTCCGGGTGTGCTCCCGGATCACGCCGACCGGCAGCATCCAGCCCGCCATGCCGAGCCCGAAGCCGGCGCAGCCGGCCACGAACCACGGCAGCGAGCCGAGGCCCACCGCGCCGGTGCCCAGCCCGAGAGCCACGATCACGAAGCCGAGGACCGGAGTGCGCCCAAGGCGATCGGCCAGGCGCCCCACGGGTAGCAGCGCCACGATGTCCACGAGCTGGGCGAGCATGAGCAAGCTCGACACGCCGGCTCGGTCCAGGCCGAACTCCCGCGTCGCGCGGAGCGGAAGGAGGAACTGGCTCACCGAGGACCAGGCCAGGGCCAGGACCACTCCGACCGCGAACATCGTCCAGAGCGTGGGCGACATGCGATGCGTGTGGTGGGCGGCCGGGGCCGGTGACCCGGGCCCCTCCGGTGCCGGTCGCCCATCGGGAAAGCGCCGGCGGATGATCGGCGCCGCGGCGAGGATCAGCAGCAGGGGCGACGAGGCGATCAGCAGCGAGATGCCCCAGCCCCAGTGGCCGGGAAGCAACCCGACGAGGCCGAGCCCGCCGAGCACGCCGATCATCGCGGAGAACTCGAACACGTTCAGGCGGACCGAGGCCCCCGGCCCCCGGTCGTCCTGGAGCAGGGCGATGAGCCCGCCCACGGTGCCGAGGGTGTACGCGAAGCCCAGGATCAGCCGCCCGAGAACCAGCAGGGGAAACGATCCGGAGATCGCCAGGAGCACCGTGCCGGCGAGCATGAGCGCCGGCGAGGCGCACAGCGTGGTGCCGAGGTAGCGGCCGGCCAGCCAGCCCGAGGGGATCGCCGCGGCCATGCGGGCGAAGCCCAGCGCGCCGGCCACGACGCCGAGCTGCCAGTCGGCCAGCCCGTTGGCACGCCCGATCTCGGGCAGCAGCGGGCTGAACGCGCCCATCGAGAAGCAGCTGCAGAGGCTGATGAAGCAGAGCAGCGCGGTGCTGCTCAAGGCACGAACGGACCGTTCAGTCACCGTCGGTTTCTTCCCCGTTTGGCGCGGTGAGTATACCTGGCGAGCCGCCCTCTGGAGATGCGGCCGTTTGCCCCCCAACACCCTGTCAATTTTCGGCTACCGGGGCTGACACTTCCCCGGTCGGCACCGGGTCTGCGTCCCGTTCTTCACCATCTTGGGCCTCTCCACGCTGGCCCGACCCTTGCTGCTTTCACGCCTGGCTTGTCGGTCACGCTGTATTTGCGCAGCGATCCGAGTTTCTCGAGGTGGCGGGGATGCCGAAATTGACCCTGGTGAGAGAACGTAAGCCGGTGCGGGTCTTCGAGATGAACTCGTCCGTCATCAACATCGGGCGCTCGGAGGAGATGCAGCTGATGATCGACGACGCCTCCGTCTCGCGTCGCCAGGCCCAGATCCGATTTGGCGCTCACGGCACCTGGACGATCGGGGACCTGGGGTCGATCAACGGCACCTTCCTCAACGGGCAGCGCCTGACGGCAGCGCAACCACTCAAGCGCGGGGACGAAGTCTCGTTCGGCAAATTCTCGCTGTTCTTCGACAGCGCCATCAGCGCGCCGCCGGGTCCGGAGGCGGTCGCCTCGAAGCCTGGCGGCGCGCTCACCGAGACGGTGTACATGAGCGCCGAGGAGGCGGAGCGGCTGCGTCGCGCGGTTGCCCAGCAGCGCCGGGCTCAGCTCCAGTGGGAAGCCAAGGGCCAGCGCGGGACATTCTATCTGAGCGGGGGCGGGGTCCTCGTCGGACGGAGCCCGCTGTGTCACCTTCAAGTGCCCGCCGGTCCGAAGCAACACGTGCTCGTCCTGCGGACCCAGTTCGGATTCGAGGTTCGGAACCTCTCGTGGTGGCACCGCATGAAGGTCAACGGGTGGGCCTTCGAGCAGGCGCCGCTCGAGAGCGGAGACGTCATCGAAGTGGGCGGCCTGCGCCTGACCTTCCTCGACGAGCTCGTGGCTCAGACGTCACGATCGGCCCGGACCGGAGGACCGGAGCCCGTCGACGCGCGCGCGTCGTGAGCTCACCATGATCAGTGCCGTCGTCGATCGGGTCGATCGCTACGAGATCCTCGCCGAGCTTGGTCGGGGCGCAACCGGTGTCGTCTACGAGGCCCGCGATCCGGAGCTCGATCGACTCGTCGCCATCAAGACCCTTCGACCTGCTCGCGAGCTACCCGCGGAGCAGCGCGCGCCGCTCCAGCGGCGCCTCCGGAGCGAGGCGGCCACGGTGGCACGCCTCAATCATCCGAACATCGTCTCCATCTACGACGTGGTCGTCTGGCACGACGTGCCGTGCATCGTCATGGAGTACCTGGAGGGCCGGACGCTCGCCCAGCTCATCGCCGAGCGGGCGCTGGAGCCGGCCCGGGCCGTGGGTATCGTCCTCCAGGTGTGTGACGCGCTGGCGTATGCCCACGCCCTCGGCGTGGTTCACCGGGACATCAAGCCCGGGAACATCCTGGTGAGCGAAACCGGTCTGGCCAAGCTGGGAGACTTCAGCATCGCGCAGCTGACCGGCCAGGGGGGGCAAGAGACCGGCGCCATGGTCGGGACGCCCGGGTACATCGCGCCCGAGCAGGTGACGGACGGAGCGGCGGACGCGCGGAGTGACGTGTTTTCGCTCGGGGTCGTGCTCTACGAAGCCGTGGCCGGCGTGCGGGCGTTCCCCGGCTCGGATCTGGCATCGGTCCTCTATGACATCACGCACGTCGAGCCGGCCTCGCCTCGAGACTACAACGCGGCGGTCACTCCGGCGCTCGCCGCGGTCATTCGGCAGGCCATGAACAAGCAGCGGGACGGCCGCTACGAGAGCGCCCGGGCCTTCTCGGAGGCTCTTGCCCGGGCGCGTGATGTCATGGGTGTGGCCACCGGCGGTAACTCCCTTCGGACCCTTCGACGAGCGCTGATCGTCGGACTGGGGGGCCTCGCCATCGCCGGGAGCTCGGGCCAGTCCTCCGAGGTCGGGCGAAGAGTGGGGCCACCGGCCGAGGCCTCGGCTCGTCCGAGGCCGGCCGGACGGAGTGAGATCCAGCGGCCGGTCGAGCCGAGCGCAACCGGGCTGCGCACTTCCGCGGTGATTCCCCGTCCGGAGAGGAGCAGCCGCCGCGAGGTCGCGCCCGGAGCGCCGGAGGGCGGCCAGACGGTCGCGCGCGCCGAACGATCGGTGACGCCGCCGCGCGCTACTGAACCGGTCGGCCCCGCCGGATCGGCGCCACGCCAGGGATGTCTCAGCGTCAACGCGGTTCCCTTCGCCACCGTGCTGGTCGATGGCCGGCTGCTCGGGGAGACGCCCGCGGCGTGTCTGCGGGTGGATGTGGGAGAGCACCGGGTCCAGTTCCAGCAGGATGGCGAGCTGAGCCCCGAACGAGTGATGCGCGTCGGCGACCAGCACACCATGGAGCGGCCGGCGCGACTGAGCTATGACTTTCGGTCGCAGCAGTTCGGTGACGGAGGCCGTTGAGCGATGGGTTTCGCGGGCCACGGCGGGTGGCGGATCGGGCTGATCGCGATTCTGTGCGGCCTCGCGGGCTCGGCCTGCGCGACCCTGGACCGTACCGCCGAGACCTTCATGACGCCGGTGAAGTACGCGTGGGTGGGGGCGGCCAGCGGACTCCGCACGAATCTGGAGCGCGGGCTGGAGCAGCTGGAGGCGGCGGATGCCCAGGGTGCGGTGCGCTCGCTGAACCACGCGCTCTGGGACTTGCAGCGGATCGAAGACCGCGGACTGCGCATGGGGGAGCTCGCGCGGGCCCACCGGGCGATGGGGGAGGCCTACGCGAGTGTGCGGAAGCCGGGCTGGGCCGAAGACGAGTGGGGCCTGGCCGCGGCGTTCGCCGCGCGCTCTCGGGAGGCCGCCGTGCCGGGGGACGGGCCATCACCGCTCGCCCGGGGCAAGGCCGCGTACATGTCAGCGCAGTTCCCCGACTCGGTGTTGTGGCTTCGGCGGGCGCTGGTCGACCTGGAAGAGGCGGACGGGTTCTTCGCGCGCCTGAAGCACCGGGAGGAGGCGCATTGTTATCTCGGCTTCGCGTACGTCGCCCTCGGCCAGGAGGAGCGGGCGAAAGAGGAGATCCAGCGCCTCGTGGCCCTGGACCCCTCCGTGACGTCCTGCTCGTGCATGGCCGCGCCAAAGGTCCGTCGTCTGATCAACGAGGTGCAGCGGAGGACGGCACGGTGAAGATCGAGGTGTTCGGGAGAACGGATGCGGGCCGCGCGCGGACGGACAACGAAGATTCCTTTCTGGTGGCGGACTTGACCGAACCGTGCGCGCTCCGACAGTCCGTGATGCTGGAGCGGAAGGTGGGAAAGTGCGGCCTGCTCCTGGTGGTCGCGGATGGGATGGGGGGGATGGCCGCCGGCGAGGTCGCGAGCGAGATGGCGACGGACGCCATCTACTCGCATCTGATGCAGGCGTCGCGGCCAAAGGCGACCGAGCCGAGGCGGTTCGCGGAGCGGCTGCAGGAGGCGCTCGAGACGGCCAATGAGGATATCCACGGCTACGCGGCGGCGCACCCCGAGCTGCGCGGGATGGGCACGACCGCGACGGCGGTGGGCCTCCTGGGCGACTCCATGTACGTCGCCCAGGTGGGCGACAGTCGGGCCTACCTGGTTCGCGATCGACGGATCCGCCAGCTGACGCAGGATCAATCGGTGACGCAGGGGCTGGTCGAGACCGGCGAAACGGTGGCCGAGAGGGTACCGGGCCGCGAGCGGAGCGTCGTCCTCCAGGCGCTCGGGCCGGCAACCCAGGTGAGCGTCGCCATGACGCACCAGCGGATGCAGAGGGAGGATGTCGTGGTCCTCTGCTCCGATGGCCTGTCGAGCGCCGTCTCGAACGGTGAAATCGCGGGTATCGTGTCGGCCGAAGCCGCGATCTCCTCGGCGTGTGATCGTCTCGTGGCCCTGGCCAATGAGCGTGGTGGGCCGGACAACATCACGATCATCCTCGCTCGTGTCACGCGGTAGCGAGCCGCTCGCGGGGACCCTCAGACGTAGGGCAGGACGCGCTCCCCGAAGAGCTTGATCGCTTCCATGATCTCGTCGTGCGGCGGGCCACCCGAATGGGCGTGACGTAGCCGGAGCAGGAAGGTGCTCGCGCCGGTCGCCTTCTGCCAGCGCTGGAATTCTCGGATGCAGGCGTCGGGATCACCGAGGATCAGGCGATCGGGAGCGAGCGCGGCCAGGGTGAATTCCGAGCCGGCCGAGAGATTGCGGAACTCGGCGAGGCGGTTCTCCCAGTAGTAGCGGTAGGCGGTCATCACGTGCGGGCCGTAGACCGCGTCGGCCTCGGCGCGCGATCGGGCGACCCAGGCGTCGCGCATCTGGACGACCTCGGCCGGCCGGCGGGCCTCGCGCGCCGCCTCCCGGTAGACGTCGGCCAGATGCGTCGCGTTCGCCATGCCGGTGCTGGGCGTGCCGACGAAGCCGTCGGCGATCCGGCCGGCCCGGCGCGCCGCCGCGTCGATGCTGGCCCCGATCCACAGCGGCGGCCCCGACTTCTGGTAGGGACGCGGACGGATCTGGACGTCCTCGAGCGTGTAGTGCTTGCCCCGGAACGAGAACGGCTCACCCGCCCAGCAGAGACGCAGGATCTCGATGCTCTCCTCGAACCGCCCGGCGCGATCCTCCATGGGAACCGAGAACGCGCGGAAGTCGGCGGGCTGATAGCCGATGCCCACGCCCAGGATGACGCGCCCCTTTGAGACGAGATCGAGCGTGATCACGTCCTCGGCTACGTGCACCGGATGATGGAGCGGCAGCAGGATCACCGAGGTGCCCACCCGCAGCCGAGTCGTCCGCGCGGCCACCGCGGTGGCCACGATCAAGGGTGAGGGCAGGAAGCCGTCCTGGTCCTGGTGGTGCTCGCCGAAGAAGCAGGAGTCGAAGCCGCTGGCCTCGGCGAGCTGGGCCTCGGCGATGACCTCGTCGATGCAGCGATCGAGCTGCTCACCCCGCGGCGGATTGGCGATCGAGCTGTAGAGGCCGAATTTCATGGCGCTCCTCTCCGGGAGATTCGGTGGTCGCCTCTGGGAGCGGGCCGATTATGTCACAGAAGGCGGGACGAGAGGGGCGGTGGCGGCCGTGAAGATTGGTGCGCAGGATCCCACTACGCGGTAGGATCCAGGCGGCAGGCCCTCGAACTCGAAGGAGAGGAGAGAGATCATGCACAGGCCCGTGAGGTTTGCCGATGACATGGAGCCCCTGGTGCAGTTCATCGAGGAGACCGACCCCGGGCGGATCCTCGAGGCCACCCTCGGCAAGCTGCGCGATGGCCTACCGGTCAAGAAGCTCCTGACCGCGTCGGCGCTCGCGGTGACTCGGTCCTCGGACTTGCCGCCCGGTCACCACGGCGGGCCCCTGCATCCGCTCGTGGGGCTGCATGCCCTCCACCACACGGTGGAGCGGGTGTCGGGCGAGCAGCGGTTCCTGCCGGTCCTTCAGCACGTCGCACTGTCGAACAAGCACATCAATCACCCCGGCATGGGCCCGTACATCCTGGCGGATGCCAGGCCGGTGGACTCGGGCGGGGTGGAAGGAACGAAGAAAGCGTTTTTCGCCACCGTCGATCGCGGCCTGTACAACGCGGCGGATCACGCCTTCCTCTGGCTCTGGGACAACATCCCACCGGCCGAGGCGCTGGACGTGCTGCTGACGGTGGCGATCCCGAAGAACGTGCTCGACGATCACTACTTCATCTTCCCCATGTTCACGTGGCGCGCCCTCGACTGGCTGGGACGCGAGTACACGCCGTTCCTGATGCGTCCCGCCGTCCGGTACGTCAGCCGGTTCCCCACGCCGCCCCCGCTGCGGGACATCGAGCCGCTGCTCGAGGAGTACGAGCTCCTGACGCGCCCGCTGGGGTTTCACACGAGCCCGGATGAAACACCGGCGATCGGCCGGCTGGGCGAGGCGATCACCGAATGCGATGCCTATGCGGAGATCCCCCGGATGCTCGCGAAGGCGCTCGCGGATGGTCTGTCGCTCCAGGGCACCGGCGAAGCCTTGTCGATCGGGGCGGCCGGCCTGTTCATGCGATCGCTCACCGGGAATCCGATGGACGTGCACCTGCACACCGGCGCGAACCTGCGCCGGTATCTCCTGAAGCTCCCCGGGGTGAGCCTGCGCAACAAGCTGCTGGCGTTGCTGACGTGGCACACCGGCCCCGAGGTGCGGTCGACCCAGAATCGCATGGAGCCCCCGCCGCAGCCGGATCCGGAGGCGGTCGCCGCGCTGCCCCCGCGCTCCCAGGCCGCATTGCTGGACGCGCTCGAGGAGAGCATCTACACTCAGCCGCCGACCGACTGGTCGAAGGTCACCAACCTGGGGCAGATGCGCGCGGTCCCCGAGGTGAAGAAGACCGTGAACCTGGCGCAGCAGTACGCCGATCTCGGGTACGACCCGGACGCTCTCATCGGCCGCCTGGCCACGATCGTCGTGCACGACAACTTCACCGAGATGCACGCGTTCAAGCACCACCAGGCCACCTTCGAGGAGTTCCACGCCACCCGGCTTCCGTGGCGCTGGCGCCATCTGGTGAGCGCGGCCCAGGCGTCGGCCATCTCCTACGGCAAGAACATGGAGATCTACGAGGAGGCGGTCGAGCTCCTCCACGCGTAGCATTCCGCGGCGTACGGAGGTGGGCGATATGGACAAGCTACCGCTCGACGAACGGGTGGCCAACGACCTCCTGCGTTATGCCCGCATGGTGGTCGCGCGCGGTTACATCCACAACTCGCTGGGCAACATCGCGGTCCGCGTACCTCATCCGGCTTTCCCGCATGGGGTCGCCTACACGAAGCACGCCGAGGTTTCCCTGGAGGAGATGACCATCGACAACGTGGTGGTCACCGACATCCCGACCCCGACGCTCCTCCACGGGACGGTGCCCACGAGCGTCGGGCACAATCTCAACCGCGAGATCCTCCGACTCCGCGCCGACATCAACGCGGTGATCCACGTCCATCACGACGAGACGATCGCCTTCTTCGCGGCCGGGGCCAAGGAGCTCCGCGTTCTCTCGCTCGAGTTCCCGTACGTCATGGCGATGCCGCCCCACATCGTGCCCTCCCATCTCGACGTGGAGAACGACGTGGGCCCGATCGCGGACTTCATCGCCCGCACGAACTCGCTCGTCATGGAAAACCACGGACTGACGACGCTGGGGCGCTCGCTATCCGAGGCGTACCATCGCCTCAACACGCTCACGTCGGAGATGCGCCGCAATGTCCTGGCCGAGCAGCTCGCCGCCCTCCGCGGCGCCGACGTTCACGCCCTCGCGCCGGACGCGGTGGACTGGATGTACCGCTACGCGGAGAGCGTCATCTACCCGTCGCGCGACACCACCCGACGGCCGGAGGGCGGCGCCCGCCAGGCCTGAGCGCGACCCGGGGCTCGCCCGCGCGCGCCCTTGCCCGCGCTCTCACAGCCGCGTGACGTTCGCGGCCACGCACACCCAGCCTGCCCCGCGCCGGGCCCACACGTCGGTGTACCGGCCGGCGCCCGGCTGACCGTCCGCCTTGGTATAGGTGGTGCGGGCGTGGATCAGCGCCACGTCGCCCAGCACCCGGATGAGCACGTCCTCGATGCCGAGGTTCTTCACGGTCGACCCGCGCCCGATCTGGGCGAGGAAGCCCGCCCGGCTCACCAGCGAGCAGTCGGGATTGCTGTTGACGAAGTCCTCGGAGAGGTTCGCGTCGAACCATCGCACGTCCGCCTCGCTGACCGATCGGATGTACTCGCGGTTGAGCGCCTCGAGCGTCGCCTGGTCGTCGGCCATGGTCAGCACCTCGCGAAGTGGGCGGAGACGCAGAGCCAGCGGCCGTTCCGCTCCTGCCAGATGTCGGTGTAGCGTCCCCGGCCGTGGCTGCCGTCCGGCCGCGTGTCCTCGAAGCTCGCATGGATCAGCGCGACGTCGCCCACGCGCTGGATGGAGACCTCGGGGGCCCGGAGGTTCGTGATGGTGTGGGGCCGCCCGATGCGGGCCAGGAAGCCCGCCTTGTCCACGAAGGACCCGTCGGGGTTGGTTGCGCGGTAGTCCTCGGCCAGGTGCTCGTCGTACCAGGCCACGTCCGACTTCTCCGCGGCCAGGAGATATCCCCGGTTCAAGGCTTCGAGCGTCTCGCGATCATCCGCTCTGCTTGCCATCGTCAGTTCCTCCTTCCATTGTCGTTCGAGCGAGGCTATCCTAGGCCCGAGCCTGGCACCTAGGAAGAGCCAGTTTGTGAAGAATCGAAGGGGCCAGAGGCATCGGCCTCCGAGGGAGGCGACATGCTGCTGAACCTGCGAGAGGCGGGCGGACCGCTCTATCGCCGCGTCTACCTGGCGCTCAAGACCAAGATCCGGGCGGGCGGCCTCGGTCCCGCCACCAGGGTCCCGTCCACGCGCGCGCTGGCGAGGGACCTCGGCGTGTCGCGCAACACCGTGATGCTGGCCTACGAGCAGCTCGCCGCGGAAGGCTACCTGGTGAGCCGCCACCGGAGCGCCACCTCCGTGGCCGGGATGGCCCGGCCGCAGCCGGTCCCGGCGCCCGCTCGTCCCCCGGCGGAGCGTCCGGTGGCGGTGTCCGCCTACGCGCGACGCCTGACCGCGCGACTCGACCTCGCGCCATCGCGCCCGCCCGGGCCGCGGGCCGCGCTCCGCTACGACTTCCGCTACGGCCGGCCCGCGGTGGACGAGTTCCCGCGGGAGATCTGGCGCCGGCTCCTCGCCGCTCACGCGCGCCGCGCCTCCTCCGACGCGCTCGGGTACGGCTCGCCCGCCGGCCACGGTCCGCTGCGCGCGGCGCTCAGCGAATACCTCGGCCGGGCACGCGGAGTGGTGAGCGACCCGGATCGCATAATCGTGGTGAACGGGACGCAGCAGGCGCTGGACCTGATCGCGCGGGTGCTGCTCGATCCCGGCGACGGCGCGGTGGTGGAGGAGCCCCACTATCCCGGCGCCACCATTCCCTTCGAGGCGGTGGGGGCCCGCCTCCTGCGCGTGCCGGTGGACGCGGGCGGGCTCGATCCGGGCCGGCTCCCGCCCGCCGCGCAGCGCCCGCGGCTGGCCTACGTGACGCCCTGCCACCAGTTCCCCAGCGGCGTCATCATGCCGCTCGAGCGGCGCCTGGCCCTGCTCCAGTGGGCGTCCCGGGTCGGCGCCTGGGTCGTCGAGGACGACTATGTGAGCGAGTTCCGCTACGAGGGCCGCCCGCTGGAGGCGCTCCAGTCGCTCGATCGCGACGAGCGCGCGATCTACATGGGGTCCTTCTCGAAGACCCTGTTCCCCGCGCTGCGAGTGGGCTATCTCGTGCTGCCGCGCGCCCTGGTGCGACCCTTCCTCGCCGCCAAGTGGGCGGCGGATCGCTTCTCTGCCCCGCTGTACCAGGAGGCGCTGGCCGAGCTCATCACCAGCGGGCAGTTCGAGCGCTACCTCCGTCGCGCGGGCGCCCGGAACGCGGGCCGCCGACGGGCCCTCATCGGTGCACTGCGCGAATCCTTCGGCGGCCGCGTGGAGATCGCGGGCGAGAACACCGGCGTGCACCTGGTCGTGTGGCTGAACGACGTGCCCCCGCGGGAGCTGGACGCCCTCGTCGCGCGGGCGGCCCGGGCCGGGGTAGGGATCTACTCGGTGGCGCCGTCCTACGCGGAGGCGCCGCGGCGGGCGGGACTCCTCTTCGGCTATGCCGCGCTCACGGAAGGGGAGATCCGCGCGGGCGTGCGCCGGCTGGCCGAGCTCGTGTAAGATCGCGGGCACTCATGCACACTGCGCGGCGCGCGCTCGTCGGTCTGATCGCTCTCGTCTTCACGCTCACTCTGCCGCAGCCTCCCCGGTCCGAGCCGCCGCCCGCCGCGGCGCAGGGCGACGATCACCCGAAACGGTCAGCTCGGCGGCGCCGACTACATCATCCAGGTCCCGGAGGGCTGGCGCGGCGGGCTCGTCGTCTTCGCGCACGGCATCCAGCGCGACCCTGGCCGGGGCGATCTCCGGATGCTCCCGATCGCGAGCCACGTCCTGGCCCGGGGGCACGCGTGGATCGCATCCGGCTATCGCGAACGCGAGTATCAGCCCCATCTGTTCATCGAGGACCTCGTC
>Ga0134127_10003420_pt1 | contig 11414 bp, 10 predicted proteins | sample KB31753_FD_96459 | JGI IMG/M metagenome (GOLD analysis project Ga0134127, IMG submission 96459) | Terrestrial soil microbial communities with excess Nitrogen fertilizer from Kellogg Biological Station, Michigan, USA - KB3-175-3 | ecosystem: Environmental > Terrestrial > Soil > Unclassified ...
ACCTATTTTTTCTCATGGTTATAGAAATTATATTAGAACTTATTGTAAAGTTTTGAAGAGCAATTCTTTTGCAAACAAAATTCAAGAAAAGTTGGGATATGTTATTCATTGTTTTTATTGTGGAAATAGATTTGTGACAAAAAAGCCTTATCAAATTATGAATTGCGAAAATTGCCATAGTAAAGTAAGTATTGGCGGACCATTATGGATAGCAAATATATATGATAAAAATGTTGTATCTGACATAGTCTACTCCTTTAAATACGATTATGATGGTAAAAAATCAAATGATTTTTTAAAAGATTTTTTTACTATTGCCTTGGAGGAATTAGATGATTATCCTTATCATTATATTAACGATGAGATTGGAAAATCTTTAAAAAAAAATGTAATGAGCATTGCAACTATTATTGATATTTTAAAAAAAAATGGTTTTTTGTCAAGCAAAACTGTTTTTGCTACAAATGGTTTTAAGACTAACGCCTCTTTAAATGATATGAAAAGATTATTGAGTAGTTAATGATTGTACATAAAAATTATTTGAGATATATATTACCAAATATAATATGGAATCATTTATTTTATAACCTTTGTTTTATCTTTATCAAACTTTGCATGTATAATATAGTGATCTTTTTCAAATGGTTCTAAATTTATTGTTTGAATTATTGTAAATTTATTCTCTTCTAATTTCTTTGCTTCTTTAAAAGCTACTGTTTTTGGGTCTTCTAATACATCTATACTTCTTGTTTTGACTATTATTAATAGATCTCCTTGATTTTTTAAATAACTTTTACAATTGTCTATTGCTATCATAGTCTGATCTGGTTGAGCTATATCCGAATAAACAACATCTACTAAACCAAAATATCCATAATATTTTAAATAGTTTCTTGCGTCTGATATTATTGTAATAATGTTGCTTCTTATCGAAGAAACATTCTCTAAAAGCTCTCTTGCTACCCTAACAGATGGTTCTATTGTAAATAGCATTCCTTTATTACCTATAATATCAGATACATGACTTACTGTTGTTCCAGTTGATGCACCTAAATATAGCACCTTTGATTCTTCTCTGATTGGGTTTTCTTTTAGACCTTTTAGTATCGCACCAGCAAGCTTGCTTCTAAATGGATCCCATATTCTGTATTCTATATCTTCTAATTTTACAATCTTTTCACCATAAACGCTATTTCCTTTAATAAGATTTTGTGTTGCAAGATATTTTTCATTTGTATTATTGCTTAAAATAATATAAGAACCATTATCAAAACTTTTATATATATTAAACTGGTTCATTGTCTTTTATTTTTTACCTATTAAAAATTGTTTTTAACATCCATATAATTTTTCACTTTTATATCTTTATTTTTTATTTGATTTATGAAATCTTTTTTTGTATTTACTTTTCTTATAATTTTGATCACTTCTTTTTATTTTTCCTTTCCATTTTTCCTCGTCCCTATCTTTTTTTCTATCAAAACCAAATCTTTTTTTATTTTTAATTGAAGAATTTCGTGATTCTATTATAGGCGCTTCTCTATATTTTTCCTGTATTTCTGTAATTCTATTGGTGAGTTTACTTAAAAGATTTTTATTAGCAGTCGGATCGTGTCCATATGTATCTAATCTAGCAGCAATAGCTGTTTTAGCTGCTATTGCTCTGGCCATTTTGCCCCTTTGCCACTTAGGGGCTGAATGAATTACGGGATGTTGAAATAAAATCCCATGTTTTGGAGGATTTGAACCTGTTTTTAAAGTTCTAAATAAAGCTTTTTCTGCGCCTAGTATTTGAATTGTACTTGCAGAAAGAGAGGCTAATTTTTTTAAACTTCCTGATTTTGAAATTAATCTTGCTCCTACTGATGCTGTGAGCAAGCCCTTAACATTGGGTGCAATATCTTCCATTGTGTTTTCAATATGTATCTCTAAATTTTTTCTTATTTTGTTTAATGCTATGACTTGCTGTGCTATATCTTGTACTATTAGTAAATTTTGATCGGTTATTTTTCCTCCTCTACTTCTATTTGAAACTCCTGTAATAATTTCAATTTTATTTTCTGGAATTTCAATTGATTTCAAAAAATCCTTGGTAATATTATCTCTTTCACCGCAATATGCTACTATGTGAGCATACGAGTTAATATTTTGCATTAAATTGTCAAGTTCTGGAAAATGTAATCCATACCATTCTCTCATTCGCGTGCCTAATGTGTTTGATATTTTATCTATTTCATCTAAAGCATTAATAGATTGACTTATGTGAAGATCAAGTTGTTCTGAAGCTTCTTTAATCTTTAAGGAGGACCATTTCAAGGAAAAGTCTCTTAATTGTTTTATTATTTCTTTTTCATTTGAAAAAAAGTTAGATTCTAAATATATATTTAATTTATCTAATTGTATATTTCTTTCTATTGGACTACTTATTTTCTCTATTGCTTTGAATTCTTTGTCTTTTAATAAACTTATTATCTCTTCTAAATTAGTTAATAAATTTATATTTTTATTATACTTTAAAATTTCACTATTTTCTACAATTTCTACAATTTCATTATAATTTTTGTTTTTGAAATTATCATGAGAAGTAATAGGATCTTTAAATTTTATAAAGGATATTATTTTGTTATTATTGTCTAAAATTGTAATTCCTAATTCAAGAATTATTAAATAGTAAAGGTTTTGATCTTTCATTATTATATAATTCAATTTAGATTAGCTTATAAAGATAATAGTCTTTATGCTTTTTTTATTATTATTATAATTTGTTGTTTATTTAAGATTGCTTTTGAATTATTCTTGTTAATTCAGAATTAGGGACAATTAATATTTTAGATCTTTTGCCCTGTTCAAATAAAATTGTTTTTAAACCATCCTTAACTCTAGGTATGGGTTTTAATCCTAATTTATGGAGGTAAACTTTGGGTATTGATGAAATTATATGTATTTTAAATTTATCTCTTATGACATTTAAAAAATTAATATGTTCTAAATCTTTTATATATTGTTTTTTTTTTAAATCATTTAGATCAAGCCTTCCTTCAATAAATTGTAACAGAGCTCCATTCTCTAAACCATTTTTATTTTCAGAGAGAAGTACTATTATACCATTTTCTTTAACTGCATTGTAATTATTCCATAATAAATTAAAACTATTGTTTAATGTAGCTTGAATATTGAAATTGCTATTTCCAGTTATAAATGCAGATTTTGAATTGTCAACTTCTATTTTTGAAATACTATTAAGTATTTTAATTGTTTTTTTAAATGATTCTTCCATTTCCCCAATATAAATAGAGTTAATGCCATCGTTATTTGAAATAACATTGATCACATCACAGTTTATTGCTCGCGATTTTTCAATTGAGATTTTTAATGCTTCTGTTATTTGTCCTGGTTGAGGTAATTTGTCATATATCGTCGAAAAGGCTATGTTCATTTCATTTGAAAAACATGTTCTAATCAGCTCTGTAGAGGGACCTTTGTATCCAAAAAAAGGATCAACTTCTACTTTTTCTAAAATTATAGTTTTATCGACATTTTTTATTTTATTTAAAATTTCTTTATTTTCTATTCTATTGATATATATTCCATTATCATTTAATATTCTCTTAATTTTGAATGGAATGTATTTTGATGTAGTATTAAATTCTAAACTACTACTATTATTCTGTTTTTTATACTCTTGATAAATGTATTTTAAAATTGGAATCATTTGTAAAAATGGCGTAAAAATTATAATTAGATTAGAATTTTTTAACTTGATTTTATTTGCTAATTCTAAATTTAAAGATTCTGTATTTAATAGTGAAAATTGGGGTTTAACATTGTCTAATATATTTTCATATTTTATATCTAAAATTACTTCAGTATCTCCATATCCTAACCATACTTCAGGCATCTTCTAAGAATATATATTAAAAGGTAACATATAAAATAAAAATAATTAAATTGATTGATCATGATCATAGTTGATGATAAATGATCAAAAAAATTTAATAAATGACCTAATTTTATTTTTGTATGATAAAGGGGCCATAAAAATTGGAAATTTTACTTTGTCTAGTGGTATAAAAAGTAAATTTTATCTGGATATGAGAATATTACAAAGTTATCCAAAATACTTTAGAGTTAGCATTCTTTTAATGAAAAAATATATTGTTGATAAGATTGGTATGAATAATTTTAATTATATTTGTTCAATTCCGACATCAGGAACTATTTTTGGGTCCTCGCTTGCTTATGAATTATTTAAACCTCACATATATGTTAGAAAGAGTGTAAAAGATTATGGGATGCAAAAACCTTTTGAAGGTGATCTTCAATTAAACTCAAAAGTACTGTTTATAGACGATGTTATGACAACTGGGAATTCGTTACTATCTTCCATCGAATTATTAAAAGATAAATCTATTATAAATGATGTACTAGTATTTATAGATAGAAGACAAGATTATAGGGGTTTATTAAATAAATATAATTTAAATATTCATAGAATTATATCAATTGATAAAATTTTTGAGATTTTGTTTCAAAGTGATAGAATTGGAAAGAAAGATATGGATTATATAAAAGGGGAATTGGAAAAGAATTAGCTATCGTAAATCATTAGGTTCTTTTCCTCAAGTAACATATGCAAGTTTGTAACAGCTCTGTATACTTCACTTTCCTTTTTAGCACCGGTACATACTAATTTTCCACTTGCAAATAATAATATTACTGTTTTTGGATCAAGCATTCTGTGAATTAACCCTGGAAATTGCTCTGGTTCATACATACTTCTTGGCAAAATTCTTGCTGCTAATTCCAAATGAATTTTTCCGCCTAAACTTGCAGAAGCTACAATATTTTGAATTTCTATTATTGGATCATTTTCTACAGGTATACCTCCTTTTCGCAATTTCTGTACTACATTTTTAACTGCTTTGATAGCTTGTTCTTCTGATTTAGCACCTGTACAAACCATTTTACCGGAACTGAAAATTAATGTGGCTGTTTTAGGTGCTTTAAGTCTGAATACAAGACCTGGAAATTGATCAGGATGGTATTCTACATCTGGAAATATTTGCGTAATTAGGTTTAAGTTTATAGTCTGATTTACCGTTGCTGATGCCACTACATTTTCTATACTTACCATCGGCTTTGTTTGAGGCATACTCTTTCTTGGGTATATAAATAGCCGTTATAAATATATCTTTTCGAATATGACAATAATTATCAAAATTGATGAATTTTATCGAATATTAAATTATATGTCACAAATTTTTAATTGTGTAATATTGATTGTTTTTTATGTTTTGTTTATATTTTTCATAAATATTTAATACTTGTAATAAACGATGGTTCTTCATCCATAAATGCCTGATCTTTTACCATAATAAATCAAATGAAAAAAATTTTCATTTTTTGCCATTTATTTTAAATCAGTAAATATGCAAATTAATAAAAAAAATTCAACTTCGCCTCTTCTTTTTACTATCTTATTTTTTCTTTTTTGATTTTATTTTGAATAATTGCAAATAGCACATATTTTAAATTGTTCTCCATCTAAATGGTTAAAATGACTTCCGCAATTTCTGCATGTATGGTGAATATCTTCAAATCCATCATTTGCCAAAAAGCTTTTGCTATCAAGAGAAGAGCTTTTACAATTCATACACCTGCAACTACAAATCATTATTTATTGCTCAACAATTAAATATAAAAATAATACTCTGATTTTTATATGATACATTTTCTTTCAAATAGATGCAAATCCAAAACAATCTCGTTATTTTGTATGTTTTCTATTTTTACTTTTTTGTTTTTAATTATTATATTTGATGATCAAATAGTGCTTTCTCAAAAAGTTAATAATAACTTAACTAATACTAATACTACTAAAACTACTTTAGCACCTTATGTAAAGATTAAAGATTCGGTAATTCATGTAGATTTGGCTATTACTCCTGATGAACAATCTAAAGGTCTATCAATAAAAAATAAATTAAATGATAGTGATGGTATGTTGTTTCCCTTTGATACTCCTGGAGATTATTCTTTTTGGATGAAAGATATGAAATTTCCCATCGATATTATCTGGATAGATTCAAATTATAAAATTGTACATATTGAAAAAAACCTTCAACCTTGTATTTTTTTTCTTTTATGTCCCTCTTATTCTCCACATGCAAACTCAAAATATGTATTAGAAGTTAACTCCAATTTTACAACAAAAAATAACATTACTGTTGGAGATAGAGTTCACTTTAATATTCCTAATTCTAAAATTTATATAAAATAAGATTATGATTTAAAACTGTCTACTAATTTTTTATGATAATTGCTATTGCATTGAATTTTTTCTTTTTTATTGTCATCTATTATTTCCAATCTCTTGAGTTTTTTATTATCGTATATTGTTTGAAAGAATTTATAACAGGTTTTGCATACATACATTTATTAAGTTAATACTATTTGATTTGGATATAATATTTTCTATATTATTGTTATTATATTTTATATTGCCATTTCAGATTGTACAAATATGTTAACACTTAAAAATAGGTTCTAGTGTAATGAAATTATTATGGCTGCCCGAAAAAATACTTCAAGGAAAATTCGTTTATTACGTAAAGTCAAACAGAATAGACCGGTGCCAGCCTGGGTAATTATTAGAACTCATAGACAAGTTAGAACTAATCCCAAAAGAAGGTCATGGCGTCGATCGGATGTGAATGTTGGTTAGTGTTAAAGAGGAAGGTGATAGAATATTATGTCAAATGTTGAAGAAACAATAGCAAGAATATATACAATCAATTTTAGTAAAGCTTGGTTAACTCCTAAACATAAGCGAACAGATAGGGTTGTAAATATGATTAAAGAATTTGCAATTAAACATCTGAAAAGCTCTCAAATAAAAATTGATCAAGATTTAAATAGATATATTTGGCAAAAAGGAAAAACTAATCCTCCACGAAAGGTTCGTGTAAGGATTGTTAAGGATGAGGATGATCAAGTTATAGTATCATTATATGAAGATGTAATAAATGAATCTATATCTGCTTCATCAACAAAAGAGGATTCAATTGATTTAAATACAGAATCGTCTAATACAAACGACAATTCCTCGAAAAAGGATATTGATAAAAAAAGCAATACTAAATTAAAATAAAGCAATACTAAATTAAAATTTTTTTTATTTCTTTTTATTACAATTGTATTAAATATGATTACTTAATTATATTTGCTTCAATATCAGGCAAGTATGATATTTCTTTTATATTGCAATTTATTTCTGGCTCAAAATCCAATATCTTATCCTTTGAAATAATTTTGTTTAATGGATCATATGATGAAAAGATTAAACTATTTGTTTTGGTCACCAAATGCATTTTAGAAAAATTGTTATTGTTTTCGTCTGTTATTATATTTACTTCATTCTCTGAGTTATCTGTAATTTTTTCAATTGTTTTTATTATGCTATCTATTTTATCGATTTTTTCTTTGGCCGGATAAATAATCATAAAGGTTTTTTCAATTGTTTTCAAATTAATATCATTAAGCATAGACATAGAATTGCTAAAAGCGTGCTCAATTTTTTCTGATTCTTTGCAAGTAGCAAGCATATTAATTTCAGTAGGAAATCCTCTTTTACTATATGATATTATAGTATCTTTGATAGCATTATTTGTTATTTTATAGCATTCAGAAATAGATAATTCAGGATTATTTTTAAAAAATGAGTTATTATCTACGACAATTGTTGAATTAGAAAAATTGGTGGTAAATGCTAGTGATACCCCCGATTGAAAAATTTTATTTTTTTCAAATTCAAATGGCATTATGACAAAACTAAAAATTTCCTTTTCGCTATTTTGATGTAAAATATTTGTTAAAATTGGAATTATGGCTATTCCAAATTTAGATGCTAAATTTCCAATTATTATTATATTAGTATACTTATCAATAAAAGATAGAATTTTATTTAGTTGATTTATAAAAGATTCTCTAATTTTATATATTGATGGATTAATCCACGAGGCTGTGTCAATCGTGATGTTTTTTGTAATATATTTTGAATTTTTCCTCGTATTTAGTAATAAATAATCTGAATTTATTTCCTTGGTTACGTCAAGAGTAATTCTACTTCCGACTTCCCCCACTCCAATAATAAGAAGATCATGACTTATGTTATCGGTATCTGACAACCAACATTTGAAATATCTTTATGAATAAAAATGTTATAGCTTGAAAAGTTTTGATTTATTATCAATTCTATGTGATTTGGATCCCTTCTAAAGTATGATTAGAATAACCGACTACCTTTACATCTATTGTTTTTCCTAAAAACAAGTTGAAATTTTGATCATTTAAATTCATATTATGAAAGGCTGTATTATTTTTAAATAGTCCATTGTTACTTAATTTGTTATTTTCTTTTATTAAGGCATCCACTATTTTTTCATTATATTCTTTTAAAATTATTGATTTGTAATATTGATTTCTACCTTTTAGTTTTCCATTATCTATTTCGTCAATTAAAATACTTCCTTTCCAATTTATCCATTTCGAATTCCTTCTTTTTGTAATGTTTTTAGTAACAGCATGTAATGTTTCGGATCTCTTTGTAATTATTCTTTGATCTATTCTCTTTAAATTTGCTGCTTCTGTCCCCGGTCTTGGACTATATTTCGAAGAGTTTATAACATCAGGTTCTAATTCTGTTAACATTTTTACAGTTAATTCAAAATCTTCATCGGTCTCTCCGGGGAAACCCGTTATGATGTCAGTAGCTATTGTTATATCAGGGATTCTTTCTCTAAATTTTCTTACTATTTGTTTAAATGTTTTTGCAGTATGACCTCTTTTCATTTTTCTCAATATCCTTTCACTACCACTCTGAACAGGAATATGAATAAATTTGAATAGTTTGTTGTTTTTAGTGTAGAGATACAATAGATCATCTATCATGTTTCTTAAATACATAGGATTCATCATACCTACTCTTATCTTGTAATCATTATCATCATCCATTTCAATACACTTTTTTAATAATTCTACTAAATTTGTGTTAATATCTAGTCCATAACATCCATTATCTGTCGATGTTAACCATATCTCTTTACTTCCTGAATTTAAATCATTTTTTATTTGATTAATGATATTTCCAATTCTATAGCTTTGAATCTTGCCCTTAGCCAATTTGGTTTGACAAAATGAACATTCGCTTAAGCACCCAGAACCTATTTCTACAATGCTTATTACTGGGTTAATTTTTATTTTTGGAATGTTTATTTTTTCAATAAATGAATTTTTGATACTTATACTTTTTTTACCCATCAAAGTCGATTTTACAATTTCAATTGTATTATTGATTGAGTTTGGTCCCATTAAACTTGCATATGGATTTATTTTTTCTGCTAATTTCTTATCAGCCGAAGGAAGACACCCTGCTATAACTAAAGGTTTGTTATCTTTTGATAGTTTTTTAATTTGATGAATCATTCGATGCTCTGTTGCATCTTTAACAGAACAAGTTACTATAAGATTGATATTTGATTCATCTGGGTTGTTGGCAATATCAAAACCATTATTTATTAGTTGTCCTGCAATCATTTCCATGTCTGAAAAATTGGCAGAACATCCATACCCTTCAATCCAAAAACTTGGTTTCTGATTTATTTTATAATTAAATGAATCTTCATTAATAGAAGAAAATGATGAATTTTTTGGAATATGTGATAAATGAATATTTTTTGTATCATTTTTATTTAATGTAGTAATTTTATCTATTAATTTTGGTTTTAATGATTTGAATTTGTACGATGCATCGATATTATTGTTTTTTATGAGGGCCATTTTATATATTTATTTATTACTAACATTTAATAGAAGTTTCTACTGCATCTATTTAATTATATTATCACATTTTATAAAATATCTGTTTGCCTTTTTCTATATTTTTTGGGAATGTATTTAATATCTAAAAATATGAATCATTGAGTCTCTTAATGAATTAAAAGTTAAAGTGTTAATTAAAATTCTATAGTTGTTGCTATCCATGATAAAAATTTTCGAAAGGATCTTATACTACTGATAGTTAAAGTTTTGATTATGTTATATTATAGGAATAAAATATTTTGTTATAATTTATATTTCAAAAATATATTGTTTTATTAGTTTGAAATATTTTGAACCGGCTCTATTAATTTTGGATGATACTTCCCTATTGTTTTGATTAATGAATAGATAAAACCACTGCCTTACATGCTTTAACTTACACTCATTCTTTTTACACAGAAAATAATCATCAAAGCGTTCTTCTGTCCTATATTTACATATTGCATTGTTCTTTCTATCACGCCTTTCTCCATTGGAGAATAAATATGGTGATCTACTTTCAAAAACTGGCATGCTTGAGGTGGATACCATACTCCACACCATCGTCTGATGTTGAAACAGCATGCTTGCCAAAATTATTTATCAAAGATGCAACAATAAAACGCTCAGCTACAATAAGCATTGTTCTTTCAAAGGATATTAGATACGAAAGATTTGTCTGTGTTTTGGTTCAATAACTACCCATAACCATATGTATCGAGAACTAACCTTCAGTTGAGTTTCATCTATGATAAATTCATTAATCTTTTTTCTTTTGCTTGATATTTTTCGGGGTTTGTATTTTTGTATCCATTTTCCATATGCTGACATGGCTTCTGTAGACAAATCTTTGTATTGCTCTTGTAGTATTTCTATAAGAGGGAGACCAAGAAAATAGATACAAAGAATGAGCAATGTATTTTGGTTTGGTTCTCTGTCTTTTGATATATCCATATTACTTATAGGGTGATTCTATCTATAGCTTTTTCTTAAGTTAACAGAGCCGTTGAACCCATAGTTACAAATATATAGTTATAAAACTATAATTTGAATTACATGTCACTGAAAACCAATAACCAAAATGCTACAGCAAACTACATACTCTGTAACATTAGGTATTGGTTTGTATTTTTGTACATTACATTACAAATTATTCTTATATGCCGATTCTGCAAGTTCTGAACATAGGTATAATAAAATAACTCATAGAAAATGCATTAAACATTAAAAATACAATTTAGTAAATGTGTTGATAACTGATCTATACTACAATTCATCTTTAGAAAGGGAATTTAACTGTTGATTATGAATAGTTTGTTTAAATCAACAATAGATAACCATTAACAATCGAAGAAAAAGAAACAAGTTTCCATTGAAAAAAATCAAATAATGTACATTATTAAGTCAAGTTGTAAGATAAAGGAAGATTCATCGTTAAAACTATCTGATCAAGTAATGATTTTGATGAAAGCGATGAAAGGGCTCAAGAACTTGACATTGGAGAAATAAAAGTTATTGTATCTTTATATGCTACTAATATTTGCACTATTGTGTTG
>Ga0134127_10003422_pt1 | contig 11411 bp, 14 predicted proteins | sample KB31753_FD_96459 | JGI IMG/M metagenome (GOLD analysis project Ga0134127, IMG submission 96459) | Terrestrial soil microbial communities with excess Nitrogen fertilizer from Kellogg Biological Station, Michigan, USA - KB3-175-3 | ecosystem: Environmental > Terrestrial > Soil > Unclassified ...
ATCGCCGCCACGGACTACTCCAACGAGATGGCGTTGTCGGACGAGATCCTCAAGCGCATCTCGGAGTCGTACCGGCGCATGCGCAACACGGTTCGGTTCCTGCTGGGCAACATGGCCGGATTCGATCCGGCGGTGAACGCGGTCCCGGCCGCCGAGATGGTGGCCATCGATCGCTGGGCGCTGAGCCGCACGGCGGCGCTGCACGAGGAGATCGCCGAGGCCTACCGGAAATTCGAGTACCACGTGATCTACCAGAAGGTGCTCAACTTCTGCGTCGCCGACCTCGGTGGTTTCTATCTCGACCTGCTCAAGGACCGGCTGTACACCACGCCCAAGCAGGGCGTGCCGCGCCGTTCCGCGCAGACCGCGCTGTTCCACATCGCCGAGAGCATGGTGCGCTGGCTGGCGCCCATACTTTCTTATACGGCCGACGAGATATGGAGCTTCATGCCCGGCAAGCGCAGCGAGTCGGTATTTCTCGAGACCTGGCACGTGTTGCCCAAGGTTGACGCAGATGCCATCGACTGGAACCTCTTCATCCAGCTCAAGGCCGCGGTGGCCGCCGAGCTCGAGAAGCTGCGCGTCGCGGGCACTATCGGCAGCTCGCTCGATGCCGAGGTCGAGGTGTTCGCCAAGGACGAGTTCCGCGAGAAGCTCATGGCGCTGGGAGAAGAACTGCGTTTCCTGCTGATCACTTCCGAAGCGAAGGTGAAGCGCGTGAGCAACGCCGCCGGACCGCCCGTCGGCGCGATCAAGGTGGCCGACATCGCGAAGGAGGGTGGCGTGTGGGTTCGCGTGCAGGCCTCGAGCGCGCCAAAATGCGAGCGGTGCTGGCACCATCGGCCGGAAGTCGGGTCAAATGCAGAGCACCCGACCATTTGCGCCCGGTGTGTCGACAACATCGGCGGGCCCGGAGAAACACGAAGCTTCGTATGAAAACCGAGCCGACCCCGCCCCTGATGCTGAGCGGAATCCGCTGGTTGTGGATCGCCGGCCTCGTGCTGGTGGCCGACCAGCTCAGCAAGATCTGGATCCAGAAGAACCTGGCCCTGAAAGAATCGATCGAGCTGCTGTCGGTGCTGAACATCGTGCACGCCACGAATACCGGCGCCGCCTGGAGTTTTTGCGCCGATTGCGGCGGCGCCCAGCGCTGGGTGTTCTCGACGCTCGCCGTCGTCGTATCGATCGTGCTCGTGGTCTGGCTGCGGCGGCTGCCGCTCGCCACGCACCGCCTGCTGACCGCGGGTCTCACGCTGATCGTCGGCGGAGCCATCGGCAACCTGGTCGACCGGCTGTACCTCGGGCACGTGATCGATTTCATCCAGGTTCACTGGGGGCCGTCGGCCTTCCCGTCGTTCAACGTGGCCGATTCGGCCATCAGCATCGGCGCCGGGCTGGTGATCGTCGATTCGTTGCGCGAAATGCAGCGCGAACGCCGCGAGCGCCGCGCCGGCAAGGTGACCGAGGAATGAAGATCCTGCTCGCCAACCCGCGCGGGTTCTGCGCCGGTGTCGATCGCGCCATCGACATCGTGGAGCGCGCCATCGCCCTGTTCGGCGCGCCTATCTACGTGCGGCACGAGGTGGTGCACAACGTGCACGTCGTGGAGCGCCTGCGCAGGCTCGGCGCGGTGTTCGTCGACGAGCTCCACCAGGTGCCGGACGGTGCCACGGTCATCTTCTCCGCGCACGGCGTGCCGGCGGCGGTCGAGAACGAGGCGGCGCGCCGCGGCCTCACGGTGTTCGATGCGACCTGCCCGCTCGTGACCAAGGTTCACATGGAAGTCGCGCGTTACGCGCGTGAAGGTCGCGACGTGGTGCTGATCGGGCACGCCGGGCATCCGGAGGTCGAAGGCACCATGGGGCGTTTCGATACCAGCCATGGCGGTCACATGCACCTGGTCGAAAATGTCGAGCAGGCGGCGCAGCTCGGCGTGCGCGACCCCGAACGCCTGGCATTCGTCACGCAGACCACGCTGTCGGTCGACGACACCGCCGCCATCGTCAACAAGTTGCGCGAGCGTTTCCCGACGCTCGCCAGCCCGCGGCGCGAGGACATCTGCTACGCGACGCAAAACCGCCAGGACGCGGTGAAGGAGCTGATCGCCATGTGCGACGTGCTCATCGTGGTCGGCTCGATCACCAGTTCGAATTCCAACCGGTTGCGCGAGCTGGCGGAACGCGCCGGGCGCCCCGGATACCTCATCGACGACGCCACGTTCCTGAAGCGCGAGTGGTTTGACGGCAAGAATTTCGTCGGCGTGACCGCGGGTGCCTCGGCTCCCGAAGAGCTGGTGCAACAGGTGGTGGCGCGGCTGTGCGAGTGGGGCGGGACGCCGGCCGAGGAGCTGCAGGGACGCGCGGAGCACGTGGTGTTCTCGTTGCCGCGCGCACTGCGTGCCGCGCAGAGCCGAAGCTGAGGAAATCCACGAGGGAGGCTGAATGTATCGCGTACTCGCAGGACTGCTGGTCATGGGCGGATTGTTGTCTGGTGTGATGCAGGCCCGGGCCGCCGATCCCCCGGCGCCTCCGGCGAAAGTGACCGGCGCGCAGGAGGCTGCGCTGCAGACCAACCTCGAGCTCAAGAGCTGGGACGCGCGCCGGCGCGGATGCGCGAAACAGCTGCCAGAGCACGCGCAGATCATCTCCAACCTGTATGTGCATTGGCTGGACGAAAATCGTGCCGCGATCCACGGGATGCTCGCGTACGCTGAACAGTCCAAGGAAAGTTCGTTCGCCTTCAGTGTCATCGACGCGGGTTTGCCCGACGACGTCGAGAGCGAAGCCAAGCGCTACAATTTCTCGCCGCGCGACTTTTGTGCCCGGCTGTTCGCGGGTCTCAAGGCGGGGGATTTCGATATCGCCCGTTCCTACGCCGACGTCGCGCAAGCGCTCGCGGCCTATATGGAGAAGCATCCGCTGTCGGTACACGGTGCGCGTACTTTCGACAATCCGATGAGCTGCATGAAATCGGCTCTTGGCAGGGACGTGAATTTCGATTCCGCCCAGGGCATGTGTCGTTGCCTCTGGAATGCGACGAATTCGGAGTTCACCCAGGCCGAGTGGACCGGGTACGAGGCGGCGGTGAGCGGCAACAAACCGGAAGCCGTGCTGGAGCTTGCGCAATTCAAACGCGTCAAACCCAAGATCGACGCCTGCGCGCAGTCGCTGGAGTCGAAGTAGCGGGTCAGTGCCAGCAGTCGGCGCTGCGATCCCTGCCTTCGGAATCCACGGCGCGCCGCCGGCCGTTGTGGTCGAGCGTGAATTCCGCGCAGCGCGTATCGGCTGACTGCCCACTCTGCGGCGCGGCGCGCGCGATTGCCAGGTAGCTCAGCCCGTCGGCGTTGGTGCGCACCTCGATGTCGTAGAAATTCCGCTTCGATCGGCTGGTCAGTCCCAGCCCGGCCGGCGGCGGCGTGGAGAGCTGGGTGCCAACCGCGTAACGGGCATTGCGTCCGAAAAAGGTGTCCTGCTCGTTTTGTACGGCAACCAGCGCCGCCACGGCATCGCCGCGCTGCACGCGCAACAGGTGATTGCGCCACATCGGAACCGCAATCGCGGCCAACACCGCGATCACCACCAGCGCCGTGAGGATTTCCACGATGGTAAAGCCGGCCCGGCGGGGCTTGAGCGTCCGCGCAATCACTCGGGGGTGACGCGCTGCCAGGAGAACCGCTCGATTTCTCCGGCGTGATGGCAATACCTCGGCGCCGCTGGCTCGCAGTCCGCGGTCATGGCTTCGGCCGACGCATCGGCCACCCACATGACGCGGGCGCGCTGGCGATCGACGGTGCGGCGTGCCGCTTTGCCCGTGCTCAGGATTTCGAACTGCGCGCCCGCGAGGTGCGCCGCCGGTTCCTGCGGCAACGAAGTTTCGAAACCCAGAAACACGATCGTGGTTTCGTAGCGGCTCGCGTCCGGCAAGCGGCCGTTGACGATCGGGGGAACGGTGGCGGGTGAGGAACTGGTTTCGATTGCGCGGATGGCCATCTCGATGCCTGCGCTCGCGGCGGACTCGGCATTCTCGCGAAATGAATCGTTCTGCGCCAGCTGACGCTCGACATGGGCGCTGCCCGCCGCCGCCAGAGCCAGCAAGGTGACCAGGGCGAGCAGCATGAGTCCGACCACCAGCGTTACGCCGCGCTGCCGGCGGAGCATCACGTTGGCGCCTCGTTGCGCAGGAATACGGTGCGCTCGATGAGCACGCGGCGCTGGCCGGCTTCGGTCCGATCCGGAACGAAGCTGGCATCCGAGTAGCGCAGCGCCCGCGTGTCTTCGTAGCCCGCCTCGGTACTGTTGGCGCGAATCCGCAGCCAAAATCTCACAGCGACCACCCGCTGCGCGCGCAGCCCCGGAAAATCCGCCGTGACGAAGCGCAGCTTCGCATCGGCGCCGCTCGGGTCGCGCACGCCAAACTCCACCTGCAGGTCTTCGACGCCGGGCACCAGCTCTTCATCTCGAAACTGCGCGGCGCCGCGCGACTCGGTGAGCGCCTTGACGCGCAGCGCCGGCGAGTCTTCGCCACCCACCGAGCGGTTGGCGATGTAGTAGCTGCGCACTTCGATGTCACGTATCTCGGCCTGGTCGTCCAGCGGTCCGGGAGTCACCCCGTCCGCGAACAGCGCGCCGCCGGCGTGCGTTTCCAGTCGCCGCTGGTAGAGCTGCAGGCGGCCGGCATGCGGCTCCGCGGGCTCCAGCGAGGCGCGGCGGATGATCAAAGTGTCGGAGCCGGCATGTACACCGCCCGCGGCCGCCGTTGGCGTGCAACTTCGCGGATCGCCGGCGTGCAGCCAGGAGTTGTTGGCCGCCTCGACCGCGAGCTCGAGATCCACGGTGAAATTCACGCCACAGTCGTGCGAGCCCGCGGGCAGGCCGGCAAGCGGCGCGCGCGGCTGTGCCGCGTCGGGCTGGCGCAGTACTTCACCCTCGGTCACAGCCGTGCCGTTGCGCGAGAAGCGCCACGGTAAACCGCCGGCGGTGCCGAAGAAGCCGGCGTGCTCCAGGTCGAGTGTCAGGACGTCGAGCGCCTGCCGCGCTTCGTTGTCGAGTTGCGCGAGGCTTTCGACGCTGGCCATTTCATGACGGCAGCGATCCAGCACCGTGATGAAGGCGATGATGAGCATCAAGCCGATCGCCAGCGCGATCATGAGCTCCGGAAGGCTGAAGCCCGCCGCGCAGGGCGTTCGCGGAGCCATGCCGCGTTCCGGCCTCAGCCCGCCACCGGTGGGGCCAGCAGGTGCAGCGTGACGGCGTTGTCGTCACGGATTCCGCGCCAGCGCAACGTGATGGCATAACGATCGGTTGCGGCCGGACCGGTGGCGGGCTCGAATTCGATGCGCGCGGCTGCGGCGGGAAGCAGGGCGCGCGCTGCCTGGAAAAACTGCGCGAGATCCGCCGCCGCGAGTTGTTCCGGGTCGCAGGCGGCGGGCGCGACGCACGGGACTTCGTGCCGGTCGTCTTCGCCCGCGGTGTAGCGGGCGCCCGCCCGCGGATTGGCGCGAATACGCTCGGCCATGTCACGCAGCAGATTGGAGGCGACGGCGTAACGGTGCGCGTCCGCGTGTCCCGCCAGGCTCGATATCAACAATGCCCAGGCGCCGAGCAATCCCAGCGACAACACCACCAGCGCTACCAGTGTTTCGACCAGCGAGAAGCCTGGCGCACGGCCGGTCATGCGGCACAGTCCGCCGGGCTCGCCGCGGCGATGCGGACGCGACCCGCCTGGCTGAGCACCAGCGCGCGCGGGCGCGCGACCCCCTGCGCATCGCAGATTGTTAGCGTGCCGGTGCTCGCGGCTCGCGAATCCGGCCAGAACTGCAGCCTCGGACGCGTGGCACGCAAAAACAACCCTTCTGGTAGGGTATTCCCCGCCAGCGGTCTCGGACGCCCGTCGATCTCGAGGTAGGCAGCCCATGTATTGGAGGAATCCTTCCCCGGAAGGCAATTGCCGGCCGCGTCGCTGAGGCATAAAACGCCCGGTCGCGCCTCGACGATGGAGCTCGCGCGCGTGGCGTTCAGGCCGGAATTGAGCTCGAAGAGCGCGCTGCGCACCGCTGAGTTGCGCAGGGCGATACGAAAGGACGGCACCGCGAGAGTGGCTAGGGCCGCGAGCAAGGCGATGCAGAAACACAACTCGATGAGCGTGTGACCGCGGAGTCCGTTCCGTTTGCACATGCGAATATTGTGATCGCCGACGCACGCCAAACCACGCGGCAAAACTGCGGTGTATGCGCTGTTTCGCATTGCTGGTCCGTAACCTGCGCGTATACTTCGCGTCATGCCAATCACGGATCTGGACCCGGCCATCGTCGAGAGCCTGAACCAGCGTCTGACGCGAGCGGGAGTACGACCCACCGCGCAGCGCATGCGTATCGCGTCGCTGCTTCTCGGCCGGCCACAACATCTCTCCGCCGAACAGGTGCTCGCCGGACTTCGCGGTCAGGGCCTGCGCGTTTCCAAGGCGACGATCTACAACACGCTCAACCTGTTTGCGGCGTCCGGATTGATCCGGCAGCTGTCGGTGGGCAGCGATCGCTGCTGGTTCGACTCGAATACCGAGGCCCATTACCACTTCCACGACCTCGATACCGGGGCGCTCATGGACGTGGAACTGGGCGCCGTGGAATTCCAGCGCCTGCCCCAGCCGCCGGCCGGAATGCAGGTCGACGGCATCGAACTCGTCATCAAGTTGCGCCGGAAACAGGCCTGACGCAGGCCCCCGGGCGGGGTAGGGGCGCCGCGGCGCTTCCCTAGCCCCTGTCGCGCAATTAGAATGCGCGCCCTCTAAGCCGGGGTAGCTCAGTTGGTAGAGCAGCGCATTCGTAATGCGCGGGTCGGAGGTTCGAGTCCTCTCCCCGGCACCAGCCCTTCGCCCAGGTCGTCGTTGTGGATCCGCGTCCTCTCGCGGATACCCCTGGCACTCTGGTACCCGGTCGCCACGTTCATGGCGTACCTCTCCTGGCGGGTCATTCCGTATCGTCGCCACGTGGTCGAGGCAAACCTCAAGGCCTCGTTCCCCGAATGGGACGATGCCACCCGCGAACGAGTGATCCGCGACTACTACCGCGGTTTCGCCGACATGCTGGTCGAGGTGATGCATTCGCTGCGGCTCACGCGTGACGAACTCGAGGGACGCATGGTGCTGCGGAATCCGGAGCTGGTTCGCGATGAGGTGGCACGCGGCAAACCGGTGCTGATCGTGGCTGCGCACCAGTGCAACTGGGAGTGGATGTTGCTGGCGTTCTCCACCCACCTCGGCGTGCCGGTCGACGCCGCCTACAAGCCGCTGGTCGACAGCTGGGCGGAACGCGAGATGCTCAAACTGCGCAGCCGCTTCGGCGCGCGCCTCATCCCGGCGCAGCAGCTGCTCGGCGACATCATCCAGCAGCGCAACTCGCCGCGCGCCATCGCCATGGTTGCCGACCAGGAGCCGGTGACCAGCGAGCGCAAGCATTGGGTGAAATTCCTCAATCGTGACACGGCGTTTTTTCTCGGCGCCGAGGAGATCACGCGCACCACGCGTTACGCCGCGTTCTTCGTGAAGCTCAGACGTGTCGCACGCGGCCGCTACGAAGCCGAATTCGTGCCGCTCGCGGCGGCCGCCGAGAAGCTCGAGCCCGGGGTGTTCACCGAGCGATATGCGCGCTTCGTGGAAGAGCAGATCCGCGCAGCGCCGGGCGACTGGCCGTGGTCGCACAAGCGCTGGAAACTCAAGAAGGGTATCTACGGCTAACGCCGACGACGGACAACGCCCCCGAAGCGGGGGCGTCCGAACAAGTTAAATGGGTTCTTTCATAATCCGCGTGCAGTTCGACGCTGTCGGAAGAACCTTACGTCGCTCAGCTGCGACTCGAATGTGTTCTCCGTAGCCCCCTAATCTTCGGGCCACGTATGACACATCTTCCGCCAACACATGAATCACCCGACTCGGTGCTCGCGCCGCTGGCGCGTGGCCTCCTGCGCCGCGCTCCCCAGATTCTCTCCCTGTCGCTCCACGACGCCAGGGGGTATGCGCTTTGGAAGAGCGGGGATTTCCTGCTCGCGGAAGATCACGCGTTGATCGCGGAAGTCATCGAAGATCCGCATGACGTGCGCGGGCAATCTAGCGGCCTGTGGTGGGAGAGCGCGGATACCGCCCGCGCACGTTGTGCGCTCGCCTTGTTCGATGGCGGCGAATTCTGCGGGGTGGCGCTCGCGGTATTCTCCGGCCTCACCACGCACGAATCCGATCGTGCGCAGCGAATGGCCGATCTCGCGCCAGTGCTGCCGGTTCTCGCCAAGGCAGTGCACCGTTTCGATCTGGGCTCGGCGGACTCCACGAGCACGATCTCCGTGGACGACACCATGGTTGCCGCGCTGCGTTTCGAGCATCACGGTGCGCACGACGAACTGGCGCAGGATCTCGCCACGCTGGAACGCGAAGAGCGCCTGCTGGCGCTGATTGACGCGGCGCTCAAGCAGGACGAATTCGCCCTGCACCTGCAGCCCATCGTCTCGCTGCGTGAAGACAATTCAACTGCCCAGGGAAATCCTCTGATCGTCGAGGTGCTGATCCGCCTGCCGACGCAGGATCTCCGCGTCCTCGAGTCTCACGAGTTTCTCGACACGGCCGAGCGGCACGGACGCATGCCGGCCATCGATCGCTGGGTGATCCGCGCGCTGCTGGTGTGGATGCAGCGAAATCGCGATCGCTGGGTGGACGCCAACGCGGTGTTCTCGGTGAACCTGTCGGGCAAGTCGGTGGTGCGTCCAGACTTCCGCAACTACCTGGAGAATTGCCTGGACAAGTCGGGCCTGCCGCTGACCTCGCTGCGTTTCGAGGTGTCGGAGCTCGATGCCGGTATCGCCCCGCAGGAATTCGCCGCCCTGGCGCGCGCGCTCATCGAACGCGGCTGCGAAGTGTCGGTCGACAACGCGGGCACCGGCAGTGGACGCTTCGAATTCCTGCGCGAGGTCAATGCCGACCTGCTCAAGATCGACGGGTCGCTGGTGCAGGGCGCCGCGGACGATATCCTGTCGCGTGCGCTCATCAATGGCATGGTGCACATGGCGGATACGCTGGGCATGCGCACGGTGGCGAGCCAGGTGGATTCCACCGGCCAGCTGCGTGCCGTGAAACAGCTCGGCGTCGATTTCGCGCAGGGTTTCCGGGTGCGCCGGCCCGCGCACATAGATGACTTCGAATTCCTGTCCTGTGGAATCCAGTGCGCCTCGGAGGTAGGGGCGCACGCCTGATCCCGCTGGCTCGATAGATGATGGCGTTCTGGCGGCTTCAGTCCGCGGCGCGCTCGCTCTTGCGCCGCATGCGCGCTTCGTAGTTACGCATCAGGTCGGCGGCGAATTCCGCGAACACGCGCACCTTGGCAAGTTGCTGGGTGGCACGCAGGTAGATCACGCTGAGCGGCGGACCTTCACACGAGAATTCGCGCAACAGCTCGACGAGGCGGCCCTCGGCGACGTAGCCCCCCACCAGCAGATCGAGCTGCTGGACGATACCCTGTCCTTCGAGCGCCGAAATCGACAGCGCCTCCACGGTGTTGAATGACAGCGCCATCGGCAGGCGCATGCAGCGCGTGCCGCTGCCCTGTTTGAACTGCCACTCCGCCGGGCGCGAAGAGGCCGCGCGCAGGTGTCCGATGAGTCGGTGCTTGCGCAGATCCTCGGGCGTGCGCGGCATCCCGGCCTGCGCGAGGTAGCGGGGCGATGCGCAGGTGACGACCCGCGATGCCGAGATGCGCTTGGCGATCAGGTCGGGGTCGCGAATCTTGCCGACGCGCACCGCGACGTCGACGCCTTCCTTCTGCACGTCCACGTAGCGATCGTTGAATTGCACTTCCAGCGAGATGTCCGGGTAACGCTGGGTGAACTGCGGGATGGCCGGCAGCAGCAGGTACTTGCCGAAGGCCACCGGCACGTCGACCCGCAATTTGCCCTGCGGGCGGTCACGCGCCAGGCGCAGCTGGTCGTCGGCGGCGTCGATCTCCGCGAGGATGCGCTTGCAGTGTTCGAGATAGACCGCGCCCTGCGGCGAAACCGCGACCTTGCGCGTGGTCCGGTGCAGCAGGCGGGTGCCCAGGTGCTCCTCGAGCTGCGCCACGTAACTCGAGGCCATGGCCCGCGACATGTCGAGGGTGGTGGCGGCCCGGGCGAACGAGCCGTGGTCGGCCACCCGCGCGAAAACCCGCATTGCCTGCAGCTGATCCATGCGCCGGGGATTGTACGGTAAAAGTAGACAATGAATTCGCTTTTGTCCGGTTTTTCGCGCCGAACCTTTTGGCTACCGTGTGCCACTCAGGAGTCAATCATGTTCGTCTTCAACCGTTCCGCACTGCCCGTCCTGCTGCCGCTCGCGATGCTGGTGGCGGTGGTGCTGTGGTCGAATCGCGCCAGCGAGCCCGCGCCCCGGACTCAATCCAGCGTCGCGGAGTCTTTCGCTCCGCACGGGGATTCCCGGGCCGTGGCGGCCGAGCAGCAGCACGCGCCCCGCAGCGCGGACGGCGTCACGCCGCGAGGCTGATCGCCGCGACGAATCTGCGACCCCGCGCATGGCGCGCGGGTGGTTTGCGCCCTAGATTTCGCCCGCAACGGGATCCATCCAGGATTCAACAGTTGTGAGGAAGACGATGCGTATTGCGTTGATGACGATTCTTGCCGCGCTGGCCTCGGTGCCGGCCACGGCGGCCCCCAAGTACCGGATCACGGAAATCGTCCAGACGGACGCGAGAATGAGCGGTGAGAATTCCGTCCTGATCGCGGTGCCGAAGGACGGATCTTTCGGCGGCCGCAGTTATGCCGGCTCGGGTCAACAGACCGCCGAAGCCACGCGCAACGTATTTGCGCGGCGACTGCAGAAGGTGTCGATCGACTCCACTGCCGGCGACGAAATGGAGGCCGGCATCGCCAGGGCCGTCGCCGGTGGTTATTCGCACTTTTGCCAGCTCGAAATCCTGCACTGGGAAGATCGCAACACGGAGTGGTCGGGCAAGCGTGACAAGATCGAAATCAAGTTCACATTGTTCGATGCGGCGACCGGCAAGATCGTCCGTTCGGCCACCATCTCCAGCGTCAGCAAGTACTGGACGTTCGGCGGCGATCATCCGCAGGAACTCGCGGACGCGCACATGCACGTGCTGATCGACCCGCTGTTCCGGTAGCCGGGCCGGTCAGGCCGTCGCGGCCATCTTGCCTTCGAGATGCTTCGACAGCTCCGATATCGTCGGGAAGTCGAACATCTCGGTGAGGTCCACCAGCCCCGGGTAGATGCCATCGATCTTTTCGTGGATCTCGATGAGCTTGAGTGAGCTCGCGCCGATCTCGAACAGGTTGTCATTGACGTCGATGTTGCGCTCCAGCGCGGCATCGCAGATGTCCTTGAGCTTGCGTTCGATCTCGTTGCTGGTGGTCCTGGCGCCG
>Ga0134127_10003425_pt1 | contig 11403 bp, 11 predicted proteins | sample KB31753_FD_96459 | JGI IMG/M metagenome (GOLD analysis project Ga0134127, IMG submission 96459) | Terrestrial soil microbial communities with excess Nitrogen fertilizer from Kellogg Biological Station, Michigan, USA - KB3-175-3 | ecosystem: Environmental > Terrestrial > Soil > Unclassified ...
CCCAGGTCTGGCCCAAGCCCGCCACGGTGGTGGAGTGGCAGATGCGCGCCTGGTGGTCGGTGTTGTTGGTGCCCCAGAGCCGCGCCCACTTGCACAGCAGCTCCGACTGCTCGTTGTTGTGCTTCGACGATCCGACGATGAAGAGCGAGTCCGGCCCGCTCTGCTTGCGGATCTCGAGCATCTTCTTCGATATCTCGTCGTAGGCGGTGTCCCAGGAGATGCGCTTCCACTTGCCGCCCTCGAGCTTCATCGGGTACTTCAGGCGGTGCGAGTCGTGGCTGATGCCGTGCTCGCGGATCGAGGCGCCCTTGGCGCAGTGCGCGCCGAGATTGATCGGCGAATCGAACACGGGCTCCTGCCGGATCCAGACGCCGTCCTGCACATGCGCGTCGATCGCGCAACCCACTGAACAGTGCGTGCAGACCGTGCGCTTGACCTCGATCTTGCCGGCGGTCGCGTCCTTCGCCTGCGCTTCGCCGATCATGCTGAAGGGCAGCTGCGCGGCGACCACGCCGGCGCCGGCCGTCAGTCCGGAGCGCTTGAGGAAGGTGCGGCGGTCAATGGTCTTCGCCAGCACGCTGGAGAGGCCCTTCGAAAGCCTGATTTGCGAGGTGACGCCTGTATTCGCTTTCCTGGTGAGCAGCATGGCGCGCCTCCTAGACCTTGGTGGTGCGGTAGTAGTTGTTGATGTGCTCGCTGACCTTGTAGCCGCTGGTCGCGCGCTTATCCTTGCCTGAGGCCGCGGGCAAAGAGGCATTTTTGCCTACGATCACGGCCGCGGTCGCTGCGCCGCCGGCACCAATCGTCAAAAGGAAGTTTCTGCGGGAGAGGACTGCTTTTTTCTGGCTCATGCCTGCCTCCTGTTATTGCGTCCGGCCCTTGCACCAAATCAGGGCTCGCTTTTGAAATCTTTTGCAAGTTACCCGTCTCTTACCCATTGATCAAGAGTGGAAAACGGCCCAACCGAAAATAATTCTTGCATGCACCTTACTAGTTAATAACGATTCTCAAGCAAGACACATCAAAGCATCCCGAAGGCCTCGTGCTCGAGTTCCAGGAATGCCCGTGCGAAGACGGCGACCCGACGGTAAAAAACGGCTTTGGGGGAAGCGCTTACCGCATCGCAAAACGCCATTCCACCACGATAAAGGAAGCGCTCGAAGAAGGCTTTCTGCTCTTCGTCGGATCGATGTTGCACCGCAATAGCAAATCGCATCGTTTCGCAGACGCCGGCGATGTGGTCCTCCGGCTCATGCGCATCCTCGCGGCGCGCCATGCCCCAGTGAATCAGCTGCTGGCGCAATTCGACCAGCGGATTGTCGGTCGCGTACTTGATCGTGTAGTGCGTGAGATAAGGCGTGACTTCCGCCCGGCCAGTGCCGACGAACAGTTCGGTGTGCTCGTTCTCCAGCATCACCGGGTACGCCGTGCGGCCGGCCTCCACAAGGTCGCGCCAGGCGAGCGCGATCGGTTGCCCGCTGCCTTCGAATGCGTTCGAATGCAGCAGCCCGCCCAGCACGCCTTCGTCGGGGCGCGCATAAAACAGGCGGGCGATCAGGCCGTAGAGCTCCGCGCGCGCCGCATCTTCCGGCTGCAGCCCGGAATCGTTCGCCTGCCCGGTCACTTGCGCCCGGTGTAATCGAGGATCGAGGGCTCGTCCTTCGAACTGGCCATGTCGATCACGCGGCAGTCGCCGCACATCTGCAGGCGCTTCAGGGCGCCGCCGGCGGCGAACATCGAATGCGAGCCCAGCTTGCCGGTCATGTTCTCGACCATGCGCCGCGTGCCGAATGGCTTGCCGCAGAGCACGCAGTTGAAAGGCTCGGCTTCGTTAAGTGTCACAGCCTGTTTTGATTTTTCCCCGAGCAATAATCTCGGAACTAGTGCGATGGCGTTCTCGGGACAGGTCTTCTCGCACAGGCCGCACTGCACGCAATTGCGTTCGATGAAGCGCAGCAGCGGCGCCTCGGGTGAGTCGAGCAGCGCCGCCTCGGGACAGGCGCCGATGCAGGCCTTGCAAAGCGTGCAGGTTTCCTTGTTGACGGTGATCGCGCCGAAGGGCGCGCCCGCGGGCAGGTCGATTTTTTCGCTCTTGCTTTTGGACAGGAAATCAAAAGCGAAATCGAGAGAGGTCCGCTTTTCCGTCGATAGGTTGAAGGTCGCCGGTTTCTCGACGGTCGCGGCGGGCGCCAGGTCCCAGAGCGCCTGCTCCGCGCCATCGACCACCAGGAAATGCACGCCTGCGTAGCCCAACCCCTGCAATATCGCCTCGGCGAATGTCATCTGCTTCTTCAGCGCCGCGATATAGCCCTCGGGCTCGCGCCCGGTCGCCATTACGGCCACCTGACTTGCGCCGTAGACGATCGCGCCCAGCATGAAATCGATGCCGATCGAGGCGATATGGAAGCATTCGAACGGAATCACGCGCGCCGGCAGGCCGCGTCCCGCGCCCCTGGCACCCAGGCCGCGCGCGCCAAAGCCGGCATTGCGGCCGATCGAGCGAATTGTTTCGCGCCCGCCCTCCATGTCGTGCACCAGCACGCAGGCATCCCTGCCGCCGGCCTCGCGATAAACGGACAGCATCGTCTTCAGGCGCGCGCCGAGGTCTGGCGCGCCCGGATAGGCATAGGTCATGGCACCCGACGGGCAGACGGTTGCGCAGCCACCGCAGCCCGCGCACAGGTGCGACTCGACCTTGACGTGATCGCCATCGGCACTGATCGCGCCGGTGGAACAAACATCCAGGCACTGGGTGCAGCCGGTCTTGCCTGAGCGGCCGTGCGCGCAGATGCGCTCGCGGTATTGCGTGAAGCGCGGCTTGCTGAATTCGCCGACCAGGGCGGACAGCTTCTGGGCAGCCAGCGCCTGCTCGAGCGGATCGGCGCCGGGCGCCGCGTAGCCCTGTGGCAGGTCGGGCAGTCGGATCAGCGCCTCGCGCGAAAGGTCGAGCACCAGGTCGAAGCGCTCCTTGCGCGGCGCGGCGTGGCGTGAAAAATCGATCGCGCCGATCGGCCCGCAAGCCTTGACGCAGGCGCGATGCGCCTTGCACTTGTCCATGTCAATCTGGTAGCTGAAGTCGATCGCACCCTCGGGGCAGACCTGCACGCAGGCATTGCAGCGCGTGCAAATGTCCAGGTCGATCGGATTGTCCTGCACCCACTCCACTTCGAACGCACCGAGCCAGCCGGACAGGCCCGTCACCCTGCCCGACCAGACCGGGTAGCTGCGTTCGGCGGGCTGCTCGCCCTTCCCCTTGGCGCTGATCAGGACGGCGACTTCCAGCGTCGGCGTGAGCCGCGCGGCCCAGTCGAGGGCGGCATCGGCGGGCCCAATGATCAGCAACTGTCCGCCCGACTTGTAATCGACCTGCGCGACGGGAGGCGGCTCGGGCAACGCTACGGCGGCAAGCAGCGCCGCAATCTTCGGCCCGGCGTCCTTACCTTCGGCGGACCAGCCCGCCGATTCGCGGATGTTGAGGAACGACAGGTTCGCCTGCGACTGCGCCGCGGAGGCGAGCTCCGCAAATAGCGGCGCCTCCTGCGTGCAGGCCACGATCACGTCCGGGTCGGAAAGCGAGACCTGGAACGCGCCGGCCTCCTTGCGGCAGAGCTCGCGATGCACGGTAAGGGGCTGTTTCGTCTTCAGCGCAGCGGCGAGCCGCTTGGCGTCGAGCGGAATGGTGCCGTTGCAGGAACAGAGCTTAAGCGTCTTGTTTTCCAGGGACATCCTCGGCTTTTTGCGCTGGGCTTTCCGGCGGCTGCTCCGCCGGCGCCTGCGCGACTTTTTCGGGTTCGTCGAACAGCAGCCTCTTGGCGTGGCTGAGTGTCTTCAACATTTCTTCGGGAATCGGGTCTTCTCCGGTGAGGTCGATCGAGTACGGCTCGAACGGATCGATCGCGTTGAAATGCTCATTTGTGAACAGCTTCTTCAGCGCCGAGCGCCGCGTCCCTGAATCCACGCGCGGGTCCATGAACGGCTTGAAGTCGGAATCGGGCTTGAGGTCCTCGATCGCGGGCAGCGGCGCCTGCGGATCCTCCCGCTTCGTTTCCGCCGGCGGCGGCGCCTCTTTCTCCGCCTGGTCGTTCTTCTTCAGACGCGACCAGCGGTCGAGGAATGCCTCCTGCTGCTTTTCCTCGCTCATCCTTCGACCCGGTCTTTCGGGTGGACGAACGATCTCGGCTTCCTGCGCTTCTTCGGCTCGGGACGATAATTTTTCTCGACGAACTCGCCGACCCAGGCAATCACCTCGGGCGACATCGGTACGCGATCCACCGAGTGGCCGCCGTCCATCCAGCGCCCGCCCTCGTCGTAGCTTGCGGTCAGCTGCAGCGGAATCGCATGCGCTGTCTCCTCGTCGTCGCCCTCCATCCGCCAGAGCACCCAGATACTCGGTGCGCTGGTAGTCACGTTCGTGTAGTAGCCCTCGGCCTCGTCGCGGTGCAGCTGCAGTTCGAGCCCTGGATGGAGCCATTGCACCGTGTCGCCCCTGTCAACCAGCTGCCGCGGCGCTTTCGGCGGCTCATCGCTTTCCAGCACCGACCAGAGCTCCCAGGCAACGCTTTGCCAGCGGTTCTGAATACGACGCCGCTGCATGATCACGGCGAATGTTTTCCGGGGCTTGTCCACTCGCGAACTATACTGCGATATCATCGTCATGGTTCCCGGAAGTTCCAATAAACCCATGCCGCAAAAGGTTATTTCCATCCGCCCGCAATCCCGTCCGCCGGAGGCCAAGGCCCCCCGCTACGACGGCGGCCCGCTTGCGGACACGCTCGGCAGGGGCATGCGCGACCTGCGCATCTCGGTGACCGACCGCTGCAACTTCCGCTGCACCTATTGCATGCCGCGCGCCGTGTTCGACGCGGACTACAAATTCCTGCCGCATGAGGCGATCCTCAGCTTTGAGGAAATCGCGCGGCTCGCGGGCATCTTTGTCGGCCTGGGCGTGAAGAAAATCCGGCTGACGGGCGGCGAGCCGCTGCTGCGCAAGGGCCTGCCGGACCTGGTCGCGATGCTCGCGCCGCTGGGCGCGGATCTCACGCTCACCACCAATGGCTCCACGCTGGTGAAGCACGCGCGCGCGCTGAAGGAAGCTGGACTGGACCGCCTCACGGTAAGCCTGGATTCGCTCGACGAAGCCACCTTCCGGGCGATGAACGACGCTGATTTCCCGGTTGAAAAGGTGCTCGACGGCATCGCTGCCGCCGCCGATGCGGGATTCTCGCAGGTCAAGGTCAACATGGTGGTGAAGCGCGGCGTCAATGATCACCAGATCGTTGAAGCGGCGCGCCATTGGCGCGATTCGGGCCATATCCTGCGCTTCATCGAGTTCATGGATGTCGGCAGCACCAACGGCTGGCGCATGGATGATGTCATCCCCTCCGCGGAGGTGGTGCGCCGGATTTCCGCCGCGTTCCCGCTCGAGCCGGTCGATCCGAATTACACCGGCGAAGTGGCCGGGCGCTGGCGCTACAGGGACGGCGCGGGCGAGATCGGCGTCATTTCGTCGGTGACGCAGGCCTTTTGCCGCGACTGCAACCGCATGCGCCTGTCGACGGAGGGCTCGCTCTTCACCTGCCTGTTCGCGCAGCAGGGCCACGACCTGAAATCGCTGCTGCGCGGCGGCGCCGACGATGCGGCGATCCGCGATTCGATCGTGGCGGTATGGCGCTTGCGCGACGATCGCTATTCGGAAATTCGCACTTCCGAAACCGCGAAGAAACCCAAAGTCGAGATGTCCTACATCGGTGGCTAAGACCTACCGTCCCCGCCTCACGAATGCCGCGCGCCCCGCGACCTACGAGGTGGAGGCGTTCAACGAACGCGGCGAAATGGTGCCGACGTCGATCGCCGGCGAACATCCCCTGACGCTGTATCTCGACAAGCGCGAGCTGGTTACCCTGATGACGCTCGGCCACGCGCCGGAGGCTCTGGCGATCGGATTCCTGCGCAACCAGCGCCTGGTCGCGGCGATCGAGGACATCCAGGCGGTGCAGGTGGACTGGGAAACGGAATCCGTGGCCGTCACGACAGACGGGAAATCCGACATCGAGGAAAAAACCCGCAAGAAGACGGTCACCACCGGCTGCGGACAGGGCACGGTTTACGGCGACCTGATGGAAGAGATTGGCAGCATCAGGCTGCGCGACGATGTTTCGCTCGCGGATGCCGACTTATTCGCCCTGGTCGAGAGAGTGCGCAAGCACGAAACCATCTACAAGCAGGCGGGCGCGGTGCACGGCTGCGCGCTCGCGAACCGGCAGGGCGAAATCCTGATGTTCGTCGAGGATGTCGGCCGCCACAACGCGGTGGACGCGATCGCGGGCTTCATGTGGCTGGACGGCATCGACGGCTCGGACAAGGTCTTCTATACGACCGGCCGGCTCACCTCCGAAATGGTGATCAAGTGCACCCAGATGCGCATCCCGTTCCTCGTCTCCCGTTCGGGCCTTACCAAGATGGGGCACGACATCGCGCGCCAGGTCGGCCTTACCATGATCGGCCGCGCGAGCGGCAGGCACTACCTTGCCTTCACCGGCAAACACCGTCTTAAATACACAGCACCGCAACCAACTGCAGTCGCCTAAGAGAGGACAATACCCATGGATAGACGCGAATTTCTGCAAACCGGAACGGCCGCCGCGGCGCTTGCCAGCCTCCCGCGCATCAGCTTCGCGCAGCAGTTGACCTTCAATCCGCGGCCCGGGGCCTGGCGCACATATGAAATCACCACCAGGGTCGAGGTGCTGAAGACGTCAGGCGTGACTCGCGTCTGGGTGCCGCTGCCCTCGGTGGAAGGTGATTACCAGAAGGTGGCCGGCAATAACTGGTCCGGGAACGGCGCCGCTCGCCTCGCGCGCGACGGCAAGTACGGGGCCGCCATGGTGGCGGTGGAATGGGGCGCCGGCGAAAAAGCGCCCGCGCTGGAAGTCGTCAGCACGTTCTCGACCCGGAACCGCGCGGTGGAATTCGGCAAGCCCGATCCGGCCCTCAAGCTGGATGCCTCGAGTGCCGCCTTCTATACGGCGTCGACCGATCTCATGCCGACCGACGGCATCGTGCGCGACACGGCTCGCGAGATCGTCAAGGGCAAGCGCACCGACGTGGACAAGGCGCGCGCGATCTATGAATGGATCGTCGAGAACACGTTCCGCGACCCCAAGACGCGCGGCTGCGGGGTCGGCGACATCAAGGCGCTGCTTGAGACGGGCAATCTGGGCGGCAAGTGCGCCGACCTGAACGCCCTCTACGTGGGTCTCGCGCGCTCGGTCGGCTTGCCCGCGCGCGACGTCTACGGACTGCGCGTGGTGAAAAGCGAATTCGGCTACCGCAGCCTGGGCGCAGGCACGCCCAATGTCACGCGCGCGCAGCACTGCCGCGCCGAAGTGTTCCTCACGGGATTTGGCTGGGTGCCGGTGGACCCGGCCGACGTTCGCAAGGTGGTGCTCGAGGAAAAGGCGCAGCCGGTGACGCTCGCCGATCCCGTGGTGCCGCCGGTGCGCGCCAAGCTGTTCGGCGCCTGGGAAATGAACTGGCTTGCCTATAACGAGGCGCACGACTTAAAGCTGCCGGGTTCCGGCGGCGCGCCGGTTGCGTTCTTCATGTATCCGCAGGCGGAAACCGGCGGCAACCGGCTCGACAGCCTCGACCCGGACAACTTCAGGTACACGATCACCGCGCGCGAAATCAAGGCCTAGGAAACCGCCCGCGTGCTGCCGCAACTTTCCGCGTCGCAGGCGGCCGCGGCATCCTGCGAGAGCGTGGCTCAGTGGTGGCCGCGCCACCGCGCCATCGCGGCGGAGCATGCCGACCCGATGCACCAGGCCATCATCGGCGGCTTCGTCGCCGATCGCGTCGGCTGGGCTTTCGCATCCGGCTACCAGGCGGCGCTGCGCGCGCTTTTTCCGGATGCGCCTGGGGACCGCATCTGCGCGCTGTGCGTGACGGAGACCGATGGCAACAGCCCGAAAGCCATCAAGAGTTCCCTCACGAGAACGCGCGACGACTGGACGCTCAACGGCTCCAAGCGCTGGACGACCCTCGGGCCGCAAGGCGCGCTTTTCTTCGTCGCGGCGCGCGACGAAGCCGCCTCGCTGAATCGCGCCAGCATCAAGATCGCGCGCGTCGACTCGAATGCCCGGGGACTGAAGATCGAGAGCATGCCGGCGACGAAATTCGTCCCCGAGGTTCCCCACGCGCGGCTGCAATTCGAGAATCTGAAGCTCCGGGAGACCGAAATACTGGAAGGCGACGGCTACGACCGGTACGTAAAGCCGTTTCGCACCGTGGAGGACATCCACGTGCAGGCAGCCGTCCTTTCCTATCTGATGCGCGAGGGCCAGCGGCTCGGCTGGCCGCAGGGCTGGCTCGAGCGCCTCTCGGCGCTGCTGGCCGCGCTGGGCAGGATTGCCGACATGCCGGCCGCCGAGGCCGAAACCCATGTCGCGCTGGCAGGCGCGCTGGCGATCGGCGCTGGCCTGATCGCCGAGACGGAGGAATTCTGGACGCGCTCGGCCGCGGATCCGGCGGCGCTGCGCTGGCGGCGGGACCGGGAACTCCTGACCGTCGCCAGCGGCGCGCGCGAGCAACGCACCCGGCGCGCCTGGGAGCGGCTCCGCGCGTAGGAAAATCGCCTACTCCGGACGCAGGGAAAATTGGGCGTCACCGGACGGCGTCATTGGTCTATCGTTGCATTCCTCCCCATGAAATACACCCTATTTCAGGAAACGCGCGCCGGCAAACGTCCCTACAACGAGGACCGGCTCGGCTGCTGGCAGCGCGGCGGCGCCCTGATGCTCGCGGTGGCCGACGGCATGGGCGGGCACGAGCATGGCGAGGTTGCCGCGCAAATTGCGGTGGACCGGCTCGGTCAGGCGTTTGAGGCGGAAGCGCGCCCGAAGATCGACGTACCGGAGCTGTTTTTGCGCAATGCGCTTGGCGACGCCCACGCGAAGATCGTGGAAGAGGCGCGTGTCCGCAAACTGAGCGAGACGCCTCGCACGACCGTGGTCGCCTGCGTGGTTCAGGACAGCAAGGCCTGGTGGATGCACGTGGGTGATTCGCGGCTGTACCTGATCCGAAAGGGCCGCGTCGCAGCGCGCACCCGGGACCACACCTACGTCCAGCAACTGGTCGACGCCGGGAAGATCCGGGAAGAGGCGGCGGAAAATCATCCCGACCGCAACCGGGTGATGCGATGCCTGGGCGGCCCGCAGCCTCCCGCGATGGACCCGACGCAGAGCATGGCCCTGGAAAAAGACGACATTTTGCTGTTGTGCTCCGACGGCCTGTGGGGACCCCTGACCCAGCGCCAGATTCTGATCGGCCTCATCGGCCGGGACCCCGCGCACGCCCTGCCCGAACTGATCTCGCTCGCCGAGGCGCGCGCGGGCGCGCACTGCGACAACATATCGGTGGTCGCGATGCATTGGCAGGAGCTAGAATCGCCGGCAGCAGCAGCGGTAATCACGGGAGGATAGCTGCGCATGAGCGACGTGGGATTGCAGCGCGACGGCCGGCCGCAAGGGGACCCTCCGGCGGCGCAGCCTGCCGCGCCGGGGCCGCTACGCATCCTGGCGGTGGAGGACTCGCCGTCCGACTACGAATACCTGCTGGCGGTCCTTGGCGGCTCGGGCCGGCCCGTCGTCTCGCGGCGCGTCGAGGACGAGCCGAGCATGGCGGCGGCCCTGGCCGAGGCCGATTGGGATGCGGTGATATCCGACAACAAGCTGCCGCGCTTCAGCGCCACCGGCGCGCTCGAGACGCTGCGCCGCTCGGGCAAGGACCTGCCCTTCATCATCGTCTCCGGAACGATCGGCGAGGAAGTCGCGGTGCAGGCGATGCAGGCGGGCGCCGACGACTACGTCATGAAGAGCAACATGCTGCGGCTGATGCCGGCGGTCGAGCGCAGCATCCAGGCCGCGGAATCGCGGCGCAAGCGCCGCAAGGCGAAGCGCCTGCAGCGCGAAAGCGAGGAGCGCCTGCAGGCGGTGGCCTCGAATTTTCCGGGCGTGGTGTTCCAGCTGCGCTACGACCAGCGCCGCCGGCGCTTCACGTCGGGATTCTTCAGCGCCGGCGCCGAGCGGCTGATGGGCGTTTCGGCCGACGCGCTTGGCGACACGCCGGAGGTGTTCTTCACGTTCATCGGTGCCGCGGATCGCGCCAGCCTGGAGCAGGCGGTGGTCTCCGGGGCGCAGCGCGGCGAAACGATCCGCTGGGAAGGACGCCTCAAGTCGCCTCCCGGCAGCGAGCCGCCGTGGGTGGAACTTTGCGCCACGCCGCGCCCATACACGGCGGAAAAGGAGATGCTGATCTGGGAAGGTGTGATCATCGACGCCACTGCGCGCAAGCGCGCCGAGCAGAAACTGATAGAGTCGCAGGAGACGCTGCGCGCGGTAACGGTCCACCATGAATCCGAAATCGAAGAGGAGCGCGAGCGTTTCGCGCGCGAACTGCACGACGAGAGCGGCAGCCTGCTGACCGCGCTCAAGATATCCCTCGCCAATCTTGCCGGACGCTGCGGTTCGGACCCGGAGGCGCTCGCGGCGACCCGCCAGTGCAACGAGCTCGTCGAGTCGGCGGCGCTGAGCGCGCGGCGCATCGCGCTTGCCTTGCGCCCGCCGGTCCTCGACTCGGGCATCGTCGAGACCGCGCGCTGGCAGGCGCGCGAGTTCGAGAAGCACACCGGCATCCGCTGCAAGGTGTCCAGCAATACCGCCGAATGCGACCCCGGCCGCGCGCAGACCACCGCGCTCTACCGCATTCTGCAGGAAGCCCTCACCAACATCGCCAAGCATGCGGGCGCCACCGAAGTCGATATTCAGCTGTTTGCCGACAGTGCGGAAGTAACGCTCGAAATCCGGGACAACGGCAAGGGGCTGCCGGAAAAGCAGACGGCGCGGCCAGACGCGTTCGGCCTGCGCGGCATGGCCGAACGGGCGCGCGTGCACGGCGGCTGGCTCGAATTTTCCAGCCAGCCGGGAAAGGGCACCACGGTGATGGCCGCCGTGCCGCTGGCTGGCAGCGAAGGCGCCGCCCCCGCATGATCCGCATCCTGATAGCGGACGACCATCCGCTGGTACGCACCGGCCTGCGCCAGATACTGAAGGGGCACGAGGACATGGCGGTGCTTGGCGAAGCCGAGGACTACAACGGCATCCTCGCGCAGCTGCGCGACGCGGAGTACGACGTCATGCTGCTCGACGTGTCGCTGCCGGGCAAGAACGGCATCGAAATCCTGAAATCGCTGCGCGAGATTCATCCCGCGCTCAAGGTCCTGATCATCAGCACCCATCCCGAGGACCAGTACGGGCTGCGCGCGCTGCGGGCGGGCGCTGCGGGCTACCTCACCAAATCGATCTCGCTCGAGCACCTGGTCGAGGCCGTGCGGGAGATCGCCAAGGG
>Ga0134127_10003428_pt1 | contig 11401 bp, 11 predicted proteins | sample KB31753_FD_96459 | JGI IMG/M metagenome (GOLD analysis project Ga0134127, IMG submission 96459) | Terrestrial soil microbial communities with excess Nitrogen fertilizer from Kellogg Biological Station, Michigan, USA - KB3-175-3 | ecosystem: Environmental > Terrestrial > Soil > Unclassified ...
AAGACGCTAATGGGCGCTCAGTGCCAGCTCGCCGAGGTCTCGAGGATCGGCATCGGCCCGGAGACTGAATCGCTGATCAGAATCGGTCGTGAGAGCGGAAGAGTAGTTCGACTGGTGGGGCGGGCCCGAATCTGGCAGGGACGCGTGCGAGTCAGCGTTGCACCGAAACTTGTTGAACCCGATTCACCATTCTATTCGGTGTCCGGGACCTCCAAGGCAGCGGTTTTCCGGACAGAACAACAGGGATCCATATTGACCCAAGCGCGATCTGGACGTGATGCAATTTCGCAGACGATTCTTGATGACATAGTGCGAATCACATCAGAACTTTGACGACATCAGTAGAACAATTAACAGAATCCCGCAGACTCCTTGAGTTAGCAAACAACCTGACAGCCACGAACCCTCCCCATGTAACTTCAGGTCAAGTCCCATGAACAAGAACGCGAGAGTCAGAAGCTGCGTTATTAGTCGTATTTTGTTTAAGCGCACGCGCACAAATTGGGTTGGAGTGTCATCGGCAACAAATCCAAACATCTCTCCGTAGCTCTTGATAGGCGGTGGGCTGAGGAAGAGATGGTAACCCGCCGATCGCTGGTTGGAGGTGTTTCCGTCGTAGTAAAGCCACGGAGGAAAAACCACCATTAACACAAGGACTAAACCACTGGTCAACCATAAATTGCGGCGTCTACGATTCACAAATATCTCGTCTCAAGCGGATTAGTAGCGCTCCAATCATTGCCCCTGTGTTAATGAAGTCGTGAGTTGTGCCGTCTACGTCTCATCGAAACCCGAAAGTAAATCCTCAAACGACAACTGCGGGCTTGGCTCTTGTTCCAGATCAGCGTCCCTACCGTCTGGAAAATGAGACGCCGACTGTGGCCGGAGTGCTTTCTGTACATCGCGCAAGTTAAACCGGATTAGTCTATCGGTGAGAAGCACAGCGGGGATACGGCCTGCGCGACGCAGCCTATGTACGGTGGCTTCGCTGATCTGCAAGACTTCAGAGAGTTGACGCGCGGTAAGGTAGTCCGCTCGTTTATCTTTAGGCTGTTCCGGCGCATCTGTCTGGCCGGTCCTTGCTTGTGGTTTTTGTCGCTCGGGCGCCAATTATTTCTTCACCGGTTCGAGTGAGAATGACAAAGGCACGGACTCCGACTCGTTAACATCAACAACTTTCTTCTCCAGCTTGTAGCCGTTGAGCGTGGCAGTAACCTGATACCTGGCGCGCGCGGCGGGCACACGAAACGAGAACTCGCCGTGGCTGTTGCTGGTGTAGCTCGACGAGAATGACTTAAACCGCTTCTTGTCTTTTTCTTCCTCTTCCGTGGCAATCCTCTCGAGCTTCAAATGCACTCCAGCCAGGGAAGCGCCTTGGGAATCAAACACCGCCCCGCGTATTCGCGAAGTGCGTTGATCCGCCTTCATAACTCGAATGGTTTTTACGGTTGTCTCTTTGCCTTCTTCAACCTGCTGCATTTGAACGAGGGTTCCCGGCTGATAACCTTCGGCGTCGAAGCTGACGGTGTAATCATCCGGCACAAGCTCGAAGAAAAAACTCCCGGCCTCATCGGTTTTGGTTTCCTTAAGTGACCGGTCACGGCTCCGCATGGCCCTTACTTCGGCGCCGGGAATCGGTTTACCCTTCTCGTTTTCAATTTTGCCTTTTAGAGTTCCGGTGCCTTGTTCCGCGGCAGAGGCAACGAACGACAGGCAGACCAGAACAAGAGCGCTTATGAGAATCCTGTTTATCACGCTTTTCTTTAACATCCGATGCTGTGGTGTTTCGTCTAAGTGAGTCTGATTTTGCGGTTTCGCTCTGAGAAAAGTCAACTGGGGATTGCGGCAGAGTTCAGGGTTCAGAGTCCAGAGTTCAGGGTTCAGAGTCCAGAGTTCAGGGTTCAGAGTTCAGAGTTCAGAGTTCAGAGAGTTTCTATTTGATATTTTCTATTTGCGATTTTCTATTTGCGATTTGTCATTTGACATTGATCATTTGTCATTGAAAGGAATGAGTTTTGATCGAACAGAAATGACAAATGAAAATAATGACAAATGACAAATGACAAATGGAAAATGGAAAATGGAAAATGGAAAATAATGGAAAATGACAAATCGCAAATAGAAAATCGCAAATAGAAAATATCAAGTCTGACCCCTGAACCCTGAACCCTGAACGTCTCCCTAATGCTATCATCATCAAGCCAATGAGGGTGATCGGGGGAATCCATCGCGGGAGAAGATTGCGCACTGTCGGGGGTCTGGCTGTACGCCCGACCTCAGACCGGCTTCGCGAGACCCTGTTCAACATCCTCGCGCCCCAGATAGGCGGCAGCTGCTTTCTGGACATTTGCGCCGGATCAGGAGCAGTAGGCATCGAAGCTTTGAGCCGTGGCGCTACCGCGGTGACATTCATCGATCTTTCGCTCGCCGCTTGCAGAGTCATTGAAGCCAACCTGGGAGTACTCGGCGCGCAAAGCAGCACAACAATCGTCAACCGCGAAGCAGCGTCAGCGCTCAGGCGTCTCGAGAAGGAATCGGAGCGCTTCGACATTGTGTTCTTCGATCCGCCTTATTCTTCGGAAGTTTATAGTCAGGTGCTCAGGCAGTTAGGGCTGGGCGGCGTTCTGGAGGACGGGGCGGTAGTAATCGTCGAGCACCGGGCCAAAACTCCGCCCGAACCGGACTACGGCAAGTTACGGATCTTTCGTGAAGTGAAGCAGGGCGACTCAGCGCTGGCGTTTTATGAAGTGTTCTGAGGTTGATAGTGGTTGGCACGCAGGAATGTCCGCCCGTAACACCACAATAACACTAGAGAAAAGGCTGCCTCGAAGGGCGGCTTTTTAGTATCGTAACAAGAACTACGTGCTCGATTGAAGATTCCTGCTTCCCTTGACAGCACAGCTTACTGAAATTAATCTGCGAACAAGCATTTGGGGTGTTGGCACTCGGGAGGTTTTTATGTCCCATAGTGAGAGCAACCAGAGCTTTGCTTCGCCCCGCTCCAGAGTAACTCGACGATCCTTCGTACGTTCCATTGCGCTGGGCGCCGCCGCCGGACCACTGATATTAGGATCCTCAAAAGGTGCGCCCGGTCAGTCCAGGGAATCTGGCGAGGTTGTCTTAGACGGTCTCCTGATCACTTACTTCAGCGCACCGGTTGGTTCCCCAACCTCCTCGCAGTGGACTTTCGAGAAGCGCTACGCCACCACCGTCCGAATTACGAAGGTGATCGAATTTCCCGACGAAACGTTCAGCGCGAAAGTTCCCGAAGATGACGAGCGAGTGATTCCGTTTAGCGGTATAAAACAGATCCTGGGCAGGCGTGCAGCCCGCACTATCAGTTTGCTTCCCAGGCCATTCAGGTCGGAGCTGGCAACCTACGGTACGCCTCCATTCGGCCGCCCGGAAGACACGGTCTTCTTCGGCATCTCGAGACCTGTCCTGCTTGTTAGTAGTTCAGCTCGCAGCTTCCGGTACCGATTGGTCTCGGCCGGCGGCACGTTTTCATTGTCGAGCACCGACCTCAACTTTGGTCCTGAGTCCGTTGAATCGTGGAAGGCTCTATACACGCCGAATCGTTCGGCGCTGGTTGCACCCCGCTATAGCTTGTTCTTGACCGCGTCCGGCGGCCGCCAGGTCTTCACCGCCGTCGAGAAAGGAGCGAATCTCGACGCGGAGGAATTGACCGCGACCGCATCGGCCAGGATCTTATCCAGCGAGGGGTTCGTCTCGAGTGAGCTCCGCGGACTGTTTGCCCCGGGGAACCATCTTGAAATTGCTTACAGTTCTATTCCCGAGTTCACCGGCAGTCTGATGACCGTTGACGTGACGCTCCAACGGGAGGCTGGTGGGGTGAATTCTTTCTACTGGGACCGGGTGATGAAGTCTTTCGTCATCGCGGACGGAGCTTGATGAGCGTGACATCGTCCTGGGGCCAAAACGAGCGGAACAGCTCGGCGACGACACGTTCGAAACATAACAACACCGGTTCAGGTCATTGACCCTCTTGCTGAGACTACGTCCGGTTCTCGCTATGGCTAGGTGCTTTGGGTCCATGCTAGTATCGCCGCCGCAACGCAACTCCGCACACAAATTGGTTTTTACTCGAGGAGATAAGAGCTGATGCGCCGTGCAATTTACCCGGGATCATTCGACCCCATCACCATGGGTCACCTGGACATCATCGAGCGCTCAGCAAAGCTCTTCGATGAAGTCATCGTCGCCCTGCTGCTGAACATCGAAAAGCAGCCGATGTTTACAACCGAAGAGCGCGTTGAGATGATCCGCGAAGTCGTCCCCCAGAATAACGTGCGCGTGGGCACGTTCGAGGGATTATTGGTTCATTACGCGGCCGAGCAGCAGGCGCAATTCGTGGTTCGGGGCATCCGAGCTATTTCGGACTACGAGTACGAGCTACAGATGGCGCTGATGAACCGCCGTCTTGAGCCCAACGTCGAGACAGTCTTCCTGATGGCCGGAGAGGCTTATTCATACATCAGCTCGCGGCTGATCAAGGAAGTATTTAAACTGGGAGGCTCGATAAACGGGCTGGTGCCGGAGTTGGTTGAAAACCGAATGCGCGATAAGATTAGCAAGCAGCTGGAGATGTTACGGTAACCGAATACTGCAACCTGGGATGAGAGAGGAAATATGAGTGGTGACAAGATTCAACGGCAAATGGATTTCATCCTCAACCAGCAAGCAAGATTCAATGAAGACATGATCAGGCTCGAAGAAAACACTCGGCAGAATACCGAAGACATCACCAGGCTGGTCGGCGCTGTCATGAACCTCACAATCCATGTTCAGGAAAACAGCCGGCAGATCGCGGCGCTGATTGAGCTTGGCAAGGAAACTGACACGAGAATCGCGGAGCTACGCGAAGAACAGGATGCCCGTCAAAGGGACGCTGACACGCGTATCAATGCACTGATCGAGGTTGTCGAACGGTATTTCACCAATGGGCAGAAGTGACTTCATAAAGCCAATAAATCTAGAATCCGGGAGGAGTGGTTGACGACTACACGAACTGCATTCACCGAGTCCGACAATGTGGCCGGCATGGAAGTCTCTTCCACGCTGGCCGTTTTGATGGAAGCCGAGCGGCTGCGTTCTGAAGGGGTCGATTTGATCGATCTTGGCGCGGGCGAGCCCGACTTCCCTACGCCGCGCAACGTCAAAGACGCTGCCGAGCAGGCCATCGAAAACAACTTCACTCGGTACACAGCTACCAGCGGTATTGTCTCGCTGCGCAAAGCCATCACCGAAATGATGCATCGCGATTTCGGCGCGAGCTACGACCCATCCGAAGTCCTCGTCACAATGGGCGGCAAGCAAGCCCTCTTCAACGCAATGGCCACGCTGCTCAATCCCGGTGATGAAGTGCTGATACCTTCGCCCTACTGGGTCACGTTTCCCGAGATTGCCAAGTTCCTGCGCGCGCGCCCGGTTTTGATCGACACCGAGCCGACTGATTTCTTATTGTCGGCTGCCGCGGTCAGCGATGCGATCGGACCGCGCACGCGGTTGTTGATCATTAACTCGCCGAACAATCCAAGCGGTCGAGTGATCCCGCCTGACGCGTTTCGCGAAATCGTCGAAGTCGCCGTAGAGCGCGACGTGTGGGTAATCAGCGACGAATGTTATCTGTACTTTGCATATCCTCCGTCGGCGCCGTTTACCGCGGGCCAGCTACCCGAGGAACTGCGCGCAAGAGTGATGATCTGTGGATCGTTCTCCAAGACCCACGCGATGACCGGCTGGCGGCTGGGGTTTGGACTCGGGCCGAAGCCGTGGATTCAGTCCATGCTCAAGGTACAGAGTCATTCGACCTCGAACGCAAATTCGATGACCCAGAAAGCCGCCGTCGAAGCTGCAATCGGCCCGCAGGAAGCGGTGCGCTCGATGATCGGCGAATACCTGCGCAGACGGGATTGGATAGTACCGGCGCTGAACGAGATCGAAGGCGTAGAGTGCGCGACGCCTGAAGGTGCGTTCTACGTGATGCCGAATGTCAAGCGTTTGCTCGGCGGGCGAGTGGGCGACTCGATTGAGCTTTCCAAATTACTGTTGGACGAGGCTCGGGTAGTAGTGACCCCGGGTTCAGCCTTCGGTATGGAAGGCTACCTCAGGATTTCGTACGCAAACTCACTCGAGGCGATCCAGGAGGGCGTCCGCCGATTAGATAAGGTAGCGCGGGCATTGCTCGGAGCTGAGCGGCCGGAGGCCGGGCGCGGACACACTTAGGACACCTGCGATCGAGGTCCCTGTTGCTCGATCGGTCGGCGCATCTGGTAAAAGGCGCGGGAAGTCTGTCGGTCTGTTACATCCGAAGTTCAGGCTGCTGTCGCGTGTTCAGGCCCAAGACCGCCGGTCAGAACTTCGTAATGCTTATATCCTGGTCGCCTTCTTCTCTGAACTTCTTGAAGAAGAAGACCGCAAAGCAGATTAGCGCGACAAGCAAAAAGACCCCACCGTAAACCAGGTCTGTTCTTTGGGCCGCGGCCTCGGCCGTGTACATATACTGATAGATAAACCAAGCCCCAGCCCCAAGGCCGACTACTCCTACAAGTAAAAGCACATTCTTCATGGCCCCTCCAGTCAGAGATAAAGCCTCAGATTTAGGTTTTCAAAACTGCGCCGTGTGGGTTTCTACCGCTCTGCGAGTCCGATTATACACTAAATCCAATCGAGTCAAGAGCCCGACCCGTCGGGTTTCGCGAGTCGCAAGCCTGGCTACAGCCGACACTCAGGGGCGTTGAAACAGTGCCGGGCTTCGGTTCTCCTGTATCATTTCGCAAGCGATTTCATACACTGTTTCAGTTGAAACTTGACCCCTCGATGAGCACTGCGCAATTCGATGACCCGGTGAAGATGCAGCAGAAGACGAAAACGCATCGGCGATCTCGATAACCGGCGTGCTCAACTCTGATGCTATTTGGGCGATCCCAGGCTCATCGGTGATGACTATGCTTGAGCGGGCGATTGCAGCTATCAACTCCAGCGCTCTTGGCTCGGCGAGTCTTATGGCTCCAGGCGCAAGCTGGTAACTCACGGCATGACTAAACGAGTTATCTGAAGGCTCGTCGGCCGCGACTATTCGTGCGTTGAAATTGTTTGCGAGTCTCGTTCCAATCTCACCGAAGGCGCCAACCGGCCACGACCGCGGGCTCTTCGGATTCGCGGCGTACAGCAAGACTATGAGTTCTCCTCCTCGCGAGCCGCTCCGTGAAAGGCGTTGTTCGAATCGCGCATCGTCTTCAGCGGAAGGGGAGATCGAGAGTCTAAGCTCATTTACTTCCACTCCGAGCTGCCGCAACACATTGTGGTAATCGGCGCCCGCCAGGCCGGAGGACTGCGACGGTCCTCGAAGAACTGCGAAAATGCTTGCCACCCGCCGAAGCCTGGACGGGGTAACCACTCGAGCGCGCAGGATCAACCTCGATACAAACGTCGTTTCAAGACTCGGCGAAAAATCCAGGACCACGTCGAAGGTATATCGTCGTGCGCGCCCGGCCAATCCCAACAGCCTCTTCAAGCCCCCCGGGCGACCGTGCTCCGAGTCTTTGATGACGCCAAGTGGAATAGTCTCATTGACAAAACCATCGGCGGCCAAAAGCTCGCACGTGCCGTCTGGCGCTGCCGCAACAAGGAAGGTGTTGGGATAAGACTCCCTGAGAACTCGCATGACTGGGAGCAGCGAGAGCGATTGTCCAAAGGGCGAGGAGTCTATCGCGAGTATTGAACGCGCGGCGTAAAGCATGAGACAGGATTATACAGAGAACTTGCGCCTTGAGGGACTTGTGTAACACGATGATCATTGAAGATGGGCACAACCACATTTCATTCAATGTTGCTGGCCGTCGGGGAACACGGAGAAGTATTGCTCACGTTGTTCATTGCACTCGTCGCCGCAAAGCTCGCCGCTGAGCTCTTCGAGCGAATTCGCCAGCCCGCGGTGGTTGGCGAAATAATCGCGGGGATACTGATCGGCCCATCGGTGCTCAACCTGATACAGCCGACGCAGGTGCTGGACGCGCTTGCCGAGATCGGAGTCATCTTCCTGCTATTCACCGTCGGTCTCGAAACCCGGCCAAGCGATATCTTCAAGGTTGGCCGAACCGCAACCGTCGTAGCGGTGCTCGGTGTGATTGTGCCGTTTCTTGCCGGGTGGGGGCTGCTGTCGTTGTGGCCGGGATACTCATGGATCGAAGCGACGTTCCTCGGGGCTGCTATGGTCGCGACCTCGGTGGGCATTACCGCTCGAGTGCTGTCCGGTATGGGCTTGATCACCGCTGACGCGAGCCGGGTGATCCTGGCAGCCGCGGTGATCGACGACGTGATAGGGCTCCTGGTGCTGGCGGTGGTCAGCAGCCTGGCTGCCGGCCGCGTGAATTACATCAGCATCGGTCTTATAGCTTTGATGGCCGTCGCTTTCACGCTGATTGTCGTCGCGTTTGGATCGAGAGTCATCAATCGACATAAAGAGCGTATCGATAACCTGCGTATCAATCACTCGCTGCTGATGTTTGCGCTGGTGTTGTGTTTTGGATTGGCGGTGGTAGCGAACCTGATTGGCATCGCCGGAATCATTGGGGCCTTCCTGGCCGGCGTCGCGCTTTCGGAAGCGACCGACGACACAAGATTGCATCAGCAGTCTCAGGCGCTGACTGAGTTCACCACACCGTTCTTCCTCATAGCAATCGGAATGAAGCTCAACCTTGCCATCTTCTTGTCGACGTCAGTCGTCGTATTATCGGCCGTGGTGATCGTGCTTGCCGTTGTTACCAAGTTCATCGGGTGTGGATTGGGCGCGATTGGAAACGGGCGGCGTTGCGCAATTCAGGTTGGCGTGGGCATGATTCCAAGAGGCGAGGTTGGCATCGTCGTGGCGCAGATTGGATTGGCGATGGCAGCGGTAAGCGAAGTGATCTACGGAGTCGTGCTGACTATGTCGGTGGTCACGACGCTGGTTGCGCCGCCTTTGATCAAGCTGGCCTTCGCAGCCGAGAGCGCCTCGAACCAGCCGAGCGAATACGATTCCGAACTCCAAACTGCCATCCGGTGAACGCTAGAGTGGCACAAACTTCCAGCCTGGCATCAGCAATTTGGCCAGAAGCGGGATCAGTCAAACGCAACATTTCCCCGGGAGACATCTCCGCTGACGCGGACGATGCCGCCTTAGCGGAGTCTTAGCTCTACAATGAGCCGCCTGCTGATCGTATCAAACCGATTACCCGTTTCCGTGAAGCTCGATCGCGGTGACTTCACAATCACCAGGTCCGTGGGCGGGCTAGCGACCGGATTGCGCGGCCCGCACGAGCAATCGGAATCACTATGGATAGGCTGGCCCGGTGATGTTACTCGGTTCGATCCGGGCCAGCGTGAGCGACTCGATCGAAAGCTTGATGATCTGCGTTGCGTCCCGGTTCACCTATCGCAGGCCGAAATCTCCCGATACTACGAGGGCTTCTCTAACGGCGTCCTGTGGCCGCTTTTCCACTATTCAACCGACAAAGTACAGGGTGATGCCTGGAGCAATTGGAAAGTCTACGCAAGCGTCAACCAGAGATTCGCCGAGGCCGTAGCCCGGCAATATCGTCCGGGTGATCTCGTTTGGATTCATGACTACCACCTAACGCTGGTCCCACAGATGCTGCGTCGATTGATACCCACGGCACGCATCGGCTTTTTCCTGCACATTCCCTTTCCGTCGTCGGAAGTCTTTCGCATCCTGCCCTGGCGCGCTCAAATCCTCGAAGGGATGCTTGGATCAAACCTGATAGGGTTTCATACCTATTCGTATCTGTCGCACTTTAGCCGGGCTCTGCTTCACGTCTTACGCGTGGAAGCGCAAGCCGGAAGTGTGCGTTACGGGGAAGTGGATGTGCGGCTCGGGGTCTTCCCGATGGGCATCGACGCAGCCGATTTCAGCCGCCTGGCTGAGGACCACAATGTCCTTTCGGAGGTCGCAGCGATCAGAGAGAAGAGCGGGGACCGCAAACTGCTCTTGGGCGTGGACCGTCTCGACTACACCAAAGGCATCTCGCGTCGCATGCTTGCCATCGAGAGGCTCTTCGAGCTCGAACCCTCGCTCCGCAGAAAGGTGCGACTGGTACAAATCGTAGTTCCATCTCGCACCAAGGTCAGATCGTACCAGCAATCTCGCAAAGAGCTTGATGAGATTGTAGGCCGCATCAACGGAGAGTTCGCGACCGTCAACTCGAACCCGATCCACTATTTGTATCGTTCGGTTGAACAGCAACAATTGGTGGCCCTCTACAGGGCTGCGGACGTGATGCTGGTAACACCGCTGAGGGACGGAATGAATCTGGTTGCGAAGGAGTTCGTGGCGTCCCGACCCGATGAGGACGGAGTGCTGGTGCTGAGCGAGTTCGCGGGGGCAGCGGCGGAGCTCGCAGAGGCCCTCCAGGTGAATCCATATGATCTGGACAGCGTGGCTCAAGTGATCAAAACCGCATTGAACATGCCGACCGAAGAGCGGCAAGCGCGGATTCGCGCCCTGCGGCATCGGGTTCGCGCATATGACTCCTATCGCTGGGCCGAGACTTTTATCGAAGAACTGAAGACGTCAAAGGACCAGGGCCGCCCGAATCCGACCTCCTCTCGAGAAGAGATCAATGAACTGACGGATCGGCTTCGTAGCGCTCCGCAGTTGCTCTTGCTTCTTGATTACGATGGCACGCTGGTTCCGTTCGCAAATACCCCGGACCTGGCAGCTCCGGATTCCGAAGTGAAATCGTTGTTGACTAAGCTCTCCGCGCGTCCGCGTTTCTGCGTCCATGTGCTGAGCGGTCGAACTCGAGAAACGCTTCAGCGGTGGCTTGGGTCCTTGCCGATTGGGCTTCATGGCGAACACGGGTTCTGGTCGCGGATGCGCCCGGAAAGCTCCTGGGCATCCCTCAATGAGATGCCCCTGGAATGGAAAGCCAAAGTTATAGGGACCCTTGAGGAGTTCGCATCGGCGACTCCTGGCTCACTGATCGAAGAAAAGAGTTCCGGGTTTGCGTGGCACTATCGAATGACGGATCCCGACTTTGGAGTGCTACAAGCAGGCAAGCTTGTTGAGAGACTGGGGCGCGAACATGCCAGCCTGCCTGTGGACATATTGTCGGGCGACAAAGTTGTCGAGATTCGGTCGCAGGGAGTCAACAAGGGGATTGTCGCTTCATCTATCATCGCCGATCACTCCGGACAAGTGACCGTTCTGGCAATGGGAGATGATCAAACTGACGAAGATCTTTTCGCTGCTCTCCCTGAGGGGAGCGTCGCGATCCACGTGGGCCCGCGACCAAGCCGCGCTCCCTATCGACTCGCCGACACCAGGGCTGCACGCAACTTCCTGAGCAGTCTGCTTTAATAACGGTTTGTGGTTTCTGGT
>Ga0134127_10003429_pt1 | contig 11400 bp, 10 predicted proteins | sample KB31753_FD_96459 | JGI IMG/M metagenome (GOLD analysis project Ga0134127, IMG submission 96459) | Terrestrial soil microbial communities with excess Nitrogen fertilizer from Kellogg Biological Station, Michigan, USA - KB3-175-3 | ecosystem: Environmental > Terrestrial > Soil > Unclassified ...
CCCCCTCGCGTATCCCAGAACACGCGCGTGAACCCGCTGTGTGCCACCGTGGGTGGCAGCTCCACGACCAGCCGGCCGCTCAAGTCGAGCACGCGCACGCGTGCGGACGCATCGCCGGCGGTGGGGTTCGCGAGCACGAACGTCACCAGCCCGTGCGCGGGGTTCGGGGACGCCGCGAGCGACCAGGCGTTCGCGCGTGTACCGCCCGCGTCGAGCCCGTGATTCACCAGGGAATCGACGGTGCCGAGGATCTCGTCCGGGTGGAAACGATTGCCGTAGTCGTAGGCCTCGGCGGCGTGGTAACGGACGATGCCCTGCTTGTTGATCACCACGAAGTTCTCGCGCATGTAGTAGGGCTTCAACAGGTTCGTGTCCGCAAGCGCGCTGCCGTCCGCGCAGTCGCGGAGCAGCGGGAACGACAGCCCGCCGGTGATGACCGAGAACTGTCTCAATGTATTGCCGTTGGTTCCCGACGACATCACGTCGGGGCCCAGCACCTGCACCTGACCGGGGTAGTGGCCCTGCACGTAACTCCAGATCTGGCTCTCGACGAACGGACCGTCCGCCATGCACTCCGATCAGGTACTGCCGAGCACGAACAGCACCACCACCTGGCCACGGAAATCGAACAGCCGCCAGGAGTTTCCGTCCAGGTCCGTGCCCCGGAAATCCGTCGAGACATCGCCGGTGTGGAGAAAGGCCGAGGCGGGCGTGGGCGCGGCGAGCGCGCCGACGAGCAGCAGGCTGGCAAGGAGCAGCGAGCGACGCGGCATGAGAGACCTCCGATGACGAGCGGCCTGCGACGCGGGTGATGGTAGCACCGCGGGGGCGCCCGGCTCGATTTCAACGCGTGCTAGGCTGCGCTCGCGACGCTGCCAGGTGCGATCACGAACCGGACCCAGCCATGCCTCCTTCTCGTCGGACCACTTCAACGATTCGCCACTGGGCGGTGGCACTCGCGCTCGCGGCCGCCTTCGTTCCGGCCCCCGCACTCGCCCGTGCGCCCGACACGCTGACGGTGGTCACGCTCAACCTGTGGCACGACCAGCACGACTGGCCGAGCCGCTGCGCGCGGATCGTGCGCGAGATCCGGCCTCTCCGGCCCGATGTGATCTGTCTGCAGGAGGTGCTGCAGAACCCGTCGCTTCCGAACCAGGCGGAGACGCTGGCCGAGAGCCTGGGCTGTCACGTGCAGTTCGCGAGCGTCGACGGGCCGGAGCGCCCGAAGCGCTACGGCAACGCGATCCTCACCCCGCACGACGTCGTGATCGGTGAGTCGCGGAACCTCGAGCCCACCGACGACTACCGCGCGGTGGCGCACGTGCGCCTGAAGTGGCGCGGCCGCGAGATCGACGCCTACTCGACACACCTCCACCACACGCCCGAGGGCGGGCACATCCGCGCGACGCAGGTCCACCACCTGATCGCTTACGTGGACTCGACGCGCGGCAAGGGCCCCGTGGTGCTGGGCGGGGACTTCAACGCCGAGCTGGGCACCCCAGAGATGGAGCCGCTCACGGCGCGCTACGTCGACGCGTTTCGAGCCGTCCACCCAAAGGCCACCCGCGAAGAGTCCGTGACGTTCAACCGTCGCTTCGGACCCGACCCGGGAGCGATCGACCACATCTTCGTCGAGAAGCAGTCGAAGAACCGGCTGCAGGCTGCCGCGTGCGACGTGATGTTCAAGAGCGTCGGGCCCGACAGCGTGTGGGCCACGGATCACTTCGGGGTGATCGCGAGGGTGAGGACGACGAAGTAGTCACGCGTGCTGGCGCGACTGCCACACCCACAGCAGCACCAGCAGCGAGCCGCAGGCGAGCCACATCGCGGTGCGCAGCGAGCGCGGCACCGCGCGCCCCGGCGCCGGCGAGCCGTCGGGCGAGCCGAACGCGCGCCGGATCTCGAACGCCGCCACGCCGAACGCGGCGAGCCACGCGAGCGTGACGCCGAACAGGAGCCCCGGCCGGCGGTGATCGGCGAGCGTGCGCGCAACGTCGAGCCACAGGTACATGCCCGGCGTGCCGGGAGCACCGGCGAGCGAAAGCAGCGCGTAACCGCCCGCGGCCCCGCTCCAGGGGTGGCGCCGGAACAGCACCGACGCGCGCTCCTCGGGCCCCGCGGTGGCGGGCAGGAAGCGCGACAGCAGCGTCGCGCCGGTGGCGGCGAGCAGCAGGTGACCGGCCCAGAGCGCGAGCCCGCCGTGATCGGCGAACGGCTCGCGCAGCGGTGAGGCGGCGAGCGATGCGAGCACGAGTCCGCCCTGGAGGCTCACGAGCGCGCCCACGCGCCGCTCGGGCCGCGACTGGTAGCCCAACGTCGCCGCGCCGCCCGCGAGCGCCGTGGCGGCGGCGAGCGTCAGGAGCGAGCGCACGAGCTGCGCCGCGTCGTTGAACGCGGTGATGCCGTCCAGGTGACGGAGCAGCCACGCCGCGCCCGCGAGCTGCAGCGTGGCGGCAACGAACGGCGCCACGTGCGCGCGCGCGCCATGGAAGAGATCGCCCGGCCAGAAGTGGAACGGCGCGCCGCCCAGCAGCACGAGCCCGGCCATCATCGACAGCGAGAGCGCCGCGGTCCACAGCGCGTAGGGATCGAGCGCCAGCGCCAGCGCCGGCCACTGCTCGCGTGCGCGCGCACTGCCCGACGCCATCGCCAGCAGCGCGTCGCCCGCCCAAGAGAGCGCGAACGCGGCCGTGAGCACCCACATGATCTTGAGCGCCACCTCCGTCTGCGGCAGGTCGCGGGGATCGTGCGCGAGGAGCGCGATCGAGAGCCCGGCCGCAAGCGCCGCGCGCGCCGGCAACAGCAGCCCCGGCCACGCCACCACCACCGCGAGCGGCACCAGTGTGAGCCCGACCACGCCCGCCTCGAGCCACGGCTGGTTCTCGCCCGCGCGCGCGTGCGCACGGCGCACGAGCGTTGCGGCACCCAGCGCCGCGAGCGGTGGCAGGAACGCCGTCCACACGAGCAGCCACGACGGCAGCGGGAACGGGAACGTCATCGCAGCAACGGCAGCAGCAGTGCCAGCACCGCCACGCCGACCAGGAACAGCAGGTACTCCTGCGCATCGCCCGAGTGGAGATCGCGCGCCGGCGCGCCAAGTGCGCGCGCCACGCTGGCAATCGCCGCGGCGAGCTGGCGCTCGATCACGGTCACCGCACGGAACGTGGAGAGCGCGAAGTCGCGCGGGCCGCCGTGCGCCTGCTCGCGCACCATGCCGCTCGGGTCGGCCGCGGGGATCAGCCGGCGCACCGGCCACCACGCGAGCAGCGGCGGCACGAGCGCCGCGGCCGCGGCGATCGAGCTGACGTGGAAGCCCTGCTGCCACGCCCACGCCAGCGACGCCGGTCCCACGAGCAGCGTGGCGACGGCGCCGAGCCGCGAGACGCGTGGGGCACGATCCTCGCGCCGCGCCATCGCGCGCCGCTCAGGGGCCTCGACCACGCGGTTCGACCACAGCGCGCTCGCGAGCATCACGGGGGCCGCGAGCACGAAGTACTCGACGCCGTGGAACTGGTGACCGGCGAAGCCCGCGTCGGCGAGCAGCGGCCAGGCGAGCGACGCCCCCGCGACCCAGCCCGCGAACCGCCAGAACCGCGTCAGTCGTGTGCCGCGGCGCACCGCCTGGCCGCGCAGCTCGGCGGCGAGCGCGATCAGCCGGCCGCCCGCTGCGCCCAGCCACAGGAGCCCCGCGATCTCGCCGCGCACCACGTCGCGCGCCACGAGCAGCGACGCCAGCGCCGAGTCGTAGACCACGAGCCAGCGCAGCGTCGCCGTGAGCGAGCGCCGGCTGAACGCCCGCAGCGCCGCGAGCACCACGGCGAGCATGAGTGCCAGGGTGGCGATCTCGCGCACGAGCGGCGCCGCGGTCCACACCGCGGCCTGCCGCCACAGTACGAGGAACCCGGTGACCGGCAGGATCGCCGTGAGCCACGGCCCCACCGGCCGCGCCGGACCCGTGAGGTCGGGAAACGGTCGCGAGAGCGGCAGCGCCGCCATCAACTCGAGCCCGGCCCAGAGCACCGCGAGCGAGGCGAGCGTGCGCAGCAGCAGCATCGGGTCGCGCGCCATCGGCAGCGGCGCCGGCATGAACGAGGGCGGGGTGATCGGCCCCGCCGCCGGCCCGACCGGGACCGGGGCGAACACCAGCTTCAGCTCGGGGAGTGCCAGGAACAGCGCCGCCGCGAGCCAGAGCGCCATCGGCGGCCGCCTGAGCCAGCCCCAGCGCTGGAGCTGCTCGCCGCGGTCCGGCAGCGAGCGCGCCCAGAGCCAGAACGCCAGCGCCACGAGCTCCAACCCGCACGCCGCCCACGCCAGCCCCGGGAGCATGAGCAGCACCACGCCCACCGCGGCGCACGCGGCACCGGCGTAGTTCGGGGGCACGCGCAGGCAGGCGAACGCCATCGTCAGTCCTGGAGCTCGTGAGCGTCGGAGACGAACGCCGAGCCCGCATAGCGCTCGCGGCCCTCGGCGATCCGCGCCACGATCAGGATCGCGAGCGCCGTGGCGAGCAGCGCCGCCCCCGCCGGCGCGCCCTCGTGCGCCACGTCCGCCGCGCGCGCCGATGCGGTCAGAAGCTCCAACCCTACGCCCAGCCCGCCGATCGCGAGCGCGGCGCGGCGCACGTGCCGGCGCATCATCAGGTGCAGGAGCCCCAGCCCCAGGAGCAACGCACCGAGCGAGGCGCGGCGCGCGTCATCGGCCTGGAACGTCTGCCGCCAGACGGCGGCGAGCATCAGCGCCAGGAACGCGAGCCCCAGCGGCAGCGCGACCGCGCCGGCCTCGAACCCCCGTCGCCGCGGCGGGATCGGGACCAGGTCGGCCCGCTCGGGGATGCCCGCCTGCCAGGCGATCGCCAGCCACAGCACCACCCAGGTGCCGCGCGCCCACCACGGCACGGCCAGCTCGGTAAGGAGCCCGACCGCCAGCGCGCACACGAGTGCCGCGCCGCGCGCGAGCACGCGCCCGGGGAGCAGGGTCGCCACGAGGATCGCCCCGGGGAGGGCAAGGAGCCGGGCCAAGTGGAGCGGGCCCAACGTGGTCCAAGCCTCGAGCAGGTGCATCCGGGTTCCCTCCCGTTGTGCTGCGAAGATTGTTGCTGGCCGCTCCAGGGCCTCCCGGACGGGGTTTCCACGCCGTCCTGCAACGACTTACGGCCGCGGCCACCCCCAGCAACAATCTTCGCACCACAAGCTACGGGATATGGACGGCCTCGGCTGCGCGCAGGGCGGCGACGAACGCGTCCGCGTTCCCCGCCTCGCGCAGCGACTGGCGGACCGACTCCTCCTTGAGCAGCCGCGAGATGTTGGCCAGCACCTTCACGTGGAGCGCCCCTCCGCTCTCGGGCGCCACGAGCAGGATGAAGAGCCGGGCGGGCTCGCCGTCCACCGACTCGAACTCGATCCCCTCCAGGCACACGCCGCACGCGGCGACCATGCGGTCGACCAGCTTCGCCTTGCCGTGCGGGATGGCCACGCCGTTACCGATACCCGTGCTCATCATCGCCTCACGGCGCAGGACGCGGTCCAGCACCTCGCCGTGGCTGTCGATGCCGTGCGCCGACTCGAGCAGCTCCACCAGCTCGGCGATGGCGTCGCGCTTGGTGCGCGCGCGCAGCCGGGTGTTGACGGCCTGGGGATTGATGAGTTCGGTGAGCCGCATGTTCCGCTCCGCGAGTGGGGTCCACGGGAGTTCAGCGTGTTCTCCGCAAACTAGTGAGCACGCCGCCCACCGTCAAGCGTCAATCCCCGTGGGACGCAATGCGCTACGCCGCACCCGGGCGCCGCGAGGCCACGCTCCCGCGCCGGTCAGGCGGGCTTGCCCGCGTGTCGGAATCCGGTCACTCCCGAAGCCGGCCCGGGGTAGATAGAGTCACACACGCGGACGGACCCGCGGCGTGGACGCACCCCGAGCCCGGGTCACCCCAGTGGAGGTTCCGATGCGAAGCTCGCTGCGACTCGCTCTCGCGGCCTATGCGCTCGCCTGCCTTGCCGCCGTCGCGAGTCCCTCGCGCGCATCCGGACCCAGCGTGCGTGCCGAGCTCTACAACGGCATGGCGCGGATCACGCTCGAGGGCAGCTACGTGGGGGCGCACTACACGGTCCGCCGCGCCCAGACGAGGGAGCGGCCGTTCCAGGTGCTGGGCGAGCAGAACGCGCTGTGCACGGGCGACTGCACCATCCTCGACCCCGACGCCCTGATCGGGGCGACCTACCTCTACCGCTTCGACGTGACCGGCGCCGACGGCGTCCCGCGCACGTACGGGCCCTTCGCCGTGACCATCGGTGGCCGGGCCGCCGAGGGGTTGGCCGCCAGTCCGTCGCCGAACCCCCTCCGCGATCGCGGCATGCTGCGGGTGACGGCCGGGCTCGCGGTCGGGGCCCGAGCCGGCAATCCGGGCAGTGCGATCGGGCTCCCGGGGGCGGTGACGCTCGTGGACATGAGCGGGCGCGTGATCCGCACGCTGTGGCGCGGCACGCTGGACCGGCTCACGTTCGACGTGCCGTTCAGCGCCCGCGACGACCAGGGCCGGGCGATCCCGCCCGGGCTCTACTTCGTCGTGGTGAACGCCGGCGAGCACCGCTCGATCTCGCGCGTCGCCGTCGTCCGCTGACGCGCCTGACGCACGGTCGCTGCCTGGTGCCGCCGAGGCGCCGCGGGACGCCGTCCCGGAGCGCGTAACCGCTGCTCCGCACGCGCGTTCGCGCGCGTCGCTGTGCTACACTTTTATGCGAGTCTGAGCGGTGTAGCGGCAGCGTCGTGCACGACATCACCCCGTGAGGCCACCCCCAGTGTCTCAGGGCCGCAGGTTCATGGCTGGGCAGCCGGCAGGGAGGCAGGGCAGCCCGTGAAGCAGCAGCACATCGGATTCCGCGACCTCCTCGAGCGGCTGCTCCCCATCGAGGAGCTGCCCTCGGTCGACCGGCTGCGCGTGCAGCGCGCGCTGCGCTCGGGGATCGCGGTCGAGGTGGAGCGCGCCGCACTGCGCGCCATCGACCTGCTCGAGCAGCAGGGCGCGATCCGGCGGCTCCCGGCCGAGATGAGCGCGGGCGGCGGTCCGCAAGTGCGCTACCAGCGCCGCGACGATCACGACATCATCACGCTGCAGCTGCCGGGCCCTCAGGTGCGCGATGGCATCACCATCGTTGCGAAGAGCGCGCTGCCGATGCAGGCGCCGGCGCGCCTCGACCAGGTGCGGCGACTGGTGCGGCTCGACGACCCGCTCACGTTCGCCGACCCGCGCACGGGAACGACGCGCGCAGGGCTTCGCGAGCAGCTGGACCAGGCCGGGCGCGAGCTGCTGGGCTCGGAGTCCGTGCGCTATTTCGCGCGCGGCGAGGACGAGCCCGGTGCGCCCACCACGGCGCCGCTCGACCGCTCGCTCGCGGACGACGCGCTCAAGCACCACGGCATGCTCTTCTATTGTCCCGACACCGAGCGCTCGAGCGGGCTCATCCATCCCGGCCGCAGCGTGGGCACACGCGCGCTGGTGATGGTGGCGGTGACCGGCAGTGAGGGCCAGCCGCTCGGGCTGCTCGAGGTGCACCACGCCGACCCCGATCCGCTCCGGCCCACCGACCTGGCGCTCGTCGCGCTGCTCGCCGAGTTCGCGGGCGGTGTGCTCGAGCGCGCGACTCGCATCGAGAAGCTGGTGTTCGTGGACCCGCTCACGACCGCCTACAACCGCTCGTACTACGACCTCCAGATCCGCAACGAGATCGCGCGTGCCCAGCGCGAGCAGAGCTCCCTGGCGCTGCTGATCGCCGACATTGACGACTTCAAGTCGTTCAACACGTCTTTTGGATATGAGGCAGGGAACCAGGTGCTGGTGCAGGTGGCCGCGGCGTTGCGCGCCGGCGTGCGCCCGTTCGATACCGTGGCGCGCTGGGGCGGCGAGGAGTTCGCGGTGCTGCTGACGCCGCCGGTGATCGAGGACGACGTGCTCGCCATCTCCGAGCGTCTGCGCGCCGCGGTGGAGAACACGTCGATCCGGCTCGAGGGCCTGGACGGCCGCGCCCACCGCGTGAACGTCACCGTGAGCGCGGGCGTGGCCATGTTCCCCGACCACGCCGACAACGCGCAGGACCTGTGGCGGCTCGCGAACCAGGCGCTACTCCAGGCCAAGCGGCCGCCGAAGAACCAGGTCGTGTTCTATCGGCCGCAGGGCGAGCGCGGGATGGGGACGCGGGCGTAGCCGGCTTGCGGCCCCGTTTTTTCGCTGGTCCTCCGTACGTGCCGCGCTAGACTGAGCGGGTTCCGGGAACGCGGAGGCCCCTTGCCCCTGCACCTTGCGTTACCGCATTCGCCCCGCTGGTTCACCTGCGCCGCGCAGGCCGCTGCGCTGGCGGCGTTGCTCGTGGCACCGGCTCACGGCGCCAGCACGATCAACCTGCGCTGGGATGCCTGCCTGGGCGACGGCGGCGTCGCGAACAAGTCGTTCGCGTGCGACACGAACGTGGGCACGGAGCGGCTGCTGGGATCCTTCGTCTCCCCGGTGGACATGTTCGGCACCACGGGTAGCCAGATCGCCGTGGACCTTGGGACGTTTGGCCCGGCCCTGCCCGCCTGGTGGGCGTTCGAGAACGTGGGGACCTGTCGCCAGAGCTCGCTCGCCATCAATGCCGTGGTCCCCGCGACCGCGGTCGCGTGCGTGGACTGGGCGAGCGGTCAAGCGACAGCAGTCCTCGCCGCCTACATCCCGCTGACCTCGTCCAGCGCGCGCATCACGGCCGCGACCACCCTGTCGCTCCCACTTCTCGAAGGCCCGATCGCCGGGACGGAGAACTACGCGTTCACGCTCACGATCAATCACCTGAAGACGGTGGGGACCGGTGCGTGCGCGGGCTGCGACGTCCCGATGTGCATCGCGCTCCGGCAGATCACGATCAATAACGAGCCACCACAGGGGGACGAGCTCATGGCGATCGGCCGGCAGCCCGGAGACAAGCTTTCGGACTCGTTCGTGCTCTGGCAGGCGCCGCCCGGGCAGACGTCCTGTGCGCACACCGTGCCGGCGCGCAACCGAACGTGGGGCGAGGTCAAGTCGCTCTATCGGTGAGCCCAATACCATCCGCATCGTGGCGGCGCGGCGCTCCGCCTGGGGCGAGGTGAAGTCGCTCTACCGGTGAGTGCGTGGTGCCTGGGGTGCTGACCTCACCACAGCCGCACGATCCGCCGCTGAGCGACGTCAGCGCCGATCACCAGCTGTGCGAAGTAGACGCCCGGAGCCACCGCACGGCCGTTCTCGCCGACGCCGGTCCACTTGGCGCGCGTCTCCCCCGCGGCGAGCGAACGCCACCATACGCGCTTGCCGCTCACGTCGAAGATCGAGAGCGCCGCGCCGGCGTCCGCGGGCCGGCTCCACTCGAAGCGCTGCTCGCCGCTCGCCGGGTCGGGGGCCACGAGCGAGAACGCGAGACTGCCGGGCACGGAAGGAGGCCGCGGCGCGTCGAGGATGCCGGAGAACGCGAGCTCGAATGTTCGGTTGAGCGAGATGAGTTTGGAGTCGATGTAGTCTTCCCCACCGTGCACGAGCAGCCGGTCGTGCGACGGGTCGTAAACGGCCCCCCGATGCGTGCTCGTGGCCGTGGGCTTCGGCGACCCGATGGGTGTGAGCGGTGTCCACGTGGGAATGCCGACGAGAGACAGCGCCGAAAGGCCGCCGCCGGCGCCCCCGAGCACGATCAGCCGTTGGCGCTGGAGGTCCACCGCGACCGACGAGCCGGCCCCGGGCGGAGGCGGGTTCCAAGCGGGGTCGATGAAGCCCCAGGTCGGTGTCGCGTCGAGCGTCAACTGCCACACGTCATTCAGCGCGTCTCCGCCGTACACGATCATCCTGTCCGCTGAGGCGTCATACGCGGCCATGGGCCGGACGCGATTCGGCGGCGGGGTCCCCGCGACGGTGAGCAACGACCAGGCGGGTGCGCCCGCGAGCGTGAGCTGCCACACGGCATGGTCCGTCGCCGCGGTGCCATCGAAGACCAGGGCGCGGTCGCGCACGGGGTCGTACACAACGGCTGGCATGCTGAACAAGGGCGGGCTTCCCGTGGTCGAGAGCGCGATCCAGGCGACCGGATTCGACAGCTCGAGCGCGGAGACCCCGGAGGCGCCGAACGTGAGCAGCCGCCGCCTGATCGGATCGAGGATCGTCGCGCGGCGCGCGGCAGGCGCCCCGGTCGGTGCGGCGATTCTGGACCACGTGGGCTCGGACTCGGTGCTGAGTGCCCACAGGGCCGAAGCGTCGTACGTGAGGGCTCGGGAAGTCTCGGGATCCAGCACGAACGGCGGATCCTTCTGTGGCCGGGGGGCTCCGATCACCTCGCTCCACGGGCCGGGCGGACCGAGCTGAAGTTCCCAACTGTCGTTGAGGTACCCCGTCGCATAATCCCAACCATTGAAGACCACGAAGCGGTCATTCACCGGATCGTATGCCCCCGCGCTCCCCTGACGCGGCGTCGGCCCTGGCGGCGGCGTAAGTTGCACCCAGGCGGTCGTGGGCGAGAATCGGAGCGCCCACATGTCCGTGAACAGGGTGCCGGCGCAGCAGACGCCCGAGTAAATGATCAGCTGGCGACGCGAGGCGTCCCATGCGAAGGACTCGTCGACCCGCGCTGCCGGAGCGGGTCCGGCCGGCGCGAGCCCCACCCACGTGGCCGAGTCGGACGGGGCCGGATCGAATACGAGGGCCTGCGCGTCTGCAATTGGCCCGGACGCCGTGGAGCCGGCCCAGATGATCAGACGGTTCTCCGCGGCGTCGAACGCGCATGGAGCGACAAAACGAGGCGTCACGCTGCCGCGCGCGCGGACGATTCGCCAGGTATTCGCATTCGGGCCGGAGAGCGCAAGCGCCCATGCGTCAGAGAACGCCCCCAAGAAGGATTCCCCGCCAAAAACGATCAGGCGATCGCGGACGGAGTCGTAGACCACGCTCGCGAGGATTCGCGCGAGCGGCGGCGTGCCGGTGATCTTGAGCCGCGTCCAGATCGGCGTGCCCGTCAGGGGGAGCGCCCACACTTCATTGAAGTAGGTGTTCGAACTGATTCCTCCGAACATGAGCAGACGATCGTGAGCGGGATCGTAGATGGCGGATGCCCACTCTCGCGGCGGCGGCGTGGGTCCGACCACCGGGAGCCGTGTCCACACACGGGCGCCGTCGAGCGACAACGCGTAGACGTTCGGATCCCCGTCGGCGGCGAACGCGTTCCACGTCAGCAGTCGGTGGTGCGCATCATCGCGGACGAGGATGGCGTTCGTGCCACGAGGCGGGGGCGCCAGCGCCCGCCAGGCGCCGTCTGCGGCGCCTGCGGCCGCGGCAGTGGAGGGGAACAGCGCGAGCGTGACGAGCAGGAGCGAGCGAGCGATGACGGGACGTGGCATGGGACCGGTCCCTCCAGCAGCAGAGCA
>Ga0134127_10003433_pt1 | contig 11395 bp, 11 predicted proteins | sample KB31753_FD_96459 | JGI IMG/M metagenome (GOLD analysis project Ga0134127, IMG submission 96459) | Terrestrial soil microbial communities with excess Nitrogen fertilizer from Kellogg Biological Station, Michigan, USA - KB3-175-3 | ecosystem: Environmental > Terrestrial > Soil > Unclassified ...
CGGCTCTTCGGCCCCTACCCGAACGCGGGCTCCGTGCGCGAATCGCTGAATCAGCTCCACAAGCTGTTTCAGCTGCGCCAGTGCGAGGACAGCTACTTCGAGAACCGCAGCCGCCCTTGCATGCAGCATCAGATCGAGCGCTGCACCGCCCCGTGCGTGGGCCTCATCAGCGAGGAAGACTACGCGCGCGATCTCGAGCACGCTGTGTTGTTTCTCGAGGGGCAAAGCGATGTCGTCACCGCGCGGCTCGCCGAGCGCATGGAGCAGGCGTCGGGCGCGCTTCAGTTCGAGCGCGCGGCGCAATACCGAGATCAGCTCGCCAGGCTCAAGAACGTGCAGTCGCAGCAGCTCATGGCGCGATCGAGCGGCGACTTCGACGCCGTCGGGATGGCCGAGGACCACGGGATCTACTGCATCGCCGTGATGTTCTTCCGCGGCGGCCGCTCGCTCGGGACCCGAAGCTTCTTCCCGAAGCTCGTGAAGGGCGCAGACGACGACGAGATCATCCGCGCGTTCCTGCTCCAGTATTACGGCGGCCGCGAGGCGCCGAAGGAGATTCTCGTGAGCCACGCCGTGCCCGAGGCGGCGACGCTCGCGGCGCTGTTGTCGGCGCAGTCGAACCACAAGGTCGCGATCAAGGCGCGAGTGCGCGGTGACCGCGCGCGGTTCGTCGAGATGGCCGTCACGAACGCACGCCACAGCGCGGAGCTGCGTTATCAGTCGAGCGCGTCCTACGAGCGCCAGCTCGAGGAGCTGTGCGAGGTCCTCGAGCTCGACGAGCCCCCGACGCGCCTCGAGTGCTTCGACGTGAGCCACACGGCCGGCGAGGCGACCGTCGCCTCGTGCGTCGTGTTCGGTCCCGAAGGTCCGCTGAAGTCCGACTATCGGCGCTTCAACGTCGCGGACGTAGCGCCCGGCGACGACTACGGTGCGATGGCGCAAGTGCTGACGCGCCGCTATGCGCGCGTGCAGAAGGGCGAGGTGCCGATGCCGGACGTGCTGTTCGTCGACGGAGGCCCGGGGCAGCTCGCTCGCGCGATCGCCGTGATGCAGGAGCTCGGCGTCTCCGGCGCGCGGCTCGTCGGTGTCGCGAAAGGCCAGGACCGCAAGCCCGGCCGCGAAAGCTTGTATTTGCCCGATCGCACGGACCCGCTGCGCTTGCCGCCGAGCTCTCCGGCATTACACTTGATTCAGCAACTGCGCGACGAGGCGCATCGCTTCGCGATTACGGGCCATCGCGCGCGGCGGCAGAAAGCGCGTACGCGCTCGCCGCTCGAGGAGATACCGGGGCTCGGGCCGAAGAAGCGCCGCGAGCTGCTGAAGCAGTTCGGCGGCTTGCAGGCGCTCACGCGCGCCGGCATCGACGACTTGAAGCGAGTGAGGGGGATATCTCGGCAGCTGGCCGAGGCGATCTACGAGCGGTTCCATGCCGGCTGACGGATTACGACGATGAAGCTCAATCTCCCGAACGCACTGACGTGGTTTCGTGTCGTCGCGATCCCGCTGGTCGTCCTCGTTTTCTACGGGCCGCAGCTCTTCGGCTGGCACGTGACCTGGGCCCGCCCCGCTGCGGGGTTGCTGTTCGGGCTTGCCGGCATCACCGATTACTTCGACGGGTATCTCGCTCGGCGCCTCGGGCTCACCTCGAGCTTCGGCGCGTTCCTCGACCCCGTCGCCGACAAGCTGATCGTCTCGACGGCGCTCGTGCTGCTCGTGCAGGCCGATCCGCAGATCACGCTCGCGCTCGTGGCCGCCATCATCATCGGCCGCGAGATCACGGTCTCGGCGCTTCGCGAATGGATGAGCCAGATCGGGGCGCGCGCGCACGTGGCCGTCAGCATTTTCGGCAAGTGGAAGACGACGCTGCAGATCATCGGCATCAGCTTGATGCTGTATCGCGAGCAGTTGCTCGGCCTGCCGATCTATCGAATCGGCGAGTGGCTCGTCTACGTCGCCGCGGCGCTGACGTTGTGGTCGATGATCGACTACTTGCGAGCGGCGTGGCCCGCGATGCGCGACCGCGACTAGCGCTCTCGCGGGTGTGAACCGTGCCGTTGCCGGGCGCGGCAGCCGGCCTTAGAATGGCGCCCTCAACGCGGGAATAGCTCAGTTGGTAGAGCACGACCTTGCCAAGGTCGGGGTCGCGAGTTCGAGTCTCGTTTCCCGCTCCAATTTTCTTCCACCGAAGTCCACGACGGTACGCTAGACGCCTAATTCCTCACGGAATTGGGCGTTTTCGTTTCCGCCGTCGTCCGCGTTGGTTCGCGGAAAACCACGGTCTCCTACGGGTCGATACTTGGGTAACCGGAAAAACCGGTAGGGGTAGCTCTGTGCCAACTGAAACTGCGATCAAATATGCGAAGCCGAAGGCCACTCCGTTGAGCCTCGCGGAGTTGCGCCTGCTCGATCATCCGGTCGTTGGTGGCGAGCACGTAACGTTCATGCCGGAACGCGGCCTGATCTAACTCTGCGACTTGTTGCCGACCTTCAGGCTAGCGTCTATGTCCGGAACGCTGAGATTGCCCGTGAGTATCGCGCGCCCTATGTCGCGCGCCTGAACCTGGGGCCTACCAACAAGTGGTTCGACCCGCGTTCCGAGCTGGTCGTGGCTTACTGCTAGCCGCTGGTCCGTAGTGACCGACCAGTGGAAGGCGACGCCTTCAATAACGATGGTGCCGGTGAGAACTACGGTGTCGACGAACATGCGTTGACGTTACGTGCGTCATGCAACTAAATCAGTGACCTGCCTCACGCGGTTACTGGCAAGTTGATTTGGACCGGCTGTACCGAAGGCACGGCCTCACCCCACATCGGGCTTAGTTGGCGATACAGGTATGCGGCGATGCCATCCAGCTCGCGTATGTCGTGCAGCTTTGCCCAGCTCACGTACAACCCGGTTGTGCGGAACAGGGGATCGCGCCGGCATCTCGCGAATTCGTACCGTAGATCGCCTCGGCCCACGTACAGCACGGCCGAGACCGCGACGCCACTGCCATTCAGCCAGACGACGAAGACGCCATGCCCATCGAGCTGGACCGGCTCTACGTCGTTAAATTGCCACCATCGATCGTCAGTGCGTTTGGACCACTGAAGGTTGAGCAACGCGGACCCCCGGTTCCAATTTTTGTAATTTACAAGGGAGCCCGACCCCGGCTGGTCTAAGGACCGCGCTGGTTCCGGCGGAGTTTCTACTCCGTTGCCTCCCATGGCGTTAATAAGATGCAAGGGCCGTGCGCAAGAAGTGCGAGGCCGATGAGCACACAAACCCAAAACATACACACGGGTGAGTGCGAAATCGGTTCCCGTCTTGTGGGCGACAGCGAACTGGTAATGGACGGAGCCCCAATCGGCAGAACGGAGGTTAGCGGGCACTTGGTCAGCGGGCCGTCCGATGGGCAAACGTTAGAACGCTGCGACGGGATTCCATATCGCTGCCAGTGGAAGTACTACCCACGATGCGTCCCGTGATCATGAGCTGCTGTCCCTTGCGCTCGACCGCCATGAGGTCGAGCAACACTGGGTGAGGGAGCAGCAGGCGAATCCTTCCGTGATGCCGGGCGACAGCCTCAAGCACGGCCACGGTGTCCCCCAGCAGGGTCCAGATGGCGATCGCGAACTTGATCTCGTCTTGGTTGCAACGGATGGAGCCGCCGGGGACGTTGTAGTCTCCCAAGCTAAGGCTCGGTTCAGTGTTGCCGGAGCCTACTTCCTGCGCCGGCATCGATACGGTCGAGTGGACGTTGAGCGCCATGCGGCGGAAGACTAACGGCCGACCGCCCCGCTGTTCGTTCGCTAGCCCACATAGGTTCGTTGGCTAGCCCACATAGCTGCAAAGGGCCTACGGAAGTAGGCCCTTTATCATCTCACCGCTCGATGACGCGCCCGATGACCCGAACGCACGCGCGATCGATGCGCTCGATCTCGACGCGCTCGAGCAGCAACGGTTGCTGCGGAAACACGAGCCGAATCTTCGCGCCAAGCCGGGCCGACGCGATCAGGTAGCTCGAGATCTCCTCGGAGACCGGGCTCAGCGTGCAACGAAAGACGTAGCCGAAGTGACCGTGACCGATCGACCCGGCTCTGACTGCATAATCCCCGCAGTCGAGGTCGATGACCCCAGACATATGGATCCCTCGTACATGGCGTCTGGTTAAGGTTTAGCGGGTTCGCGCTCGACGTTCGTCAGCAAAGTCGGCGCGTCGGGTTTCAGCGTGACCGTGCCCGCTTGCTCGTCGAGAACCACCTCGCTCGCGAGAGACAGCGTCCCCGTGCCGCTTCCAGAGCTGCTCAAGTCGAGCTCTACGACAGAGTAGGGCGCGTCGCTGCCGGCACCCGGGCTCGGCGTGGACCAAGCTTTGAAGTCGTAGCTCCCGAGGCGCTTGTCGGTCACGAGCGTGATGCGCTCGCCGCCGTCGGGCTGTGGCTCGCGGTGCGCGTACTTTACGGAGTAACCGACGGGGCTGCCTTTCGGCCAGATATAGCCGACCGTCGGCAACTTCGCGAGCGGCGGCGATGCGTCGGTGCCGGCCGCGAGCGTCCCAACTGCGTTGGTACGCGCGTCGGCTTCTTGCCACTCGATGATTTGAATGCGCAGATTCTCACCGGCCGGCGTCATGTTCGCTGTCGTGGCGGTGAACGCGTCGGCGACGAGCCGCGGTCCGGCGCCGGCCGTCATGCTCAGCAAAAGGGCTGCGAACGAGAAGATGGGCAGGTGTTTCTTCTTGGACGAGAGATTCTGATCGCTTTTCATGGCGCCTCCTCCACAGGCGAGCGGAGTGAACGGCCGAAACGTAGGGCGGGATTTCTGCCGTTTCAAGCCCTGCCTGCGTGAAACCGTCGGCCGGCCGCCGGAGGACCGGCAATTGACGATCTCCGGCTGCACCGCGGGCGCCAATTCGCCCCAGACAGCCCGCAACTGCTCGCAGAGATAGGCCGCGACGCCGTCGACCTCGCCGCGTTCGACCTTCGCCCAGGCGACCTTCAAGCCCGGTTCGCCGCGAAAAAGGGGGGCCATGCAAGCTCGCGTTGGCACTGTTCCTACCTGGACATAGGGACGGCGGCGCGGTGACACTGCGCGGGCTCGCGAGGCGGGAGGGCGCATGGCGGAAGCACGGTTCGGCAACCGGAGAGTGTCGCTCGGCATCGCGACCGCGGCGTTGATCGCGAGCGCTGTGGCCGCAGCGCAAACGAGCGTCGGCCGCGGCGCCCGGGACCCCGTCCAAGCAACCGTCATCGTCGGCTCCGAGGGCAAGGGCTTGTTCGTCGGCGCCGGCATCCCCGAGGGCAACACGCCGATCTTCGCCGCGCAGAACGGTGCCGTTCCGGCCGGCATCGAGCCGTTGCCGCACGACATCTTCACGACGAAGGACTTCTACAAGGACCGCGACCTCTGGTCCGACGCGCGCTATTACCGCTGTAACTCCGCTGTCGGCCTCGAGCAGATCTGGGGCGCGTACGAGGTGCCTTTGATCGGCGACGATCCGCCGCGCTCGGCCGCCTGGGGATTCTGCGACCGCGACTACCCGCGCGAGGAGATCGTGAGCCCGTACGGGTTCAAAATGGCCAAGGCGCATTACACCGCGTTGCTCGCGGAGACCAAAGCGAAGGGCGGGCCGACGGCCTACACGCAAGCGACGCTGCCCGATTGGAGCGGTCGCTATCGCCGGCAGCGCGAGAAGACGGCGAGCTGGTTCAACGGGGCCATCTTGCAGATTCCCACATATCTCACGCTGCTGACGCCGGCGTATCAGAAGCGCTTCGTGCAACAGATGTATCACTACTCGGGCAGCAACGCGGCGCAGTGGCCGGGTTCGTATTGCTGGCCGGAAGGTTTCATGCGGCGCTTCGCGCAATACGGCGGCGGCGGCGACGTGAGCATCGTGATGACGCCGGACTTGATTCTCGACATGCGCGAAGCTGCGAAGACGCTGATCACTCAGATTCACGTAGGCCGCGAGTTCGACGAGAGCGGAGTCGTTCCGCGCCTCGGCCCCGACGTGCCGCAATGGTTCGGCGAGACGATCGGCTTTTGGGACGGGGACGCCTTGATCACGTGGACGTCGAACATCCAGGGCTGGATTTCGCACGGCGCGTTCGAGTTCAGCAACAAGCTGCAGTCGATCGAGATCTACACGCCCCGCAAGGATTCACGCGGCGCGTTCATAGGCGTCAAGCAGGAGATCGTGTTGTACGACGACGAAGCGCTCGTCGAACCCGTGCGCATCGTGCACAACCTCGACAAGCAACGGGAGCTCAACGAGGGCGACCCGTTCGTAATCATGGAGTGCGTCCCGCAGAGTTTTCCCGTTGACGGCCACACGACTCCGATGTCGCCGGGTCAGATCGTCGAGTATCGCGTGCCGGACATTTATGGCCGGCCTTGGGCGCAGATCTGGGAGCGCTATCACGAGGAAGGCATGGAGCGGCCGCGCGAGCAGACGGGGCGATTCGGGTTGTGATCGATTGGACGAGGGGATACGGGTTATGAAGCGGAGAACGGCAAGCGCTGCGCTCGGCGTCGCGGTGTCGCTGGGGCTCTTGCAAGCCGCGGCCGCGCACCACTCGTTCGCGATGTACGACGTCGGCAAGACGTATGTGATGACGGGCATCGTCACGCGCGTCGACCCGAACCCGAATCACTTGCAGATCTTCTTCGCGCCGTTGAACGAGGCTCGCGATCAGGTGTTGAAGGACGATGCGGGCGAGCCGATCGTGTGGGCCGTCGAAATGGACGGTGCGTCCATCGCCGCGCGCGAGGGCATCAGCGTCAACGGCTTTCCTCGCGGCACGATCATCAGCGTCGGTCTGCATCCGCTGCGCAACGGTTTTGCGGGCGGAGGCCGCGGCAAGTCGGGTTTGTTCAGATGCCCGGCCGACACGCCGCCGGCGCCGGGCAAGCACTGCGACTCGGTGCCGGGCTCGACTTCGCACGGCGAGGGCGTCTTACCGCAGCCGACCGGGGCTGCACCGGCGCGGCCGAAGAGCTAATCGTCGTCGAAGAGCTCGTCGTAGTCCTGGTTGTTCTCGGCGCAGACGTACTCGCCGATCTCCCACTCGGGGTGCAGGGTCAGAGTGCCCGAGTAGCGCACCGGTTCCGCGAACACGTTGGGATCGGTGATCGAGGCCTCGTACTCGATCGTGTCGTAGGACGCGCGCGTGTAGCGCTCCACGACGCGCATGTCCTCCGTATGCCGGTATCCCGCAACGACGGTTCGGTCGTTGAAGCCGCGCACGTCGACGACGAGCGTGTCGCCGTCCCAGCGCGCGACGGAATGACCCATCCACGCCGGCGCCAAGTAGTCCGCATGCTCACCGCCGATCGGCGCGATCCTGAATTGGTGATACGCCTCGTACATCACGACGAATGTGTCGGGCGTCTGCACGATCTGCAGCGGGAACGGCAGCATCGTTGCGGCCGGCACACCGGGCGGAAGGCAGTCGCTGCCGGTGCCGGTCTCACGCTGCTCTGCCTCGACGACGCGGAACGATTCCGCGCCGGCTTTGAGCTTCGGTGCGGCGACCAGCCGCACATTGCGGTCGGCGCTGTAGACGCCCGAGAGATCCGGCCTGCCGTCGGCAAGGCGTGGAATGGGCGTCGGTTGCAGCGCCGCAGATTGCGTTGCGGTTGTGACTGCGGTCGTCCCGGGCACGGTGACCGTGACAGCACGCGTCGTGGCACGGCCGGGGCCCGTCGCGATCAAGGTGTATCTAGTCGTCGCGGTGGGCTGCACGCGATGCGAGCCGCGCGTCGCGACGACGCCGATGCCGGGCTCGATCGTCAGCGAGTAGGCATTCGTGACTTCCCAGCGCAGCGTCGAATAGGAGTCGCGCTCCGCCCGGAGCGTCGCGGGCTCGGCCGTGAATTCGCGAATCACGACGGGCGGGCTCGGCGGTGGCGTACCGGGAAACCCTGCCGGCGGCGGCGCTTGCGCGAGCGCGGACGTCGCCCCAGCGAGCACCGACAACAGGGTCGCTCGCGCGTTCATTCGGCCCGCAACGTTTCCACGGGGTCGAGGTTGGCGGCGCGGCGCGCCGGCAGGTATGCGGCGAGAAACACGGCCGCCAGCAGGATGACGAGCACCGCGACGTACGTCGGGAGATCGAGCGGCCGCACGTCGAAGAGCAGCGACGCGAGCGAGCGGCTGAAGGTTACGGCTCCGCCGACCCCCAGCGCGATTCCGATCCCCGCGACCGCGAGGGCGTGGCGCACGAACATCCGCTTCACCGCCTGCTGTTGCGCTCCGAGCGCGAGCCGGATGCCGATCTCGCGCGTGCGCTGCGAGACGATGTAGCTGATGACGCCGTAGATCCCGACGACGCTCAAGAACAGCGCCATCAGGCCCGCGATGGCGAGCAACACGAGCATGAACGAGGTGCGCGCGAGCGAATCGGAGTACCTGTCTTGCAGCGTGCGCACCTCGTAGACGGTCAAGCCGGGATTGCTGGCCCAGACGGCTTGGCGGATCTCGTTCGCGAGGCTCTCGGTGCCGGCACGGTCGCTGCGAATCACATAGTTCGTCCCGAGCAGGACGTCGCGCACGCCGCGCACCAGCACGATGGGCTGGTGCATGCTCCGGGGCGCCGGCTGGTACAGCGAGTAGTAGAGGTCCTGCGTGACGCCGACGATCTCGAGCCAGGGGCCGGACGCGTTCGTCCGGATCCGCTTGTCTAGAGCGGCGAGCGGCTCGCCCCAGACCGCGCGCGCGAGATTCTCGGAGACGAGCGTCACCGGCCGGCCCCCGTCGACATCAGCCCACGTGAGGTCGCGGCCCGCGACGAAGCGCGTGCCGAGCGCCTCGAAACAGCCCGGCGAGGGTGCTTCCGTGATCACCGTTAGCGACTGGGGATCGAGCCGGTCCTCGACGAAAATCGGGATCCCTCGGGGACCTCCCAAGGCGGGACCTCCACCCGGCACGCTGCAGCCGTAGCCCGCGGCGCTCACACCCGGCAGCGCGGCAATTCGCTCGAGGATCTCGCGGTAGACAACTGTCCCGCGCTCCGCATCGAACAGCGCCGGCGGAATCCAGATACGCGCGAGCTGGACCGTCTCGGGTTGCCTGAAGCCGGGGTCGACGGCCGTCAGCGCCAAGAACGTGCGGATCATGAGCCCGGAGCCGACGAGCAGCACGAGCGCGAACGCGACCTGCACGACGATCAGCGCGCCGCGCGTGCGGTTGCGCTCGCGGCTCGCGCTTGCGCCCCGCGCCGCCACGCCGAGCAGCGAGTCGTTGCGCAGCGCGTGCTTCACGGCCGGGATCGCGCCGAACAGCAGGCTCGACACGAGCGACGCGGCGACGGCGAACGCGAGCACGGCCGGGCCGACTCCGATGTCCTCGACGCGCGGCAGATTCGGAGGTGCAAAAGCGGCGAGGAGCTGGAGCCCTGCATAAGCCAACGCGAGGCCGACCGCGCCTCCGAGTGCGCCGAGCACGAAGCTCTCGCGGAACAGCTCGCCGGCGATGCGCCCGCGCCCGGCGCCGAGCGCGGCGCGAATCGCGAGCTCGTGCCGGCGCGCGTCGGCTCTCGCGAGCAGCAGGTTCGCGATGTTGGCGCACGCGATCAGCAACACGGCGCCGACCGTAGCCATGAGCAGCCATAGCATATCGGCCACGCCGCCAACGACTTCGTCCTTCAACGGCGTCAGCAAGGGCGCGAGCCGCCAATTACCGATGGCTTCGCGCTGATCGGGGCGCGCGGGCCACGCGTCGAGCCAAATCGGCAGCATGCGCGCGACGTCGGCGGTCGCCTCGGCGAGGGTCACGCGGTCCTTGAGCCGCGCGAGACCACCGTAGTTCAAGAAGCCCAACCCGAGTGGTGACGGGGCGCACTCCGCGCATCGCCGTATCTCCGTCGCGCCAATCCGCATGGCGTCGATGACGTCCGGCTGTGGCTTGAGATCCAGGAATTTGAAGCCCTGCGGCATGATGCCCACGATTTCGTACGAGCGACCGTCGAGCGCGAGCGTGCGTCCGAGCACAGATTCATCGCCGCCGAAATGGCGCTGCCAGAACGCGTACGACACGATCACGGAAGCGGGAGCTCCGGCTCCGGGACTGTGCTCCGCGTCGACGAACCAGCGGCCGAGCGCGGGCTGCACGCCGAGCGCCTGGAGGGTGCCGTGCGTGACCGTCAGCACGCGGACCTGCTCGGGATCGCCCAAACCCGTCAGCGCTCGCCCACTGTCGCTCCAGAGGCCCATGGCCTCGAATGCGCGGCTCGCCTCCCGATACGTGACGTACTGGCTCTCGGAGAAACCCTGCACCGGCGCCGGCGAACCCGGGGCTGCGTGCCGCACGCTCACGAGCCGGTCCGCGTTGGGATACGGCAGCGGCTTGATGAGCACGCCGTACACGACGCCGAAGATCGCCGTCGTCGCGCCGATCCCGAGCGCCAGCGTCAACACAGCCGCGGTTGTGAAAGCGCGGTGGCGCAGCAAGCGGCGAACGGTGCGGCGGAACTCCGACGCGATCGATAGGAGATTCGTGCTCATCGCAGCGCTCCTTGCGAGATCGCAGCTAGACGCGGCTCGAGACGCGATAGACGGTGCCGTCGTCCACCTCGACCGTGACGGCGCGCATCATCGGCGCACCCGATCGCGCTCGGACGCCCGTGAGCTTGACGTGCATGCCGGACTTCAGCGTGTCGTGCCGCAAACCATAGCGATTCAGCAGCGTCGGCGGATCCATCTCCATCGTCCACGGCGTCGGCTCCGCGCCGTCGGCCGCTACCATGAACTTTACGACGACGTGCGGGCTCGCCCATTCGATCGAGGTGATGTTGCCTTCGATCGTGATGACGTGATCGCCGTCGTAGCGCGACCAGGAGTGGTGCGCGCTCGCGGGCAGAATGCCGAGCACGCCGGCGAGTAACACGACGATGCCCGCAAGACGGCTCATCTCGATCGTGTGCGGGTTGCCGCGCGCTCGTCGGCGCGCGCGCCGCTCAGGATGTTGAACATCGCGAGATTGCCCTCATGGCACGCGTACTCGAACATCCCGTAGCCGTCGTCGCGCTTCAGCGGAAACTGCATCGTCCACGGCGCGGTCCACGTTTCCGGATCCTCGATCGTCATTCGATAGTCGATGACGTCGTCGGCGATGCGCGTGTAGCGCTCCGTGATCTTCAGCGCAGCGCTATGCCGTTGGCCGCCGCCGTTGACGCCGACGCCGGTGCGATCCGTGAAGTTCGTCGTCTCGACGACGAGCGTGTCGCCCTCGAAGCGCCCGCGCGAATCGCCGAGCCACATCTTGATCGCGGGGCTCACGTGGGGACGAGCGTCGAGTGGGACGACACGCGTCTCGTGGATCATCTCGTTGACGATCGTCACGTAGCCCGGCGACTGGAATATCTGCGTGCCGTTGTTGTAGATGACGGGCAGGACCGAGCCCGAGAGGCC
>Ga0134127_10003434_pt1 | contig 11394 bp, 10 predicted proteins | sample KB31753_FD_96459 | JGI IMG/M metagenome (GOLD analysis project Ga0134127, IMG submission 96459) | Terrestrial soil microbial communities with excess Nitrogen fertilizer from Kellogg Biological Station, Michigan, USA - KB3-175-3 | ecosystem: Environmental > Terrestrial > Soil > Unclassified ...
AGACGGCGCGCTGACGCATGCAAACCGCGCGTTCGCGGAGTTGGTCGGTTATCGCCAGCCCGATGAATTGCGCGGCGCTGATGTTGTCAACACGGTCTTCGAATCTACCGATGATCTCTCGTGGCTGATCGAGCGCTGCCTCAGCACCAAAACGCGGCAATCGGTCGAGACGGAGTGGAAGCGGAAGAACGGCGAGTACCTCGTCGTGCGGCTGTCGGCCGTGGAGTTCGCCGCTGACCAGATCGAGATCGCCGTCGAGGACGTCACGAATGTTCACATCCTGAAGGACCGGCTTGCCCAGTCGCACCGGTTGGAAGCAGTCGCGCGGCTTGCCTCGGAAATCGCTGTCACCTGCGGCAGACTGCTCGGGGACGTCCACGAGGATGGCCAGCAGTGGCTGATGTCGGTCAGCGATGAAACCGCCATTCGAAAACGCGGTGAACGGCTGCTTGGTGAGGTCGCGCGGGCGGCCAGTTACCTCGAGCGAATCGCGGCGCACGGTGACGAACAGGCGAGCGCCCTGAAGCCGGTCGAATTGAACAGGGTGCTGCGCGAACTGAAGCCTGTGCTGAAGCACGTTGCAGGTGACGATGTCGAGCTCGAGCTATCGAAGACATCATCGCCCCTCAACGTGGATCTGAAGGCCGACCGGGTGGAGAGACTCCTCGTCAATCTGGCCAGCTACGGCCGTGAACGCATGCCGATCGGTGGGCGCTTAAGAATTGAACTCGCGACCGTCGTCGTGGACCAGAAGTTCATCGCAGACCATCCGAACGTGCGTCGAGGTCACCACGCGCTGATCACCGTCACAACGGTGAGACGCGCTATGCCAACAGCAGGAACGCCAGAACTTCACACCAGCGCGACCCCGAGCGAGGCCGCGTCGGAAAAACCCGGAGTCGATCTGGGCGCCCTCCAGGAGCTCCTCCAGGAATGTGGCGGCCATCTGTGGCTGACGGTCGATCCACCGGGAAACATGGTCGTGAAAATACGCCTGCCCTTGCGCGTCTGGGACGATCGGCCACAGCCAACCACGTCAGATACTCCGAGCAGTCGCAAGCGTGAGACCGCAGATACTCCGACGAGTCAGAAGCGTGTGATGCCTCGCTGGTTTCGCCACTGAGATCGCAGGACGACATCGCGCGATATTGCGCGTCTTGTCATCGTTTTTGCGGCAACGACTGACGATCCCCGGAAACGTCGTCCTACAATGGCGGAGTCGGTTCCCCCCTTGGACGGTCCATGCCGGAACCGCGCGAACCTCGCTCCATCATCGAAGCGGCGGAACAATCTGCGGCGGCTGGCGACTACGCCTCCGCCGAAAAGCTTTTGCGTGAGGCTGCCGTCCTCCAGGAGGCAAGTCTCGGCTCGCTCGATCCGGACCTCGCCAACACTCTGAACAATCTCGGCATCGTCTGCGAGATCAATAACAATCCGATCGACGCAGAGGACTGTTTTCGGCGCGCCGTCGCCATCGCGACAACGGTACTGGAGCCAGACCATCCTTTTGTCGCCACGAGTCGCAAGAACCTGCGTGATTTCTGTGACGCCCGAGGAAAACCGGTGGATGTGCAGCCGCCGGTACGGAGGAGATTCGTTCGTCCGCTCGCGATTGGCGCCCTCGGCCCTGGTCTCATGGTGATCGTGATTCTCACCGCGGTCCGTCCGTGGCTCACTTCGAGCGAGCAAGCCAACTCTCCATCGGCGACCGTGACAGACGCCCCGCGGCAGGCGACCACACGACCAGAGCCACCCTCGTCGGTGCAACCGGCCACGTTACCCCAGGAGACCACGGCGACCACTGCAGTCGTTCCCGATGCAAAAAGAGCCCGCCGAGTCACGGAGGCATCGACATCTGCGGGACTAACAGTGGTCAAGGCGCGTCTCTGCGCGGAGATCGACGACTTCGCATGCGATCCTCCCGACCGCCCGATTCCGTCGGGCCCACTGTTCTTCTACACGCAGGTCAAGTCCACAACCGCGACGACGATCCAGCACCGGTGGTATCGCGACAATCGCTTGTATCAATCCGTCCCGCTCCGCGTTCAGGCCAGTCCAGGCGGTTACCGCACCTTCAGTGAGAGCATCATGACCGGCGACAGCGCGGGCAGCTGGAGGGTCGAGCTCAGGACCGAAGACGGCGTTTTGCTGCACGAAGAACGTTTCGCCGTTCGCTGATCCGACCGGGCGGCGGGCCCGTCAGGCGCTCTGTGTTGAGCTATAGTCCGTGCGTTATGCGGAACGGACTAACACTGTGGGCCGCAGCTGTGGGTACGGTGCTTTGCGTGGCGTCGGCCCCGGCGCAGACACCGTTTCACCTCGAAGAAGCGACGATCGTCAGCATTCGCGCCGCGCTCGCGAGCGGGCAACTCACCTGCGCCCAATTGACCAGGCTGTATCTCGATCGCATCGAGGCCTACAACCTGAAAGGCCCGTCGCTTCACGCCCTCATCTACGTAAATCCTCGCGCGATGGAGACGGCGTCCGAGATGGACCGGCAATACCGGGCCAACCCCGCGGGTGTTGGCTCGCTTCACTGCATTCCGCTCGTCCTCAAAGACAATTTCAACACCGCCGACATGCCGACGACGGGCGGCAATATCAGCATGAAGAATTCGCGGCCCTCGGCAGACGCCTTCACGGTCGCAAAGCTGCGAAAGGCTGGTGCACTCATCCTCGGCAAGGCGAACCTGCAGGAGTTCGCGCGCGGCGGTATGTCGAAATCGAGCCTTGGCGGTCAGGTGCTCAACCCCTACGATCTCACGCGCACCCCGGGAGGCTCGTCAGGCGGCACCGGCGCAGCGGTCGCGGCCAACCTCGCGCTCGCCGGAACGGGCAGCGATACCGGCCAATCGATCCGCTCACCCTCGTCCGCCAACAATCTCGTCGGAGTGCGGCCGACGCGTGGGCTTGTCAGCCGCAACGGCCTCATCCCGAACAGCCAGACACAGGACGAAGTTGGTCCGATCGCGCGCACGGTGAGCGATGCGGCGCTCATCCTCGATGTCATGGCTGGATACGATCCGGCGGATCCGGTGACCGCCTTTGGCCGGGGACGTCAGCCCGCGAGCTTCGCGCACCTGTTGCACGCGGACGCACTCAAGGGCGCACGCATTGGCGTGATCATGAATCTCTTTGGAAAGGAAGAACGCCATCACGAGGTCAATAGGGCGATGGACGGGGTCATCGCCAGAATGGAAGGCCTGGGCGCCGTCATCGTTCGATTCGAGCTGCCTGAATATGACCAGCTTCTTCCCGTCCTGGCCACGGACCTCTACGAGGCGAGGACTGTGACGCAGAAATACTTCGACACGCTGCCGGCCAACTCCCCGATCAAGAGCTACGGCGCGCTCGTGGCAGCAAAGACCTCCGCCGTGCAGAAGACGCTGGAGACTGAATTCGCGATCGCCGATGGCATGAACAGCCTGGAATACAAAAACCGCATGCTGAATCGCGACAAGCTTCGCCTCGCGGTGGCGAACAAGATGGCGGAATTGAATCTCGACGCGATCCTGTATCCGCATCAGAAAATTCTGGTCGTGCCGGTGACCGCCGCCGAGCAATCCGAGCGCAACGGCCCGCTGTCGAATGGAACGGGCTTTCCGGCGGTCACATTTCAGGCAGGATTCTCCACCGCCACCGTCACGGCACCCGTGGGTGTGCCAATCGGGGCCGAGCTGCTCGGCCCCGACTTCACCGAGGACAAGCTGCTCTCCTACGCCTACGCGCTGGAACAGGCGGCCAACCCCCGCACGTCACCACGCAGCACGCCTCCCCTGCCGCGCGAACCGTAACACCGGACCGCCGAGCATTGCGGCTGGTTACGCTTTTCGGGGAGACGGCGGCAAATCTGCAATCGCGCGTCGCCCTCGAGTAACGCTCCTCGATGATCGAGTAGCTGCGTGCACCGGAATCGGCCTTGCACGAGCCGGTGAAGGAGGAACAGGAGTGATGCGTCGTTCAGTCAGCGCCTCTGCGATCGTTGTCGCCTTCATTGCGACGGGACACGCCAGCGCGGTCGGCGTCGCAGAACAGCCGCAAGGGGCGACTCGTGCGGCCTTGTTCATTACGCTTCCGATGACCAATGGGTTCGCCGATGCGACGGACGCCCTCGTCGAGACGCAGGCGTTCGTTCACGACGCCCTCGGTGCCGTAGAAACCGTTCGCCTCGTCGACCGTCTGCAGGAGAGCGATGCGGTACTCACGGTGCTCGGACGGGGAACGGGCTACGTCGAACTGACCGCGGCGCTGCAAGGGCTCGACCCGAGCGTTGTCGCACCGCCGGTAATGCTCCGCCAGAACGAGCGGTATATCGAAGCGATGGTCACCGTCGGATCGTGTGGTGACGCCGCGACGAACCCGATGAGTCAAAGCAAGTCCCCCAACTGCTACCGAAAGATCTTCGTTGGCCTCGGCGATCACGATGAGCGGCAGGTCGTCCCGAAGGCCGCACGAAACCTGTGGCCAACATGCGCCAACGCTCTCGTCAGGGACGTGCAGGCCTGGGTCACGCAGAACGCCAGCCGGCTTCGCGCAGTCCGCGGTTAACCAATCGAAACGCCGGCAGAGGATCCAGCAACGCGATGAGGTGCTGCGCGCAAGACACGCGGCTCATGCTCGGATTTCCATCGCCAGCCCCGCGCGTGAGTGGGAAGTAGCTACTCGGTGCGTCAGGTTTACATGAGGTCGGTTCGGGCGGTCGCCCTGTGCGACTGAGCGCCCATCCCAGCCGCAATCGAAACCCACTCTTCGCGCGACGTCAAAGCACGCCCGCCAAAAACAGCTGATTCGAGTGAACTCATCGACGGCGTTACAAACCTCTACCTGCGCGTGCCGCGCACATGGCGAGCAACATGCGTGACTGCGGAACGGAATTGAAGAGGAGGAAACACATGAAACGTTCTATCGCAGCCCTCGCGGTTGCTTTCGGTTGTTCGTGCGTTATCGCCGTCAGCGCTCAGGAGACGAAGACCACGACTGAAACGAAAACCGAGGGCGGCAAGGTCACAACCGTTACCTATACGGGCTGCATGCAGACTGGAACTGAAACGCGAAGTGTCGTGCTCGCGAAGGTCCAACCGGTCAGTAGCACTACAGAAACCGCCATCGGCACCGGCGGAGTCACCAAGACCACGACCACGACGTACGCGCTGGTTCCTGGCGAGAAGGTCGAGTTCCAGACACATATCGGTCACAAGGTCGAAGTGACTGGCATGATGATTCCCGCGGGCGAATCGAAGACCACGACAGAAACCAAAGTCGAGCGGGAGGACGCACCGGATACCAAGACCAAAGAGACGGTGAAAACCGACAACCCGATGCCGCAATTTCGTGTGACGTCGGTCAAGGATCTGAACGAGAGCTGCCAGTAGCTTCCCCGCGCCTGCGGTGTGCCCCCAACGGCGCACCGTGGGCTCTTTCGAAAACAGGTTTGAAGGGCGACCGCTAGCTAGCGAGCGAGGCGATGGCTCTTGAAGAACTGCCACATCAGGACGGTCGTATCGACTTCCTTCCTCGTCCACGCGTGGCCGAGGCCGTCGATGCGAATCATCCGGACCTCGCTCCCATCCTCGCATCCTTCATAGCGCATGGTGGACAGCGGACCCGGCGGATCGTCGAGCATTGCGTTCCCCTTGCAGGAGTCGCGGCGCGCCCAGCCGGCGAGCGCCTCGGGAACGCTCTCCAGCCATTCGTCGCCGCGGTCCGGCGCGTGGCCATCGTAGGTGTTCTGCGGGTCGGCCAACCCATGAAACGTCAGCACCGGAACCGCGCCGCCACTGCAGGCCGCGCCCGGAAGCCGAAGCCCAGAGACCGGCGCGATGGCCGCGATGCGCGCGCCGAGTCTGCATCCGAGTAACGACGTCATCCTCGCACCGCCAGAGAACCCGGTGGCGTAGACGCGCGCCAGGTCGGTGCACACGCGAGCGGCAACGTGATCGATCACGTCGCTGACATACGCGACGTCGTCGGGCCGACCCTTTTGCACGGGAACATTCCAGCGCGCATCCACAGCGTCGAGCGTCGCAACGATGAAGCGCTCGCCGCTTGCGCTCACCGTCTCGAGGCCGCTGTTTCTGGCTTGACCGGCGGACGACCCGCCGCTGCCGTGGAGATCCAACACCAACGGCAGGCGCTGATGTCCATCGTATCCAGGTGGGACGAACAATCTGTATTCGCGCTGCCGCTGCCCAGACACCAACTGCTGGGATGACACCCCCGACTTGTTCGGCAAATCGCAGGCAGCGGAGCCCGTAATACGACTCTGGGCGATCGCGGCGGCGGGCGCCAGCCCCGATAGCGCCAGGACGGCGGGAATGACGAAAACCGCTTTCAGGGACAGCTTCATGGCATCTCCGTGTGGAGGTCGCAAACCGTCATCGTACGCCCGGTTCGGGTCGATAAATGATTCGTGCCTTCGAGCCCTTCGATCGCCGTCCGGGAGCAGGATCGCCGTTGGTCCGCCTCTGTAAACGTGGTGTGGGGCGTGTTCGCCTCGACGCTCTTCATGAGCGCCGCCCTCTTGTTTTTTCTCGAACCGATGTTCGCGAAGATGGTGCTCCCCTACCTCGGTGGAAGTCCAGAGGTGTGGAACACGTGCGTGGTGTTCTTTCAGGCAACGATGTTGGTGGGATCTATCTACGCGCATGTGTTGAATAGAAGCCTGCGGCTCGAAGCGCAGGTCGCCCTCCACGTTCTCGTGCTCGGGGTGGTGTCGCTGACGTTGCCTGTCGTGATTCCGCCGAACTGGACGCCGCCGGTGGACCACACGCCCGTGCCAGCGCTCTTGTCGCTGCTGCTCGTCACCGTGGGGCCACCGTTTTTCGTGGTGTCGGCGACCGCTCCGCTCGTACAGCAATGGTTCTCGCAGACGGACCACCGCGCCGCCGCCGACCCGTACGTCCTGTATTCAGCGAGCAACCTCGGGAGCGTAACTGCCCTGCTCGCGTACCCGTTGGTTGTCGAACGTCTGTGGCGGATCTCCATGCAGGGAACGATGTGGCACGCGGGCTATGGCGCCTTCGCACTCGGCATCCTCCTCTGTGGACTGGCGGCCATTCGTTTCAGAAGTGCTCCTCCTCCCGTTGCTGCCGTGGCATCCGTGAAAGATCTCGACGTCCCCCCGCCAAGCTGGCGACAGAGGTTCCACTGGCTGTTCCTGTCGTTGGTGCCCTCGAGTCTGATGCTGGCGGTGACGACGTTTCTCTCGACGGATATCGCGGCTGTACCGCTGCTGTGGGTGGTGCCGTTGACGCTCTATTTGTTGTCGTTCGTCAACGCCTTCGCACGGAAACCGCTGATCAGCATCAGCGGGGCGAACGCTGGGGTCAGAGTGGCGATCCTGCCCCTCACGTTGGCGTTGATCATCGGCGTCGCCAGGCCCACCGTGCCGTTGATGGCGCTTCACATGCTCACGTTCTTTGCCTGCGCACTCGCGCTCCACGGGCAGCTGGCGCGCGAGCGCCCTGCGCCGCGGCATCTCACGATGTTCTACCTGTGGGTATCGATCGGTGGCGTGCTCGGCGGCGCAATCAACACATTGGTCGCGCCACTCGTGTTCACGGACATTACCGAGTATCCGCTCATGTTGATTGCGGCCTGTGGGCTCGCCCTGCACGTCAACACGGCATCGCGACCGCGCTACCGGGATATGGTCATTCCGTTGTCGCTCGGCGTTCTGGTCACGCTGTTGATGATTGCGGGCGGCAAAGGCGCGCTCGGAACCTATACGTTCGGGCTTGGCGTAGGCGTCATCGGCGCGCTGTGCATCGCGTGCACCAAGCACCGTGTGCGTCTGGTGACCGCGGTGGCGCTGATGTTTGTGGCCGGAAGTATCTGGGGGCCGTCACAAACGCACGTGCTGCTCGCGGAACGCACATTCTTTGGCGTCTTGCGCGTCCGAACCGACGACATCGGCAAGTATCACCGGTTGATCCACGGCAGTACGCTGCATGGCGAACAAGCGCTGGATCCGGCACAAAACGGCGAGCCACGTACCTACTATCATCGTGACGGTCCGATCGGACAGGTCATCACGACTCTATCGCCGCATTTGTCCGGCGGCTCCATTGGTGTCGTGGGTCTTGGCGTCGGCTCGCTCGCTGCCTATTCGCAGCCAGGTCAAACCTGGACGTTCCACGAAATCGACCCCGCAGTCGAGCGGATCGCTCGCTCGCCGGAGTTCTTCCGCTACATGTCCGCGTGCGGAACGCGGTGCCGCGTCATCCTCGGCGACGCGAGACTGTCACTCGCCAAAGCGTCAACGCAGTACGACCTGTTGATCGTCGACGCGTTCAGCTCCGACGCGATCCCTGTGCATCTTCTGACGCGTGAGGCGTTGCAGCTGTACCTCCGCTCACTGAAACCGGATGGAACATTGGCGTTCCACATCAGCAACCGGAACGTGAACCTGAAGCCAGTGCTCGGCGCGCTGGCGCGGGATGCGGGGTTGACGGCGCTGGTGCGACTGGACCTGGACGACGATCCCGCAGCCGGTCACGGCAAGTCTGAGTGGCTGGTGATGGCACGGGACCGCGTGATACTTGGACCGTTCGACACGGACCACCGCTGGCAGCAGCCGCCGAGCAATGCGGCCGTCTGGACAGACGACTACTCGAACATCGTGACGGTGCTTGTGGCCGGTTCAGTCTTCTGAACGCGGCGCTTCGGAGATTTGTCGCCGATGAACGGCTGCGCGAGCATCCAGGGAAGCTGGAGATGTAGACTTGGCCCGCCTAGGAGTCATCGCGATGAGAAATCGGCTGATGCGGAGTCTCGAAGTAACTCTTGCCCTCCTGATCGCTTCTGCTCCGCTGCTCGCACACCACGGCGCCGCGCAGTTCGATGTCGGAAAGAAAGTCACCGTTAAGGGGACCGTCACCGAATGGTTCTGGAGCAATCCTCATTGCTTCCTGCGATTCGACGCCGCCGGTGCCGACGGCCAGGTGGTGCATTGGGCCGTCGAGACTCAAAGCGGGCCGAACATTCTGCCGCAAGGGTTCAGCAAGCAGACCTTCAAAGTCGGAGACGAGGTGACCGTCACGCTCGAGCCAGTCAAGAACGGCCGGCCGATGGGACGTCTGCTGCGCGTCGTCCTTCCCGATGGCTCGGCGCTGCCTTTGGTCGCCGCAGACACGAGCCAAACGCCAGGTAATACTCCGCAGAATTGAGCCGTGGAAAGGAACCGTCCGATGGCAAAGCATCTTCTGGTTCCGGCGCTGGCGCTGGTTGGCGCATTCGTGTGCTCGCTCTCGGTGCAGACGCAGGGTCCGATGCCAGGAGCCGTGTACGACCGTGATCGGAAAGGTGAGAAGCCAGCACCCGCTCCACGCCGTGACCTTGCGGGGATCTGGGAACCGGCGACGCCAGGTGGCGGAATCCAGGGAAAAGGCGCGCTGGCGATGGAATCATGCAGGCGCGACAAGGCGACCAGCCGGTACGCCGTTCAGCAGAATCCGCCGTTGACTGACACCGGCTATGCGACCGTCGATTGCCTGAAGCCGGAGATCGAGCCGCCCTACACCGCGGAGGGGTTGGCGAGGATGAAGGCCCACAAGCCGGTCGAGGGTTACCGGATGGTCCCGGACGCCGTCAACAACGATCCGATTCTTGCCTGCGATCCGGGAGGGTTTCCACGGATCGTCCTTCACAATTTCCGGACGAGCGAGATCCTGCAGACGCCGACGCACATGGTGATGCTGTACAAGTTCCAGAAGCGATACCGCACGATCTGGACGGACGGGCGCGACCTCCCAAAGGATCCGCAGCAGCCGGCGTGGACGACCGCCGACCGGCTTCCGCCGGAACCACGATGGTGGGGCTACTCAGTCGGCAGATGGGTGGACGACTACACGTTCGTCGCTCGAACCAACGGCTTCCACGACGACCGTACGTGGCTTGACAATGCGGGCCTGCCGCAGAGCGACACCACGGAGGTGGAGGAAACGTATCATCGCGTGGACGCCAATCACCTGGAGTTGTCGATCAAGATTAGCGATCCGACGCTGTACACGCGGCCGTGGATCGCCCTCGACAAGCTTTCGTTGAGATCGCAATCACCCAATCTCGATATTCAGGAAATGGAGTGTTCACCGTCTGATCAGAAGCATTACTACGAGATTTTTGGAGGCCTAACCGGCCTCGCCGACGCCCCCAAGTAGGTTTGACACGCACCAATCCAGGCGCTATGGTTGCGGCACTTTTATGAGACACGCAGCCACGGCGTTGGTGTTGTTGCTTGTCATCGCCGCACCGAACGTCAGCGCTCAGTCAGGCGCCGGGTCGTCGACGATTCCAAAGCTGACTGGCATCTGGCACCGCAAAGGCCCGCTCAACGGAAAACCGAATCAGCCGGCAGTGCCAACCAACAGGGGCGCTGGCTTCAACCAGGCGTTCGATGACGCGTACAACCCGACCTACGACTGCAGCCCCACGCCGATACCAGGGCTGATCAACGACGATTACGACTTTCAGATCATCCAGCAAGCCGACCGCGTGATCATCCGCTACGAAAAGATGGACGTCGTCCGAACCATCTGGCTGGAAGGCCACGGGCATCCAAAACCTGGCAACAGCGACTACACCAATCAGGGCCACTCGTTCGGACGGTACGAAGGAGGCCGCCTGGTGGTGGAGACCACGCATTTCGCATTCGATCCCAGAGGGTTTTCCGCGAACCGTTGGGTTCCAGGTTCCACGCTGAAGAAGATGACCGAGCGCTACTGGCGCGAGGGTGACACCCTGAAACTGGATTCGGTCTCGGAGGATCCGATTTCGCTGAAACAGCCGTACAACTACGGCTGGGAATGGACGGTTCGGAAGGAAGAACTGACGCCGTACGACTGCGACCCACAGGATTCCCGGTGGGGTGCGCAATGGCACGACTCGAAGTATCCACCCGACAAGTAAGCAACTGCGGTCGTGAGGACCAGACCATGAGACGTTCGTTCCGAACACTCGCCGTGGTGGCGGTCGCACTCGGGTTGTCCGCGGAAGCGTTCGCGCACCACTCCACCACCTACTACTCGCGAGAGCAGAAGGATTTCGTCCGCATCGAGGGCAAGGTTGTTCGATGGGAGTACAGGAGTCCGCACAGCCAGCTCTATGTCGAAACCACCGACAAGGACGGCAAGGTTGTTACCTGGCGCTTCGAGACCACGCCGGCGGCGTGGCTCTATCGCGAGGGAATCACGAAAGAGTCGATCAACGTCGGCGATCAAGTAACCGTCGAAGGGTTCCCGATCCCGGGCCAGCTGTTCGCGTGGCTCGGCAAGGTCACGAAAGCTGACGGCACCAGACTCCTGCCGCAGCGATCATCTGCAACGCCCGACTGGTGGAAGCCGTAACCACATAACCCCTCGACTCGCTCCGCTCGCGCGGGGCAAGCCGTAGCAGGCG
>Ga0134127_10003435_pt1 | contig 11392 bp, 8 predicted proteins | sample KB31753_FD_96459 | JGI IMG/M metagenome (GOLD analysis project Ga0134127, IMG submission 96459) | Terrestrial soil microbial communities with excess Nitrogen fertilizer from Kellogg Biological Station, Michigan, USA - KB3-175-3 | ecosystem: Environmental > Terrestrial > Soil > Unclassified ...
ATCGCGCGAAAGAGATCGCGCCACCACAAAGCCTCTTCAGCAGACTCGGATTTCGGAATGTAGAAGCTGAGCGGATGTCGCAGACGATCCATGTCGGCCTGGTACGCGACGATGGCGACGTCGAACAGTGAAGCCGACATCAATTCGTCTTTGAGTACGCCTGCCTGGCTGATGTGCAAGCCACGCGGGCGAATCAACGTGACCGTGTTGGTCTCTTTGATCCCAACATTCGTTTGGCGCTTCGCGTCGAAATAAGTGAGCTCGCCTTTTAACGCGGCGAGGATGTTTGCGATCCCGGTCATGAGGTTGGACCACGTGTTCGCCATCGAATCTTCGAGATCGAGCATCACGCCGGGCGCACCGGAGTTGAGCATCTTCACAACGAGTTCTGCGTCGTCCGCGGGTCCGGTCATCTGGTTACGCTGGTCGGCGCACCACTGCGGGAGAGGAATCGTCCAATCTGTCGTCGTTGCTTCCGACGCGGGCAGGTAGTTTGGCTTTTGCCCCTGGTGGGAAGTTGCAAGAACTTCGGCCCGCCTCTGCCTCAGCCATTGCTGGCGGGGGGTCAGCTCACGATGAATGGGCAGCAAAAACTCCATAAACCCTGCCGGCAATTCCGTCTCCGGCTGGAATTCCGCCGGCGCCGTGTTGAAGCGTGTTCCGTATTGTGAACGAGTGCTCGACATAATGTGTCCGCAGGTTTAGCATGCCTCTTACAACCCTCGCAATGCCCTAGTCGGAATCGTGAACGCAATTTCTTTATGGTGCGTTGAAGATTACGGTGGACGTCACGAATTTCGTTGAAAAAGGCGAATTATTGGCCTTTTAGATCATTTGGGTCGGTTCGGCATTGTGAACAGTATTTTCGCGAGTGGAGGAGCGGAACATGCGAGCAGCTGTCGCTAAAGCCCCGGATTCCAGTAAACGGGGTCAGAATCGTGAACAAGTGACGTCGGTTGAGCGGGCGCTATCGATTCTCGAGCTCCTCGCGAGCCGGAACCACGGGCTCAGCACGTCGGAGATTAGCCGTGTCGCGCGTGTACCGAAGAGCTCGACCAGTTATCTGTTGCGAACTCTGGTTGGACGTGGATACGTGCGCCGTGATCCGGAAACGGGCCAGCACACACTCGGGATCCGCGTTCTGAGTCTCGGGGGACAGGCGATGCAGGGCATGGCTTTGCGGGAACTAGCAATGCCGGTTTTGCGGCAGCTCGTTGAGACTACGCGCCTGGGAGCGCATCTTGCCATCCTCGATCATGGTGAGGCTGTGTACATCGAACGAATTGAGTCGCCGGGTTTTATCAAGATGGACATCTGGAATGGAAGACGTGTGGTGCCACAAGCTACGGCAGTCGGCAAAGCGCTGATCTGTCACTTGAGTCGTGAAGAAGTGCAAGAGATAGCTGGCCTACATCCGTTGCGGCCTGTTTCGCCGCGAACTATCGTGACACTGCCGCACCTGTTCGAAGAGTTGGCCGCAATCAGGCGGCAGGGGTATGCGTTTGACGATGAGGAACACGCCGTCGGTGTGCGTTGTGTTGCCGCGCCAGTGTTTTCCGCGAGTGGTGAAGTTGTCGCGGCCATCGGCGTGACGGGTACAGTGAGTCAACTCAACGACGACTACCTGCCGTCGTTAGGAAAGATCGTCCAAACCGCAGCCTTGAAGTTGTCTGCGCAGCTCGGCGGCCGCCGCAGCCGGTAACACAGATTCAGACCCACGACAGTCCTTCGCGCGCGATATCGGCAGGTATTTCGTGATCGCCTTCGAACTCACGGAACGTGACATCGTAGCCGCGATCCTTCAAACCTGCCGCGATGCGCCGCCCACAACGATCGATCGGAAGAATGTGATCGTACGTGCCGTGTGAGATGTAGACGCGTGGCTGACCGTGTATATCGCCGCTGATTACGAATCCCGGTGAGAACGCGACGATGCTGTGGAAGAAATCACCATTTATCAATCCGAGCGAGAGCGCGTAACTAGCGCCATCGGAAAATCCGCCGACTGACACTCGCGCTGGATCGATCGCCGTGGTTTCGAAGACGCGTTCTAGGGCCCGGTTCAAGTGGGTGACATCTTCTGCGAACGGGCCACCGCCCATTGCATCCCAAGTCGTATCGCGCGAGTTTGGCGCGAGTATGGCAACGCCCGCTTCGTCGGGGATCGAACCCAAATACCAGAACATGTCCTCGGCACTCTGCGCTGCGCCGTGCAACATGACTAGCAAAGGAAGAGAAGATTGACTTGCGTTTTTGGGTATCTGAAGAACCGCGTCACGGTAGCGCTCCAGTCCGAGGGTGATTTGGCCGCTCCCTGTCGTTTTGACACCAGTGCGTGGACGCGCGCTGAGCCGTCCGTCATTCGGCATAGAACTCAGGATTCGACTGCAGCCACTGCCGAGAGTGAGGGTGGCGATGGTGCTCCCAGTAAGCGCGCAGAAGTTGCGTCGGGTAATCGTCATTCGCCCACAGATTACACGGATCCTGTGGATTTTTGTTACTCGAATCTCAACGCCACGAGCGGATCGACTTTGGTTGCGCGCCGGGCGGGGATGCAGCACGCGATCAAAGCCACAATGATGAGGCCGAGCGCGACCGTGACGTATGTAACAGCGTCGGTTGCAGTCACGCCGAACAGAAGCGCCGTCATCAGTCGAGTGAGCAGCAGCGCGCCAGCCAGACCGACGCCAATGCCGATCAATACGAGTTTCAGTCCGTCGCGTACTACAAGGTTCAGCACGTCGATCGTTCTCGCGCCGAGTGCCATGCGAATACCCACTTCACGCGTGCGTTGTGCGACTGAATAAGAGATCACACCGTAGATGCCGACAGCAGCGAGTGTAAGCGCCAGTAGGGCGAAGACTGCGAGGAGGATCATCGAGAAGCGACGCGACTCGACTGACTGCGCGAGTGCCTGCTCCATCGTGCGCACGTTGAATACGGCCTGGTCCTTGTCGAGCTCGGAGATCTGATTTCGTACTGGTCCAGCGAGGCTGAGTGGCTCAACTGTCGTCCGCACCAAAAGATTCAGGCGTCTCACGTATCGTGTCAGCGACGCTACAGGAGTCTGATCGAAGTTGAAGTAGAACTCGGCGGTGTTCGCAGTTTGTCCTTCAAGACCGGAATGTTCGACATGCCGCACCACGCCGACAATTTCGCGACTATCCGCGCCCGGCGTGTTTAGCTTGAATCGTTTTCCGATCGGATCTTCGTTTGGGAAATACTGGCGTGCGAAGACCTCATCGATCAGTGCGACCTGCGGCGTATCTTTGCGGTCTTCGCTCGAGAAAAGCCGTCCACGAACGAGGTCGATGCGCATCGTTTTGAAGTAATCCGCACTCACGATGTAGAGCAGACCAGTCGGATCCTGGCCCGGCGCTGGGGCCGGCTTTCCTTCGAGCACGAGAGGCGGAAAATTTGCGCCTTCAAAAGGAAGTCCATTCGAGACGGAAATTGATTGCACCCCAGGTAATTGCGTCACGCGTTGTTTCAGCTCCGTCAGGAAATTGTCGACTCGTGGGCCTTCTTCAGGACGCGCGTTAATCGAGATCTGCATGGCGAGCACGTTTTGCGGGTCGAAACCGGGATTGACCTGGCTCAGCCGCCAGAAACTCTTCACGAGCAAACCCGCACCGACGAGCAACACGAGTGTCAGTGCAACCTCAGAGATCACGAGCAACTTGCCCGCGCGATTGTGACTGGGAGAAGAGTTGCGCTCGCCTTCTTTCAACGTCTCAGTGAGATTGGTCTTCGCTGATTGAAGAGCAGGGGCGAGTCCAAAGAACAGGCCCGTGAGCAGTGACGCGCCGAAAGTAAACGCCAGCACCGATCCATCGACGCCGAGCTCGGTCATGCGTGGAATGCCTTCGGGAATGTACGACGAGAGCACCCTCGTGCCCCAGATCGCGAGCAGCAATCCGACTACGCCACCGGTGAGCGCAAGCACTGCGCTCTCGGTAAACAACTGGCGGAGTATGCGAGTGCGTCCGGCGCCGAGTGCGGTTCGAATCGCCATCTCTCGCTGACGGCCCGCAGATCGCGTTAACAAAAGATTCGCGACGTTCGCACACGCGATCAGCAAAACGAAACCAACCGCACCAAGAAGTGTCAGCAGTGTGGGACGAACATCTCCAACGACGCTTTCTCGAAGTGATTCGATCCGCACACGGCGGCCGGTGTTCGTGTCGGGATACTGCTGTTCGAGGCGCGCGGCGATCGTGTTGAGCTCCGCGTTTGCATTGTCGATCGAGGTCCCATGCTTCAGTCGTGCCAGGGCCGTAACGCCTGGATCTTTACCGCGCAGTTTGAAGCGTTCCGCTGATAGTCCGATCGGTACGGTTACGTCGGCCTCGGCGCCGAAGCGAAAGTTTGCTGGCGTGATACCGATGACCGTGTATTGCTGACCGTTGAGAGTCAGTTGTTTGCCGATGATGGTTTCGTCGCCGCCGAAACGTCTCTGCCAGAGCGCGTGACTGATGATTGCTACCGGAGTTGCGCTTGGCTGATCGTCTTCGGCGAGGAAGTCGCGCCCGCGAACCGGTTTAATGCCGAGTGTTGAGAGGAAGTTCGCGGAGACGAGCCGGCCCTGAAGCCGTTCGCTCTCGCCCGCTCCTGTCAGATTAAAACTCTCACGCGGACGAAGAGCAGTGATGTTTTCGAAAACCGTGTTTTGACTGCGCCAGTCGACGAAGTTTTGATAAGAGACACCGAAGGGTCGATCCGAAACTGTTTCAGTGACTACGACGAGTTGCTCGGGCTTATCGTAAGGAAGAGGCTTCAACAGGACCGTATTGATCACGGTAAAGATTGCTGTGTTGGCGCCGATGCCGAGCGCGAGTGTGATCACTGCCAGTGCCGTGAATGCGCGATGCTTGCGCAAGCCGCGCAACGCGTAGCGCAAGTCCTGCGAAAGATCTTCGAGCGGGCGTCCCATCCGGACCTCGCGAACTCTTTCCTTCACTTGCTCGACGCCGCCCACATCCAAGAGCGCCGCGCGTCGAGCTGCCTCCGGTGCGAGACCTTCGCGGACTTTCTGGTCCGTGAGTAAATCGAGGTGGGCACGGAGCTCTTCGCTGAGCTCCTGGTCCACGTTTTCTTTGTGCGAGAGATTGCGCCAGGTGCTGGCGATGCGCGAAAAAAGCGGCATGATATTTCTCCTTACGACGTCGCTTTCAGCGCGCTGGTGATGGCGAGCGAAACACGCTGCCAGCCTTCAGTTTCGACTTTGAGCTGGCGTTGACCTGCCTTGGTGAGCCGGTAGTATTTGGCGCGGCGATTATTGTCTGACTCGCCCCACGAGGACTTGAGCCAGCCTGCTTCTTCGAGGCGATGCAGGGCGGGGAAGAGTGAGCCCGGCTTAACTTTAAAAGCGCCTTGTGTGATCTGCGCGATGCGATCTGAAACACCAAGCCCGTGCAGTGGACCCAGGCTGAGTGACTGGAGCACCAAAAGATCGAGCGTACCCTGCAAAAGATCGTTCTTCGTTCGCTTCATCAAGTCTCCTATAGACAATCGATACAGGATAGATAGCAGTGCTCGTATAGAATGTCAATAGGAGCCACAGTTCGTGTCGCTGGCAAAGTGAACGCTTCGCTTGTAATCTGCCACTGACATGACCCCAAAACCTCAACCAGAAATCAGGGCCATTACACGACTGGTCCCCCCAAGTGGAAACCTAGTGCAGGGCCAATCCGAGCTCGCGATCAACCCCAAGCTGGCCGGGGCTGCCGAAGAGTTAATCAAGGCGAGCCGCAATCATTACAGTCCTGCTGAAGGCGTGAACGAGCTGCGTGAAGCTGTGGCGAAGAAGATCTCGCGGTTCAATAACATTCAAGTCGATCCCAACGCGACACCGTTGGAGTTGTTGATTACGCCGGGCGCCACCGGAGCCCTAATCGCGATCGCGCACACGCACCTCCAAGATTCATCAGCGCTCGTTTTCGAGCCTTACTACCCTTATCACCGTCGCATTCTCGATGAGCTCGGCGGCCACTCGCACGTTCTGCCTCTGCACGGCGAGAACCTCGAGCTCGATGTTGACGAGCTGCGCGCGCGTTGTCGTGAATGGAAAGACCGGCAGCAGTTTCCGTTGCGCGCCATTATTGCGTGTAGCCCGGCGAATCCGACCGGCAAAGTTTTCAACAGTGCTGAGCTCGAAGCGATCGCCGCGGTATGCCAGGAACTGGATCTGCTGTGCATTGCTGACGAGGTGTACGAGCACTACGTCGTTGGGGAGAATCCGCACACTTCGATCGCGACGTTGGATGGCATGTGGGAACGTACGATCACTGTCAACTCGTTTTCGAAGTCGTGGAACATCTCCGGCTGGCGTCTCGGTTACGTGTATGGCGATCCGAAACTCATCGCTCCGCTGAACAATTCAAACAACGTGTTCTACGTGTGTTCGCCGACGCCGCTGCAACTCGCGCTTGCCAGGGTGTTGATGTCCGATCCGGACTATTACAACGTATTGCGTGACAAGTTCACGGCGAAGCGCAAGACCGCCGTCGAAGCGCTGACCAACGTGGGCTTCAAGATCTACGAGTCTGGATCCGCGTTCTATATATGGGCCCGGATTCCGGAGGGTGTTGGTGACGCGATTGATTTCAACGAGATGCTGATAAGCAAGGGCGTCGCGGGCGTGCCGGGAGGCGCGTTCGCTGACAGTAGCGAGCACGACAACTACATGCGTCTCTGCATCGCGCGCGAGGACGACATCCTGCACGGCGCTCTCGAAAAGATCCAGAACGCCATCCTGTAATCATGAAAATCCTGTCATCCTGTCTAAAATTACCTTTTATTACTTTCTTTCTAATTTCACTGGTCGCCATCGCGGCGATCGCCCAGCAACCCAAGCCTCTCCCGGCGCCTGCGCGCTTCCGTCCTCTCCTCGGCGAATACGTTCACGACAGTCAAAGCGTCAGCTTGCTCGAGAAGGAAGGCAAACTCTACGCGCTCTCAAAAGGCGCCCCACCCACGCAGACGCGCGAACTATCTACCAACGCCTTCTCGCGTAATCAACTCACGCTCGATAACATCATTTACAAACGTCAGCCACTCGGTCCAGAACCGGGCGCCACTCAACTGCAAGTTAAGCCGTTACGCCCAGTCCCTGTTTTGCTTAAGGAAGCTCTCGCCGCTCAACCACCACAGGAAACAGGCGACTTTCTGCCGGCCGATCTGGTTGAACTAACAAAGCTCGATCCCCGCATCAAGCTCGACATCCGTTACGCGACGACAAACAATCTCTTCGGAACAGTTTTCTATTCACAGCCGCGTGCGTTCCTTCAACGCGCTCCGGCGGAAGCTCTCGTGCGAGTCAATCGCAAGCTTAAGTCGTTGGGCTACGGCTTACTTGTTCATGATGGCTATCGCCCCTGGTACGTCACGAAGGTATTTTGGGACGCAACACCGGAGGACAAGAAGATATTTGTAGCGGATCCGTCTAAAGGCTCGCGTCACAATCGCGGCGCAGCCGTCGATCTCTCGCTTTACGATCTCAAAACAGGAAAGCCGATCGAGATGGTGAGCACTTACGACGAAACGACCGATCGTGCTCACCCGGATTATCCTGGCGGCACTTCACTCCAGCGTTGGCATCGGAATCTTTTACGCTCCGCGATGGAAGCCGAGGGTTTTACGGTGTATGAAGCGGAGTGGTGGCACTTCGATTACAAAGACTGGCAGCGCTACCGCATCGGCAACGAACGTTTTGAAAGCATTAGCCACAAAAAAGGCACAAAAAGCACAGAAGGAGTTAATTAAAGTTTAGGTGCCGTTTGTGGTTACTTTAGCGTGCCAGGCGATACGCGGCCATCTCTTCCGCATTGCGGACCAGGAGGATATCGCCGACCAGCACCGGGTGGTTCCACGTCTTACCCTCGATCGCGGTGACCTTCGCACGCTCGGCGAACTGATCCGGTGTCGCGCTCACGAGTGCCAGCTCACCTTCTTCAGACAACACCAGCAACAGATCCTGATCGGGCAACAACACTAGCTGCCCATTACCGTAACGACCGCCTTTCCACTTGCGTTCGCCGTCCTTGAGATCGATGCACGCGAGGATGCGACCGTCGAAGCCATACGCGTAACCTTTGTGGACCACGAAATCGTTGAAATATGGCTTGAGACCATTGGAGGTCCAACGCTCCTGCACGGACCAACCGCTCGCATCGTGCGCGACAGCGAGGCGACGCGTGCCGTTGTCCTGGCTCGTAATCAGAACGTCGCCCTCTGCCGTTAGTGCCGGTTGCACGATGCTGTTGCTTGCCCACGCGTGTTCCCAAAGCTGCTTGCCGTCAGCGGGCGCAACACTGGTCGTGCCAGCGCCGGTCACGAGTAGCACTTGCTGGACGCCGTCGATCGTTGCGAGATGTGGCGAGCTGTAGCTGCCGCCGGGGTTTGGTCCAACCCAGCGACGATTGCCGGTTGCAGCGTCGTATGCGACGAGTTGACCTGAAGCAGCAACGATTACGAGGTCGCCGATTACGAGTGGCGAACTGGAGAAGCCCCAGAACGGAACCTTTGTGTTCGTTTCGGACGATACGTTTCGCGTCCAGAAAACGGCGCCATTACTTGCATCGAGTGCGTTGAGAATTCCTGTAGCACCAAACGTGTAGACACGATTGTTACTGAGTGTCGGTGTCGCGCGTGGGCCAGCGCCCGCATTCGATTCGAAGAAACGCGCCGCATCCCCGTGAGTCCACACGGGTTCGCCAGTCGTAGCTTTGTAGCAAGCTACGACTTCTTTGTCGCCGCGCTGTTCCTGCGTGTAGAAGAGACCGCCTTGAACTGCGAAGGACGACCAGCCTGGTCCAATCGGACGCCGCCAGAGTTGGACCGGCGGTTTTGCCGACCAGTCAGTATCGATGCGCACGCCGCGAACGGCTCCATCACGTCGTGGACCGCGAAAGCCGGGCCATTCGGCGCGTGTTTCCGCCACCGGCGCAGGCGGCGCGGGGTTTTTCGAAGCTTCAGGTGACGCGGACGGCGAAGGTGATGCGGTTGGAGGCGCTGTTGTAACTGAAGGCGCTGCCGTGGGAGCGACAGTTTGCCCCAGTTCGTTCGTAGCTTCGGCCAGCAATCGTTCTTCAGGGCTCTTGGACCAGCGCCACCCAAACTCAGCCTGGTGATCTCCGTTAATGCCGTTTTGACGAACCAACAACCACGCGCCGCAAGCAATCAGGATCGTTGCAACCATCGTTGCGTGTCGAACTCGATCGGGAAGGCGACGTGTCGCTACAGCCCAGATGACAAAGGCGAGACTCAGAAACGGAATGGCGTAGGCAAATAACCAGGGCAGCCACATCGAGTCATGTCTGAATAGCCAGGTCGCGCCGAGTGCAACGAGGATCAGGCCGAGAGCGCCAAACCGTTCTTTGCGTGGCGCACGGCTGAAGAAAGTCCACCAGACGATGAGCGCGAGGGTAAAGACGAACGAGATCATCATCCCTCGTCCGAAGCCTTTGATTCCGGGAATGACGGCTTTGATTCCGAACCGTGCCAGCCATTGCAGTATGACGGCCACGACGCCGGGCCAAACTCTCAGGAGATTTGGGGAAGTCATGCGCCTCTATACGTCCAACGGCTCAAAAATGTTTCGTGTGTAAGCCACAAAACGCACAAGAAGCACAAATACACCTTGCGCTTTTGGCTTTTGTGCGTAAACAACAAGTCGTTAATAAATCACGTCGTGCGGCGTTTACTGTCCAGTGACGGAGACGACCAACTACCTGATCGAGACGCGTGGGCTGACCCGCCGTTTCGGAGCCCAACTCGCTGTCGATGACTTGAACTTGCTGGTTCCCGCCGCAGGCGTTTACGGCTTTCTTGGGCCAAACGGCGCGGGGAAGACGACAGCGATTAGGATGCTGCTCGGTCTGATCAGGCCGAATGCAGGTGAAGTGCGTCTGTTTGGTCGATCAGTCAACGGCAATCATCGATCGTTGATGCGTCGCGTGGGCGCGCTGGTCGAATCGCCCTCGCTTTATCCACATCTGACCGGAAGAGAAAACCTCGAGGTAATCCTACCAACTCATTCCAGATTTGGTGGTCGCTGCCTTGTTGGGCTGCGTCGAGTTTATCCGCCGTGACGTCATGTAATATAGCCACGGATAACACGGATTTTTATACACAGATTACAAACTGCGCGTGCCGAAGGTATCTCCCTGTCGAATGTCTCCGGTTTCGTAACCTTTCTTGAACCAACGTAAGCGCTGCTCTGACGTTCCGTGGGTGAACGAATCAGGCACAACGTATCCGGTCGTCCGTCGCTGGATCTGATCGTCGCCGACCGAGCTTGCGGCTCGTAAAGCCTCTTCGATGTCGTCAGCGTCGAGCATTCCCTGGTTCTGAACATACCGCGCAAACACACCCGCAAAGAAGTCAGCCTGTAACTCCAGTCGAATGGACAATTGATTCGCTTCTGCCTCGGTCACTTGCCGCTGTAAACCCTCGACGCGATCGGAAATCCCGAGAAGCTTCTGCACGTGATGACCAACTTCATGCGCGACGACGTATGCCTGTGCGAAATCTCCGGGCGCGTTGAACTCGCGCCGCAGTTGTTCATAAAAGGCCAGATCGATGTAAACCTTTTCATCCCCCGGACAATAGAATGGACCAACAGCAGCGCCCGTAATTCCACAAGCCGAGCGGACCTGATCCGTAAAGAGGACGAGGGTAGGTTCTCGATACTGGCGGCCGTTTTTGCGAAAGACGTCGCTCCAAACATCTTCCGATTTCGCCAGCACTACGCCGACAAATTGTTTCAGCTCTTCTTCTTCCGCACTTTGCGGACGCGAGCTTTGCACGCCTGGCTGACTCTGATCAGAAGGAAGTTGCTCCAGCAACTGTTGCGGATTCACGCCGAAAAGCAGCGCGAGGATCATGATGACGAGCGTTCCCAGACCACCGCCGACCGCGACCCTGCCCACGGACATACCGCGCCGATCCTCAATATTCGTGCTTTGCCGTTCGCCTCTCCAACGCATAGTTTGCCTCCTCCGCTGTGCAATGCATTGTCCGCGAGAAGTCCCAGCGCTTTGTGTCGTTAGATCGATTCTTTAGTTGTTTTTTAGTCACGCCACTCGGCCGGGTTGGATCAGTTTTTCCAACTTCGCCATGCGCGCGAGCATGCCCTCGTAGAGGCGATCGGTCTTTTCGTGGAGATGAGCGACTTCAAGTTCCGCTTTCACGTTCACTTCGTATTCGATATCCGCTCGCACGCGATCCTTCTCAGCCTGGCGGTTCTGGCTAACGAGTACGAAGCACGACAGGAAAATCGCTTCGAGTGAGACCATCATCGTGAGCAAGCCAAACGGATACGGATCGAATTGCGGAATACCGAGACGAAGCGTGTTGATGGCGATCCAGATCATGAACCATGCGGCGTTGA
>Ga0134127_10003437_pt1 | contig 11389 bp, 19 predicted proteins | sample KB31753_FD_96459 | JGI IMG/M metagenome (GOLD analysis project Ga0134127, IMG submission 96459) | Terrestrial soil microbial communities with excess Nitrogen fertilizer from Kellogg Biological Station, Michigan, USA - KB3-175-3 | ecosystem: Environmental > Terrestrial > Soil > Unclassified ...
TCAAGGTTGCTATTGTCGATCGTTACTGATCGGCGAACGACGGGATGGTGGCGCTGCTGGCGAGGCCACTGAGCGTCCAGAGAATGCCGCCGGACTCGCATTCGACGCGAACCCAGGTACCGACATCCGGCGTGACGATAGTCAGCTTGGAGTTCGAATTGCCGTCGCCGGCAATCGGGCTGACGACATTGGTGTCATTGTCGTTGAACGCCAATCCGCCGATAAAGTAGTTGGTGTCCGACCCAGTATCGATCACCCAATTCTGGGCGTCGGCAGCTACACCATTGTACAGAAACTCAAACCACAGCCCGGCCTTGGGAGCCGGGAGAGTGATGGTGCAGGTTGACGTGAGGTCCGGGACGTAGTGACGGAGGCCGGTGTTCTGCGCCAAAACCGTATAGGTTGTTGCATCCGCAATGGTGACGGGAACGTGAGTAACAGGCATGTGGGTATCTCCTTACGTGCTGGCAGTCAGACCGTAGAGGTCCGCCGCGACGCCATGGGCCGCCTCGTTATTGACGAGGAGAGTATATTCAACGACGAGAGCCCGCTTTTCCGCGTCTCCGGTTTTTGCCGGCTTCACGAGCTGGATATCGTCGAACACGCCGAGCGAAACCATCTTCGGATCCACCAGGAAGGCGTTGCGGGCGATCGTAGCGCCTGCGCGCGCCATCTGCCGATTCGGGATGACCGAGATCAGCCCGAAATCGGACTGATACATGTCGGCCGCAGCGATGATGGTAGCCTGACCCTTGCCCTTTACCTCCTTGCGCAGCGGGACGACATCGGCGTCGTCCATGAAGCGCGAGAATACGGTCTTGACGTAGGGGCTCACCATCAGCGTGGCGGGGTTGCCGCCAGCGTTGTAGGTGGACAGGATCACCGCATCCAGAATCGCCTTGGTGAAGGCGCGCTGGGTGCCGTTGGTCGCTGCATCAACAACCGACGTTGAGGAGTTGAAGCCGCCAGACGCGCCGCCGCCGCCCAGGTCGTCATTGCTCGACAGCCACGCCCGAAGCCCGCCAAACTTCCGATTGGTCGCGCCGTTGCCGGTGCCGGCCGTCGATGCCTGGTTCGACAGGACGATCGCCTCCATGTCGATGCGAAGCTCAACGCCCTTCTTGGCGACCTCGCGGGCCAATTCCGACTTGCGGCCGGCCTTGGAGGTTCGATCCTGGGTACGCGAGATGATGATGCGCTTGTCGCTGATCTGCGTGTAGTTGCCTACGCGCGTGGTCGGCGTGATGGCCTGATACGTCCAGTCGTTGCCTTCCGGCTGGTTGTTGGCCGTATCCGGGGAGGCCAGCGTATCGGTCTGCCACTCGGGATGTGTGGACGAAACCGGCTTGCGGCCGATCAGGGACAGCATCGGGGTTTCTTCGGGGGTAATCTGGTGGATTTTATCCGCCAGCTCTTCGCGGTTTCCTACCGCGTCGTAGGTTTCGTAAGTGTTGGCAACCTGTGCCATTTGTGTTCTCCGTTAAAGATCGAGGTCCATGAGCGCGCCAACCCCGGCATCGAAATCGCCGGTTTTGCGCAATTGATCGGCCCTTGCCTGTCTTTCGCGGGAGGTTTTTTCCTTCGTGTCCATCCGTCGCTTGCCCTGTAGAACGGGTTTCGACTGAATGGCTTCTTTCACGGCCGGGATGCGACTTCGCGCCTTTCGATACGCCGTGAGATCACGGAATATCATGTAAAAGCGGTGATCGATGGCGTCGTTCAGATCCTCTTGCGAGTATCCGTATTCAGCCATGGTTTCGATGGTATCGGCCCAAAACTTCTTCTGGACATCGGGCTTTGCCAAATCAGGCATCGCCTTCACCAGAAGATCGGCCTCGGCCTTTCGCATCGCTTCTTTTTGGCGTGCCTGCTCCTGCGTGGCCTTGTCTTGTTCGGCCTTCGACGTGTTGTGCAGGTGGTTGAGAACGCCAATCCGGTCGTCGTACTCAGCTTTCAGCGCCGCATAAGTGACCGGATCGAAGTTGGCCGAATTACGATCCAACAATGAGCGATCGGGAGGCTGCGGCACATACTGCTGTGCTACCTGAAGGATAAAGTCCCGCTGCTCTTGCAAGGAGCGAGCGTATTGTTCCACTTCGGCCTTGGTCGTCGCCAGGGTTTCTCTTTCCTTGGCGTTTTCCTGGGTGCCGCGTGTAAACGATTGCTGCGATAGGAAACCGCGCTTGAGGTCTTGAACGGAGATCACGGTGCCGTCTTTCAGGCGCACATTTGCGGTATCGACCGCAAACTTGCCTGCTGAGACTTCTTCGGGTCCGTCTTCCTCTTCGGTCTTCTCGTCAGCCTCGGCTTCTTCGGTTGCTTCCTCGGCTTCTGGCTCTTCGCCTTCTACCGTCTCGGCTTCCTCGGTCGCCGCCTCTTCTTGGCCCTGATCTTCTACTTTGAGGTCCGTTTCCGGGTCTTTCAAAAGATCCATGATGGCATCGGCGCCGTCGTTGAAAGACAACGCCTCGTCGTTACCAGCCGCCGGGGCGGGATTGGTGTCTGACATTCAATTTTCCTTTTGGTGTTTTGCCAGCGGTCCTAAGCGTAGGGGCTGGCTTCTCCTTGCTCCGTGGGGGCCGCGTTCAGAATGAAGCGGGCCAGCACGGTGCGGATTTCGTCAATCACCGCGACCTTTTGCTGAAGGCGCAGGATCATCGTCTTGTCGTCGGCATTGGCCATGGCAAGCGCGTCAAGCGCGTCAGCCCGGATGTCGCTCAATGCCTTCTGAAATGTTTCGTCGCTCTGGAGCCGCTCGGCTTCCTTGGCGAGGTGGTCGCTCATTCGTAAACCCGTTTGTAGCCAAGGTCTTTGACGCGCTCGATTAATCGCCGCGCGCGTTGATATTGTCGCTCGCTCTGCTCAAAGGGACCACCCTGAAACCGAGTTGGAACGTGGACTTCCTGCAATAGAGCCCAATTCAATAACTCTCGCGCTGTTTCGGTTGGAACGCCGTAATTGTCAGTCAGAAATTCGGGATTACTCATTCAGCGCCGGCCGATTCTTTCGCAGCTTCCATCTTCTGCTCGTGTGCCTGCAGGCCCTGCATCGACTTGAACATGCCAGCTTCCATCTGCTGGCGATGCTGCTCGGCCTGCTGCGCCATCTGCTGCTGTTGAAGCTCCCGCTTCATCTGAAGCTCGGCCATCTTCAATTCGCGCTCAAACTCAAACTCCATGATCGCAAGTTGCTTGTCGAATTCAAACTTCTGCTGCGCCTGGACCATCTCGGCGTTGGTCTTCTGGTTCTGCGCCTCGATATCGGCTTGCATCTGCACGGCCTCAATCTGGGCCTTGCGTTCGTCCGCCTGTTGGGCAAGCTGAGCGTCCTGCTGCCCGAGCGTAAGCGCCGTCTGCGCCTTCATCTGCTCGGCCTGTATCGCAGACTGCGCCTTCATCTGCTCCTTCTGCATCTCGGGATCGGGCCGGTTCGCTGCCTCCTGCTTCATCTGCTGAAGCATCTCTGGCTTGATATCGAGATAGAACTGATCCGGGTTCTTGATCCCCGCGCTTTCGGCGAGCTTTGTCGCGGTCATGTTGATCTTCGGCACCATCTCCAGCGCCTGCGCGGAAAACCCGCCCTGTGCCAGCCGATCGGTCATCGCTATCTGAACATTCAGAATCTGGTTCAGCATTGCCATGTCACGATCGCGCGAGCCGGTGCCGAGCCCAATATTGATTGTCACATCCATGTTGGCATTCCACGAACGCGGGTCCATCTCTACCCACGTATCGCGAAGCCTGATCGTTCGCGGCCGGTCCTGATGCTTGACAATCAGCTTGAGGATTTGCCGAAACACCCGCTTCCAGCCCAATTCCGCCTGGTTGCGCGCAATCAACTCGATTTGCGAATACGCCGCGTCCTTTGTGTTATTGGCGGCCGTCGCCGTCTGATTTTGCAGCGCCTCGGGGTCCAGCGCCATGGTGGACCGGGACACGCCGGTTCGCATCTCCCGCACGTTATCGAAGTGTTGCAGGCCCAGCAGCGCCTTGTCCCCGATGAACGGGACCGGCAAGGGAGCGGGCGGCAGCGAACCTTTCTTATACCAGACCGTAGCTCCGAACCTCGGGCTCCGCAGCATCTCAGGATTTGTGACCGAGTTTTCCTCGGCCGCGTTCATCGCGTTGTTCACCCAATACAGATTGTCCAGCATCTGACGGGTAAGCACCGTCTTGACGCGCTGAATGTCCGACGTATCGTCATAGACCGATCGGGCATCCCAGCGGTGAGGAATGGGCTCGCAAGGAATATCGGAGAATGGAACGTCGTCCTCCCAGACCTCCCAATCCAACAATTCGCCCGTGCCGCCCGAGCCGGCATAGAAAGCGCGAACCGTCTCCGCTACGCCATCACCGTCAACATCAACCTTGACGTAGCATTCGAACAGTTCCACCAACGCCATCGACTCGTCGCCGACGTTGTTAAAGAACGTACTGGATCCTTCGCTGCGGGATAGTCTTTCCTGCCGCATATTCGAGAAGCGATCAGCCGGCAGGTTTTCGACCATCTCCCGGTCAAAGCCCATTTCAATCAGGCCAGACTTCGTGATGTCCTGTCGATGCGCCGAAAACCGTGCATTCTCGATCTGCGTGGCCTCGCGGTCCAGCAGGAAATCTTCCGGCTCGATACACTCAACCTTGAGACGACCCGAGGCGGTAACCCGCTTGATCTTCACGTCATAGGTGCCAATTGGCTGTTCCATCATTTGTCCGGTCGGGCCAGGAACCAGGATAATCTGCGGCTCGCCTTTCTTCTGCGCCACAATCTCAACGGACTGATCCGTTTGCACAATGGCAATCTGTTCCTCGGTCAGGCCGGAATGCTCCGAATACTCGCATTCCTCCTTGTCGTCCCACCAATGTTTGACAATGCCGTTCCCGAGCAACAGCGAGTCGTGCGTGGCGTCCCACATGATGCGATAGCCGGGATTGTCCTTCATGAAGACATAGTTGGCGTAGTCGGTAGCTTGTTTGGAAAATTCCTCGTCTCCGGGCTTCTCAGGCTCATAAAGAGCCATACGATCGGACGCCGTGAACACTCGGATAATCCCCGGCAGCATCCAGCCTATGGTATCCGCAAGGTCTTTCGAGACAACCGACGAGCGCCCGGCCATTGCCGGCGTGTCGATCATTTCGCCGCGATAGTATTCTAGCGCCTTGGCTCGCTTTTGCGACAGCTCGGTATCGTCGTAGGTCAGGGCTGAACTGATTTCCTGCGACAACAGGGCCTTCAGCCTGTCGTCATCCATTCGTTCAGCGGCCATTAAACAACCCAGTCTTCCTCGGGCTCAGGGACGCTGGTCATCGTGCTTGGCACCTTGTATCCATCCGAAAAGACCATGAAGGCATCGGCGCCGTGGCTGTGTTCGTCATGTCGCGGGTGATTGCGCCAGACGCCAAGCTTTTCATCCCAGTCCCGGCTGTAGTTCTCAAGATGGATTATCCCCTTGGAGCAGCCGGCTTCATCAAAAGCACAGCCCGGCAGTTTGGTGCGAATGCCTTGAACTGAATTCACCTTGTCCGGATTCCGCTCAACCGTCTCGAACGTGTAGCCTAGCCCGCTTGCCATGGTCTTGATCGTCTCTGCCTGCCCGCTCGTTGTCGTTTGCCGGCGATGGTCAACATCATGCGGGGCGTAGTGCTGGCCCCAGGTCGCGTTGCGCGCCGCGCGCCATTTCTCCAGCCAATTGAAATAGTGGCCCAACCCCATGCCGCTATCTTCGAAGTAGCCGACAAACCTGTTTTCGCCTGCCACCAACTGATGCAGCCAGATTGTCTGCGTGTCGCCTAAGCCAAAGTCCCAGAATGTATCCACGGCAATGCCGGGAACAAACGGGAATGCCCCGATTTTCTCGCGCTGGCGCAGCGCCCGCATTTCCTTGGCAAAATAAGCACCGTCGCGCGCCGCCTTGAACGCCTCGTCAGGGGTGGATGGATACTCCTTCCACATGTCGTCGCCCTGCTCTACCTTCTTCGCGGCGTACCACCACTTTTGCGGATCGGTTAGTCTGATTCCTTCTTCAGTTAGAAGCCCGTCAAAATATTTTTCGTCCTCTTCGGTAATTAGATGCTCGCTTGTCGCCTGATAGGTGGGATCGCGCCACCAAGCGAAGAAATGGAATCGATAGTCCAGATCGCCAAGAACTCGCTTGGCATCGGCCATGCCCCTTGCCTGTTGGGTCTTGTCGTAAAAATCCCCGGCGCGACCCTCTGCCGTACTCTCAATGAATACGAGCTGACGCGAGGCGATGGTATTCAGCGTACCGGATTTGATTTCCTTGGCCTTGTCCGGCGCCTTCGCGCAAATCTTGCCGTATTCGGATACATGGATGAAATTTTTGGTTCCAGACCGCAAGGAAACGCCAACCTCAATGCCGGAACCATTGCAAAGCTCAACCTCATAGGCGTTGTCAGTCTTGATCGGAACCGCGGCCTTGATCTCAACCGGCAAGCGCTCATAGGCAAACTTGATGCGCTTCAGCAGCCCCTTCGCATTGTCGATGGTGTCTGCAACCAGGCCGGCGGCGAAGTTGCTATTGAACAGGCAGCAATCGAGTGCCAGGATCAGGATGAACGTCGAAAAGCCCATCTGCCGGGCTTTGAGGATGATGTTTAGAAAGTGCAGGTCTTTCAGAAGCGTCTTTTGGGCGTCGTTCAGTCGAAACAGGACGACCTCGCCCAACTTGTCCTGAATGTAGTAGAGGTTATTCAGCCGCCAGCTTCGGTCAGCCCATTGCTCGACAAGCTGTTCACTTAGAGCGGGTGCGCCCATCAATGGCTTTCATGAGGTCGGCCACGCTAGCGCCCATCTCGTGGGTAGTCGTCTGATCCACTACGGATTTCTCGCTCAGCCCCAAATCCCGCGCGATGATGTTCGGATTCAACAGATCGGCAGCCGCGCCTTGGAACTTCTGCGTCCGAATGATTTCGTCCACACGCGCAACGATGGTGGAAAAATCTTGTTTTTCCCGATAGTCTCGCCATGTCGTTGCGTCTATATCCAAGAAAATGCAAAGGCTTATGACGCTCATGGCCCGCATTTTTGCAACAGGCTCATGAGTTGCAGCGCCTTGGAAGGTTATGAGTCGGTCCTCGTATAGCGGATTGGCCTCTACCCACCCGAAATACTCGCAACAGGCTTCCCACAATTCATCAGGGCTTGCGAAGATCGGCTTGCGGCCGTGCGAACTACGGGCCTCCCAAAACGAATTGCCGATCGGAGCTGCCATTCACGCCGGTTCTTTCGTCTGGTTCACGTATTCGGCTGGGGAATTGTTATTCATGGACAATTACCGGCTGTGAGAAGGCTGGACCTGTTCGGTTATTGTTGACCGTCTATGCGGCCAGAGATTGCGCTTCTGCACGCCCGAGGTCGCCCATTGCTTGCGATGAGTTGAACTCAAGGGCAGTCAGATTGCCCGCGCTGGAAGTAGCTATTCCGCCACCAGCGGCCCCACAATAGGTCGTGGTCCAAGTCCTAACTGGCGCCGTATTGCCAGTTATAAGCGGTGGCCAATACCGGTCCATGTAGATGGTGTGCGTGACGGGCTTGCCGTCAATTTCCGCCACACGGGCCTTGATGCGCGTCCATTGCGCCTTCGTTGGGCAACCGCTGAATGCTTCGGTAAAGCCGTCAAACCAAGCCTTAAATTCACTAGGCGTCATGCCTCATTCTCCGTTGTCAGATAACCGAACAGGTATTTCCTCCGCAGAGGAGGTAGTTGTCCCCAAAACGTCCTTCAGAGTTTCAGCGGCCGTGATCTCAATGGGAATGATTGATGCCCTGCGCTTGGTGGAGCGGGGGATGAATTGGTAAATTGTTGCGGTCATGTGCGATGCTCCGCGGCGTAATTTTGATTCCTGCCGCGCTGACCGGACCTTGGCTTTCGCGACTTTCTCACCAAACGACCGCGACGTTTCACAAATTCAGCGCGGCTTACGGCCCATCGTTCGTACCATTCACGCTCAAGGTCGGGATCAAGCTCCAAATCCCTGATAACGCGCTTGGCCGCCTCAAATTGCCAACCACTGACCAGTCTTTGACCCTGTTGATTCAGGGTCATCGCCCATAACGCGCGCTGCATCTTGCGAAGGTTTGCACCACGATGAAACTTGGTAAGCAGCCAGTGAGCCACAAAATGCTCACGATAAGTCAGGCGAACTAAATTCTGCGGCGCGTCAGAACCGCCGATTGATCTCGGGATTACGTGATGCACTTCGGTATAGCACGATGGAATTTCCCTGCCCTTCGCGCAATCCATAAGCTCATCGTACCAGCGCTGGTATTTGAAACTCAGGACATAAACCTCCGTCGCGCTCTGACCAGTTTTTCAGAGCAACCCACCAACCCGGCGCGGAAAGGAAAATAGAAACCCACATCGCGCTGTGGCGCATGAGAAATGACCGATTGTTCCTGATTTGCATATACGTGATGATTACTGCGCGTGGATATTACGGATTCGCTTACCTGGTCGTGGGCGGCGAACGCGATGGCGGATGGATTTCTTGGTCGGCGGCCGATAGTATTTTGTGAATCTCTCTTCGCTCTCGCGGTCGTGGCCACCCACGGCATGAGCAATTACCAACCGCGCCATTTCCGCGTCGGTAACTCGCATTGGGGCTCGAACAGGCCTGCCAAAGGGATCGGTGGTGTCAGCCGCCAGCACGCCATACACCCCATGAATATCCGGGATACCCGCCCAATCGTCGGGCTTTGTCAGAAAAAATACATAGCCGAGCAACAGCGGATATTCTTTGGCATACGCCCGGCCGTCCACCTTCCAGTGCTTGGCACAGGTGGGGAGAAATGCCCCGTGGTTGGTTTTTTCGATCTCCCGGCGCACAATGTGTTCCATCTTCGAAACCGTCTGCGCTACAGCCCAATAGCTTGTCATCCTGCCCCCAGCATTCTTCGGGTGAGTTCAACGGCATTGCGAACTCCTAGCTTCTCAAAGATCGCACTGCGGTGATCCTCCACCGTGCGGCGGCTGATACCCAGCTTGTTGGCGATCTCCTTGCTGGTCCAGCCCTTGGCAATAAGGTCGGAAACCTCGCATTGGCGAATGGTTAGTTCCTCTGTCATGCGGTGCCCACCGTGTAGCCCTTCACAAAGGCCGTGATCCTGGTTCGGCTGCGGCCTACACTCTTGCGAGCCGCCCGAATGATTTTCCTGGATACGCCCAGCTTCTTCGCCAGATACGCCACTTCATGGGTTTCTGAGCTGACCAGCTTGGGGTCCATTTTATGTTTCTTGGGCATGGGATTCCCCGCTGGATTTGGAATGATAGTTCTTCAGCCATTCCCGTGATCTTTCGAGACGGGCGAGATAGCTGGATTTTCTGCTCGGCTCCCTCAAGCCGGAAACTGGCGCCCTTGGCTCACAAACGGATTGCTCCGAATGGCTTAACGGACTTTCACCGAGGGGATTTCTTACCGTGCCGTCTGAGGGGTCGCGGATCATGCGATTTTCCCATCAATCAGTTTGAAATGGCTCGACTTCCCATCAATGATAAGCTCAAGCGAGCCGTTCACGGGCTGGCCGTTGTAAACGAACTTCATTTCGCGCGCTGGCGTCGAAGGTTCTTGCCGCTGCGGAAGCGCAGCAATTTTGAACCACGTCACGCAAATTGCGAGAATGCTTAGGAAAAACCAGATTGATGCGGCTTCGCTCATGCCCAGCCCTTCTGCTTGATGATTTCCCCGAGACCCTTCGTCACATTCCCTTTGCCAAGCCCTCTCTCCTCATAACCGGTAGTAGTTATATCTGTATCTGCTTCTGGCCGTTTTGCAGTAACGGTCGTAACGGCGTTACGTGTGTCGTTACGTAACGGTGCGTTACGAACATTGTCACGTAACGCTCGTAGCTCATTCAGTTCGTCACGCCGCTTGGCCCGGAGTTTTTTCTGCCGCTCAGCGTTCGTGGAGTCGGCCAAGTCAGACCTGTATTGCCATTGCTCCCAGTCATGCGGAACGAAACTCCCATCTTCCCGTTTGTCGAAAAGCTTGAACGCAACCAGTTCGGCGATTGCCGCCGCAGCGCGGGCCTCTGATATGCGCAACTTGATGGCTACGGTCCCGAGGTCAGGCAAAATCCCACCATGCTCATTCGCCACGCAATTGAGATTGAACCAATTGCGGTGAGCCCGGTCGTTCAGCTTGATAAGTTTGGCGCTGTCAACGCAGGAGTTCTGCGCCCGCCACCATCGGCCTGGTTTCACATCATCCCCAAGGCTTGCATGTAGGTTTCAAGAATCGTCTCGCGCTCGGCGCGCTTGTTTGGGTCTTCCGCCCGAATCCTGACGATTTGACGAAGCGCCTTCACATCGTAGCCGTTGCCCTTGGCTTCCCTGTAAACGTCGCTCTGGTCGTCACGCAGAACCTTGATTTCTTCCGCGAGGCGCTCCACGCGCTCTATGATCGATCGGAGTTGTTCCTTGCTATTGTGTCCCTGAGGCTCGTTCATTGTTGGCCTCCGGTCGCCAAAGAAATGGCCGCACGGGCTTGCCTCATGACGTGGTTGTTGTAGCCGCCGAGATTGTTGATCTGGGCATATTCCGCAATATCGTCGTGAAGCTGTTGTAGGCAGCGCAGCAGTTCTGGCGCCGCTGCGATCAGACGGGCGTTTGCCAGCCCAATGGGGCATGCTGGAATGCCAATGCCGTTCTGCCGCACGACTGAGCCAGCCGCACCAGGAACGCCCCTGTCGTTGGGCGCGTCGATCCTGAGGGCTGCACCATTACGCTCCGAATAGACGACAACCCACGGTCCCGCCGTATGCTTCGCCGATGGTGATGCAGTCTCAGGCGCGGGGTGACCGATAGGTTTAGACGCAAGTTCTGTGGCTAGGTGAACCATTATTTGCGCTCTCGGGTTGGAGGTCGGGAACGCGGTGATTGAACTGTTTACGCAACGCAAAGGACGCGCCATCAATGATGATATTGGCGAGATGGCCTTGGGATATTTCAATGCTCTGCTCTATTCCGTGCTCAAGCTGGAAATTGAGCAGGTAGGTGTTCGGCGCCGGGCTGGTGAGATAGGCGATCTTGGCTTTCATGCGGGCGATTTCAATTTCCCGGCGACACGCAGCCGATGAACCTGACCGATGATGGCATTGCGGGTGCAGTCTCCAAAAATATCCGCAATCTGTTGCGCGGACGATCCCTTAAACCAAAGATCAAGTAACTGAGTGACACGATCCTCCGACCAATCTAGATCCGCGAATGTGTGCCGCAGTGGAGGTTGCGGCGCGGTGACCTTTAAAATCTCGGGCATTGGCGGCGCGGGCGCGCTGATCGCCGATGGTCAAATTCACACCATTGAAGGCAACAAATATCAGATCGAGTGCTCGGACAAAGGCATTACCGTAAAAGATCCGAACAATGTTGCTCTGA
>Ga0134127_10003442_pt1 | contig 11382 bp, 13 predicted proteins | sample KB31753_FD_96459 | JGI IMG/M metagenome (GOLD analysis project Ga0134127, IMG submission 96459) | Terrestrial soil microbial communities with excess Nitrogen fertilizer from Kellogg Biological Station, Michigan, USA - KB3-175-3 | ecosystem: Environmental > Terrestrial > Soil > Unclassified ...
CGCATCGCCAAGCACCGGCACCGTCGTCTCGACCTCCCGGAAGCCGTACGCGACGGCGCTGGCCGCGTCGGCGGCGATGAGCAGTGGATCGTCGAGCTGATTGGTGACGTGGGCCTGGTTGCCGGCGTTCTCCTGGCGCGCATCTTGCTCATCGCCATCTGCATCTCGACCGGCGTGAGCAGCGCGACGACGCGGGCCAGTTTGGCGGGCGTGGTGCCACCGATCAGGCGTACCACCTCCGCCCGTGACACATTGACGTCCACCGTCATCCGGGCCAGCACCGCATCGTCGAGCGCCATGGCCTCCGGCGCGACCTCGAGATCCAATCCGTAGCGTGCGATGAACTCGTCGATGACGTCAAAGTCTTCGCCAGCCTTGCCGTCGAGCTCGACAACGACCCCGTCGTGCACGACAAGGGATGGCTCGGGGTCGTGCGGACTGCGCATCGCGACCAGGCCGAGCTCCGGATTGGTGACGGAAAACCCGTCGAGGTTCACCGGTTTCGCGTCGAGGACGCGCATCCGCCCGAGCGCGAGATCCCTTGCGTGCACTGGTGGACTGTTCTCCTACTCGCGAACTGCGGTCTCGTCGTAGACGACGCGGCCGATCAATTCATACCGCTGCGGATCACGGTACTTGAAGTAGATCGCCATGGCCGCGCCGAAGATGAACAACCCGACCACGATCCATGGTGTCAATTTGAACAGAAGCGTTCCGGAGGCTGCGCCCGCGGCGGCCTCTTTGTGCTGCCACAACAGAAGAACGACGTACAGCATGCCGATTCCGCCGAGCAGCGGCGCGACGAGCGTCCGGAACCAATGCTTGCTGGTCGGGTGGTTCTTGCCGATGTGGAAGTAGCTCACCACGGCGAACGCACAGAGAGCCTGCACGATCAGGATCGCCATCGTCCCGAGAATCGCCAACAGCGTGTACATGTGCACGTACGGGTCCATGCCTGCCGCCAGGAACGCCAGGATGAGGACCAATGTAATGCCGGTCTGCACGAACGACGCGATGTGCGGTGAGCCGTGCTTGGGATGCGTCGCGCCGATGGTCCTCTGCAGCCTCTTCGAAAGGCCTTCGCGGCCAAGCGCGTAGAGGTAGCGCGAAGCGCAGTTGTGGAACGCCATGCCGCAGGCGAAGGACCCGGTGCATAGCAAGATGTTGAACATCGTGACCGCCCACTCGCCGTAGTATTGGCGGACGGGCCCGAAGAAGATGTCGCCTGCGGTGCCTGCGTCCTGAGCAAGGTCGATGGAATGCTGTGGGCCGGTCCCGGCGATCGCCATCCACGACACGAAGACGTAGAACAGCCCGATGCCAACGACGCTCAGGATGGTGGCGCGCGGGATGATCTTCTTGGGGTTGCGGGACTCCTCGCCGTACATCGCCGTCGACTCGAATCCGACCCACGACCAGAACGCGAAGAAGAGCCCCAGTCCGGCGCTGGCCCCCACGATTCCGGCGGCGGGCTGAAATGTCCCACCCGGGTTGATTGTCTCGCTCACTGCAAACCCATTCGGGCCGCCGCCGTGGAACAACACCGCGAGCGCACCCAACGAAAGCATGAAGATCTCGGTCAGCAGGAAGACACCGAGAACCTTGGCAGCGATGTTGATGTCGTAGAAGGCGAGTACCGAGTTCAGCACCAACATCAGCAGGGCAGGCAGGACCCAGTGCACGTGGACGCCGAACAGAGAGCTCATCAGGTTCTGGAAGAAGAACGAGAAGATCCCGATCAGCGAGCCCTCGAAAACCACGTACGCCATGGTGATCAACAGACCGCTGGCCATGCCGACGATCCGGCCAAGCCCGTGGGCGATGTAGCCGTAGAAGGCACCGGTGGCGGTGAGGTGCTTAGCCATGGTGGCGTAGCCGATGGCGAACAGCGTCAGTACTACGGTGGCGAAGAGGTAGCCTGCCGGTGCGTGCGAACCATTTCCGAAGCCGACCGCGATGGGGACGTTGCCGACCATTGCCGTGATGGGGGCGGCGGTGGCCACCGCCATGAACAGCACGCCGATGATGCCGACGGCGTTCGGTTTCAGTCGCTGAACTTGGTCAGTGTTTTCGTTTTCGTCGCGATCTAAGACCTTGTCGGTCATTATGCGCAGCCTTCCGAGCGGTCGACGGGCTTCCATGTGGCGCACACCACAGCACGAACGTTAGGAGTTTGGCACTACCAATTTCCGTTCGCAAGACCCTTTACAAACCATTGACAGAAATGGTCCAGCCTTTTTATGGTGGGTGCTGCCTCAACTCCGCGGAGGAGCCGCATGTACGACTACGGCACATTCTCGTTTGACTCCAAGGCCCAGGTGCTGGACCGGGCAAAGACGTTCTGGAACCCGGGCAAGACACAGTTCTGGATCGACGAAGGTGTCGATCTGGTGATCGACCGCCGCGAGGGCTACTACCTGTGGGACATGAGCGGTCGACGGCTTATCGACATGCACCTCAACGGCGGCACCTACAGCCTCGGACATCGCAACCCAGAAGTGGTCCAGGCGATTTCAGAGGCCACGGAATACTTCGACATCGGCAACCATCACTTCCCGTCGGTTGCGCGGACCGCACTCGCGCAGAAGCTCGTCGAATCGGCGCCTGCGTCGATCTCTAAAGTGGCCTTTGGGTCCGGGGGCGGCGAGGCCATCGATATCGCGATCAAGAGCGCCCGTCATGCCGCCCAGCGCCGCAAGATCGTCTCGATCGTCAAGGCCTACCACGGTCACACCGGCTTGGCGCTGGCCACAGGGGACGATCGGTTCGCGAAGATCTTTCTGTCCGACCAACCCGACGACTTCGTCCAGGTTCCGTTCGGCGATGTCGGCGCGATGGAGCAAGCGCTCTCCGGCAGGGACGTGGCCGCTGTGATCATGGAGACGATCCCCGCGACATACGGTTTCCCGCTGCCACCACCGGGCTACCTCGAGTCCGTCAAGGACCTCGCCGACAAGTACGGCGCGCTCTACATCGCCGACGAGGTGCAGACCGGCCTGATGCGCACCGGCGAAATGTGGGCGATCACCAAACACGGTATCGACCCCGACATCATCGTCACCGGTAAGGGCCTGTCAGGCGGGATGTACCCGATCACGGCGGCGATGCTCAGCGATCGTGCGGCCCAATGGCTCAACGAAGACGGGTTCGCGCACATCTCGACGTTTGGCGGCGCCGAGCTCGGCTGTGTCGCGGGAGTGAAGACCCTCGAGATCACCAGCCGTCCCGAGGTCCGATCGATGGTGCACTACATCGCCGATCTGTTCTCGGCCGGGCTGCGCCGGATTCAGGCCGACGACCCCGACTGGTTCGTCGGAATCCGGCAGAACGGCGTCGTGATCGGCTTGGAGTTCAATCACCCCGAAGGCGCGAAGTTCGTGATGCGGGAACTCTACGAGAACGGGGTATGGGCGATCTTCTCGACGCTGGATCCCCGTGTGCTGCAGTTCAAACCGGGCATCCTGCTGGGCCGCGACCTGTGCGAGGACGTGCTCGACCGCCTCGACGTCGCCGTGCGGCATGCCCGCAAGGCCGCGACCGAACGGAGGCCTGGGCGAGCGGAGCGACGGGAGGAACAGAAGTCATGACCAGCACTGCGCACGCCGGCCATCTGCTCGAACGCGCCCGATGGGCCGCCCGCGCGTACGCCGACTACGACCACGCCGCGGTCTCTGCGATCGTCACCGCCGCTGCCGACGCGGGGTACGCCGCAGCCGAACGGTTGGCCGAGGCCACGGTCACCGAGACCGAGATGGGTGTGGCCGCGCACAAGGTCATCAAGAACCGGGCATGTTCGCGGGGCATCGTCGAGCACTATCGCGGCGAGGATTTCATCTCGCCGCGCATCGACACCGCCCGCAAGATCCTGGAGATACCGCGTCCCGCCGGAGTGGTGCTGGCGATCACGCCGACCACCAATCCCGTTGCCACCGTCTACTTCAAGGTCATCCTTGCCCTGATGACCCGCAACGCCGTTGTCGTTGCGCCGCATCCCCGAGCCAAGCAATGTTCGGCCGACGCCGCCAGGGTGCTGGCCGAAGCCGCCGTCGCCGCCGGGGCACCCGAAGGCATCGTCCAGGTGATCGAGGACCCCTCCATACCGCTGGTAGAGGCGTTGATGGCCGACGAGCGCACAGATGTCATCGTCGCGACGGGCGGCACGGGCGTGGTTCGCGCCGCGCACTCGTCGGGCAATCCCGCTCTCGGTGTGGGACCGGGCAACGTTCCGGTCTTCGTCGATGCCAGCGCCGACATCAACGCCGCGGCCCGCAGCATCGTCGAAAGCAAGGCGTTCGACAACTCGGTGCTGTGCACGAACGAATCCGTGCTCATCGCAGAACAATCCATCGCCGAGAAGCTTCGGGCGGCGCTCACCCGCAACGGTGCGCACATTCTCGATGCCGAGGATGCTCAGCGCCTGCGGGAGTTGATGTTTCCGTTCGGCCACCTGAACACCGACGTCGTCGGTCGTGACGCGGCCTGGATCGCCGGTCAGGCCGGGATGCGCGTAACCCCGAAGACGCGGGTGCTGATCGCTCCCTTCGAGCACGTCGTCGATGAGGAGGTGCTGACCCACGAGAAGCTGTCTCCGGTGCTCGGCATGACGACCGTCGCCGACGCCGAACGCGGCATTCGAGCGGCCCGTGCCGTCGTGCGGATCGGTGGCGCCGGGCACTCGGCGGCCATTCACAGTGAAAGCCCAACAGTCATCACCGATTTCGCGACCCAGGTGCCGGTGCTGCGGGTGTCGGTCAACGTCGGCAACAGCACCGGCAGCTCCGGGCTGCAGACCAACCTGGCGCCGTCGATGACACTTGGCACCGGCTTCGTCGGTCGCAGTTCGCTCGGCGAGAACCTGCAGCCGCACAACCTCATGAACTGGACCCGAATCGCCTACAACAGTGATTCAACAGTGAGCATGCCGAACTTCGCGGGAATCACACCGTGGCGGTCCCCTTCTGGGCCGGTGCCGGCCTACCCACGCTCATCCAACGAGGGCGAGACCCCACCGCCGCCGCGCCAAAGCGGCCACCCCGTTGCCAGCTGGACGCCGGAGCCGAGCCTCGACGCCCTGCGCGCCGAACTGCGTCAACTCGTCGTCGAAGAACTCGCACAACTCATCAAGAGGTGAGCCGTGGCCGAATTACGTTCCTTCATCTTCATCGATCGTCTGCAGCCGCAGACGATGTCATACCTGGGCACGTGGATACGCGGAACCCCGCCGCGCGCCGATGGCGCCGCGCAGATCATCGAGGTGGCACCCGGACTGGACATCGAGGGCATCACCGACATCGCGCTCAAGCACGCGGACGTGAAGGCCGGAATCCTGGTGGTGGAACGGCAATTCGGGTATCTCGAGTTCCACGGTGAAACGAGCGCCGTCAAGGCCGCGGCCGACGCAGCGCTGCAGGAGCTCGGTAAAGACGCCGACTCCGCGGTGAGACCCACCATCCTGGCCGCACGCATCATTTCCAGCGTGGACCAACAGCACGCATTCCTGATCAACCGCAACAAGATCGGCTCGATGGTGCTGGCCGGTGAATCATTGTTCGTGCTGGAGGTGCAGCCCGCGTCGTACGCGATCCTGGCCACCAACGAGGCCGAGAAGGCGGCCGACATCAAGGTGGTCGACTACCGGATGATCGGCGCGACGGGTCGCGTCTACCTCTCTGGAACCGAGGCGGATGTGCGCCAGGCCGCGACCGCCGCGCAGGATGCGCTGGCACGGAGCGCAACGTGACACTGAACGACGCCGACTTGCGCGCACTGGTGCGGGAAGTGGTCCGTGATGCGGTCGCCGACCTGGTCCCCCAGCCAATGGTGATGAACCACAACGGCGTTCAGCCGACCGGACCGCTGAACACCGACGAGAAGACGCGCGTCGACACCGTGCGGATCGCCACCGACAACGATCTCGATGCTTTTGTCCGGCAACTGCTCCGGCTGTTCGAGAACCCCAAGACCCGTGCCGATCTTCGCAACGGCCGGTTGAGCTTCCGACTCGCCGGCATGTCCGCAAGCTCACCGGCCGTGTCGCGCCGCATCGACAGTGGGGCTGTCACAGAGCGCCACATCGTCGATGTTGCCGCGTCCGGCGGCGGCCTGATCCTCGGGCGCAAAGCGGTACTCACGCCGTTGGCGCGGGAGAAAGCCCGTGCGCTGGGGGTCTCGATTCAAAAGGAGCGAAAGTGATATCAGCGAAGGTCACCGGTCAGGTCTGGTCGACGCGCCGCATCGACGGGCTGCCCGCGGGTGCGTTCCTCGAGGTCGAGGCGGACGGGTCCGGTTCGCGCATGATCGCATTCGATGTACTCGGCAGCGGTGTGGGTGAGCGCGTGCTGATTGCGCAGGGGTCGGTTGCCGCGAATTGGTTCACCGGCACACCGCCCCCCGTGGACGCGCTCATCATCGGTTCCATCGACGCCAACGAAAGCGGGTAGCAGTCCGCGACCCGCGCCCGATCCCCGTGGGAACACCGAAAGAAACAAGGAGAAACACGATGCCCAGCAACGCGATTGGAATGATCGAGACCAAAGGTTACGTCGCTGCGCTGGCTGCCGCCGATGCGATGGTCAAAGCAGCCAACGTCACCATTGCCGACCGTCAGCAGGTCGGCGACGGACTGGTCGCCGTCATCGTCACCGGTGAGGTCGGCGCCGTCAAGGCGGCCACCGAGGCAGGTGCCGAATCCGCTTCGCAGGTAGGGGAACTGATCAGTGTCCACGTGATCCCCCGCCCGCACAGCGAGCTCGGTACTCACTTCGCCGTGGCCGCCCAGTAGTTCGTCTCGGAATGAGTACGACCACTGCCCAGCCCGACACTGTGACGCGCACCGACATCCGCGTCTATCTTCTGGTGGAGGACCTGCAGCGACAGTTCGCCGCCTACCTGGGAACACCGACACGGGCTCGGGGCTATCCGCCGTATGAGGGCGAGCACGCGCTGATCGTCGAAGTGTCCCCGGCTCTCGCGATCGAGCGGGTGATCGACCTCGCCTTGCGCGAGGTGCCCGGCGTAGCGCCCGGGATCCTCTATGTGGAGCGGCAATTCGGCGTGCTGGAGGTGCACTCCAGCGACCTGTCGGAGGTGCGTCGGGCCGGCGAAGCGATTCTGCAGGGCACCAGGGCCAAGGCCGCCGATCAGCTACGGCCACAGGTGTTGTTCCACGACATCATCGAAAACATCACCGACCAGCACGCGGTGATCCTCAACCGGCACCGTCAGGCCTCGATGATCCTGCCCGGGCAGGCGCTGCTGGTCTACGAGATGACACCAGCCTTGTTCGCGGCCGTCGCCGCCAATGAAGCCGAGCGCGCAGCCCCCGCGATCACTATCGTCGACGTGCAGATGATCGGGGCAACCGGCCGCCTCTACATCGGCGGTAGCAGCAAGGACGTCACCACGGCGAGGGACAGGATCACCGCGGTGCTGGCCGGAATCGAGGGACGCGACCAGTAATGGAGGACTCCAACGGCGTGATCGCCGACGACCGCGCAGTCGCAGAACGCGCACTCGCCGAGTATGGACTCGCAGAGAATTCCGCACTGCACCTGCTGAACCTCTCGGAGAACGCCACCTACGCGGTGGAGGATGCCGCCACCGGGCACCGGTCGATCCTGCGCGTGCATCGGCAGAACTATCACCTGCCGCACCAGATCGGATCCGAACTGGACTGGCTCGACGCACTGCGTGGCGAGAGCGCCATCACAGTCCCCACGGTGCTGCCCGCTGCGGACGGTCGCCGCGTGGTGACGGTCAACGTCAACGGAACAGAGCGGCACGTCGTACATTTCGCGATGGTGCCTGGCGCGGAACCCGACGAGGACACCGTTACCGTCCACGACTTCCACACGCTGGGGCAGATAACCGCGGCCCTGCACGAGCATTCGCACACATGGTCCCGTCCTGCCGGGTTCAGCCGGTTCGCGTGGGATTGGCCGCACAGCCTGGGCGCCGAGGCTCGGTGGGGCAGATGGCAGGACGCCGACGGCGTCGGTGCCGACGAACACAGACTCCTGGACCGGGCGGAACAGCTCCTGCGCGAACGCTTGGAAAGCTATGGCTCGGGACCGGACCGGTTCGGGCTGATTCACGCCGACCTGCGGCTGGCCAACCTGCTGGTCGACGGATCCACGATCACGGTCATCGACTTCGACGATTGCGGATTCGGTTGGTTCTTTTACGATTTCGGCACCGCGGTCTCGTTCATCGAAGACGACCCGGCGCTGCCCGAATGGCAGGACTCCTGGGTCGCGGGTTACCGCACCCGCCGACCGATCGCCGCCGCCGACGAAGACATGCTGTCGTCGTTCGTGTTCCTGCGCCGGCTGATGTTGTTGGCGTGGATGGGAACCCACAGCCATTCCAAGGAATCCCGCACCAAGGCAATCACCTACGCGCAGGGCAGTTGCATGCTCGCCGAGCACTATCTCAGTTCAAACGGCCGTCGCCTGGCCTGACGGAAGGACTCACATGTTCAGCTCACTCGACGGCCGATCGGCTATCGTCACCGGCGGCAGCAAGGGAATCGGCCGGGGCATCGCCGAAACCCTCGCCGCCGCAGGCGTCAACGTACTCGTGACCGCACGCACCCAAAACGACCTGGACGCGACAGTCGCAGGACTCGCCGACCAACCGGGTCGAGTGAGCGGCTTGGCGACCGACGTGACGAACCCGGACGATTGCCGCCGCGCCGTGGAAACCGCCGTCGAGCGACACGGGGGCCTGGACATCGTCTGCGCCAACGCGGGCATCTTCCCATCGGGCAGGCTCGAAGAGCTCACGCCCGACGACATCGAGCACGTGCTCGCGGTCAACTTCAAGGGCACCGTCTTCGTCATTCAGGCCGCGCTGCCCGCGCTGACCGCCAGCGGCCACGGCCGCGTGATCATCACGTCGTCCATCACCGGCCCGATCACCGGCTACCCCGGCTGGTCGCATTACGGGGCCAGCAAGGCAGCCCAGCTGGGGTTCCTGCGGACGGCGGCGATGGAGCTGGCGCCGAAGCAAATCACCATCAATGCGGTGATGCCGGGCAACATCATCACCGAGGGGCTCGTCGAAATGGGCCAGGAATACCTGGACCAAATGGCCGCCTCGATACCCGCGAGGCGGCTCGGCAATGTCGCCGACATCGGCAACGCGGCGCTGTTCTTCGCCACCGACGAGGCGGGCTACATCACGGGTCAGACACTAGTCGTGGACGGTGGCCAGATCCTGCCCGAGTCCAGCCAGGCGCTCTCCGACATGTAGGTCTCCGGTTAGAATTGGTTGGACCAAATCAACGGGGAGGAACCGCCGGTGTCTACGCCAAGTGAGGAGTTGCGCCGCCGGATCGTTGACGACATCAATGCGGGCGAGCCTGGTGCAAAGCTCGGCAGCGAACGCGATCTCGCCGAGCGTTACCGCACCAGCCGCTCGAGCCTGCGCCAAGTGCTGGCGGCCTTGGAGGAAGCAGGCCTGGTTCATCGGCTGATCGGCCGATCGGGCGGTATCTTCATCAGCCACGGTCAGGTGCAGCGGAGCCTGTCTGATGTGGTGGGCGTGCCCGCCTTCCTCGCCAACCAGGGCTACGTCGCGGGCACCCGCGTGTTATCCACGAAGATCACCGCGCCGGACCGCGCCACGCAAAAGGCATTGCGCATCGGCTCCAACGACTTCGTCATCGAGATTCAGCGCGTCCGCCTTGCGGACGGGTCCCCGATCTCGCTGGAGCTCGCGCAATTTCCGGCCGACGCCTTCCCTGGGTTACTCGAACAACAGCTCGGCGGATCGTTGTACGAAATCCTCGAAACCCATTACGGTCTCGTGACGGCGCGGGCCGAGGAGCGGATCGAAGCGGTCAACGCCACGCCGACCGAAGCCTCGTTGCTCGGCATCAAACCCAAGTCCGCTCTGCTGCTCATCACTCGGATCACCTACGACCAACACGGATCGCCGTGCGAGTTCTCGCGCGACCTGTTCCGGGGTGACCGCACGCGTCTGGCCGTCACCGTGCAGGGACATGGAGTCGGGATTCAATCGGCGGTCGACACGGCGTCGGTGGCCCTCCAAAAACAGGAAGTGCGAACCAAGGCAAGCTGACGGCATGGCTTCTGGAGCCGGCCGCTTCGCCCCCAGCCCGTCGGCCGATCTGCATATCGGCAATCTGCGCACCGCTGTGCTGGCGTGGCTGTTCGCACGCTCGACAGGGCGTCGCTTCCTGATGCGCGTCGAGGATCTCGACGACCGCACCCACACCGACATCGCCAACCGGCAGCTCGACGATCTGGCGGCGATCGGCCTGATGTGGGATGAGCCTGCCGAGTGGCAGTCCGAACATCCGCAGCGCTACGACGCTGTCGTCGACGAACTGACCGGCCGCGGCCTGCTATACGAATGCTATTGCAGCCGAAGGGATATCGCCCAGGCGCCGCGGGCCCCGCATGCACCACAAGGTGCGTACCCGGGCACATGCCGTGACCTCACCCGCGCGGAACGTGAGGCCAGGCGCGCTGAGACAGGACGGCCGCCCGCGCTGCGGCTGCGCACCGACGCGATCGTCTACACGGTCCACGACCTGTTGCACGGCGAGTACACCGGCATCGTCGACGACTTCGTGGTCCGCCGCGGCGACGGCGTCGCAGCTTACAACCTCGCTGTCGTGGTCGATGACGCCGCGCAGGGGATCGACCAGGTCGTGCGCGGTGACGACCTGCTGCCATCGTCGCCGCGGCAGGCCTACCTGGCGCGGCTGCTCGGCTATCCGGAGCCCACGTACGCGCACGTCGCCCTGGTGCTCAACGAGGACGGCGCGCGACTGGCCAAGCGCGACGGCGCGGTAACGCTCGCCGAGATCGGCGTGGAACGCGCGTTCGCGCAGATCGCCGAATCGCTGGGATCACAGGCATCGAACCTCGACGAACTGCTCGCGCGGTTCGATCCCGCTCAGCTGCCGCGGCACCCCTGGATCTACCAGCCGCCGTAACCGGCCCCAATTTCGAGTAGCCGCCTACTCACGCAATTCGCGCTGCGGCGAATTAACGTGCGATTCAGCAATTCGTCAGGAACGGGTCGGATCATGAACGGCAAATCGATGTCCGCTGGCGTACGGCGGGGGTTGGCGTGCGCGAGCGTCCTTAGCATCGGCACTGCCGGCTTCGCGGCCTGCGGAGCGCCTGCGGAGAGCGGGACGTCCTCGGTCGTGACACACACCGTCACGCAAACCGTCGGAACTGCCTCAGTGACACAGACCAGCACCACTTCCGTCATGACCGGCGACTACACCCCGCCTATCGAGACAGGGACGACGGAACCGGGCACCACGACGCCGCCGCTGGTCACCACGCCTCCGTTGATCACCACGACGCCGCCGCTGATCACGACGCCGCCGCCGGTGTCCAC
>Ga0134127_10003443_pt1 | contig 11380 bp, 9 predicted proteins | sample KB31753_FD_96459 | JGI IMG/M metagenome (GOLD analysis project Ga0134127, IMG submission 96459) | Terrestrial soil microbial communities with excess Nitrogen fertilizer from Kellogg Biological Station, Michigan, USA - KB3-175-3 | ecosystem: Environmental > Terrestrial > Soil > Unclassified ...
AGGCGCAGCATGTGGCGCTGCTGGGGGCGCTCGGGCCCGTCGCGGAATCCCGTGCGCGAGTGCAGGATCGTGTAGTTGTTGCAGAGCTGGATGTCCCCGGGCTGGAGATCCATGTCCAGCCGAAGATCGGCGCGGCGTGTCTGCTCGTCCATGAAGTCGAGCGCCGCCTTTTCCAGCGTGGTGTGTGGCGTTTCCCGCTTCACCGCGCCCGCATTGATCTGGTTGCGGATATAGCGGCAGCTCACCACGCCGTCCCGGGCCCCGAACACCGGCACCGGCCGATCGGAGACGCCCTTGGAGCCGAGCGCTTCCTCGCGGCGGATGTAGTAGAAGCCGTTGTAGAGGAGGCCCAGGTACTCGGGGTGCCGGGTCAGGATCTCGTTGTGCACCGTCACCGAGCTCACGATGCTGCTGAGGCCGCCCTCGAGGCCCTTGCGCAGGCAGAGGAGCCCCACCAGGTCGCAGCCATCGGTGTGGTAGGGAAGATAGGCGTTGGTCTCGTAGCCGCGCACGTCGATCTGCCCGTAGGACCGGCCGTGATCGTAGACGTGGCCGAGCAGCTCGCCCTGGGGATTCTGATAGAGCGGCGAGCCGAGATAGCGCCCCAGGCCCCAGAGGATGAGGCCCACGTCATCGTCGTCATAGCGCGCCACCGGCAACCCCTGGAGGAGGACGAAGCCGCGCCCCCCGTAGATCTCCTCGAGGATGCGCGCCAGCCGCTCCCGCGTCACCGTGAGCGGAAAGTGCTCACGATCGATGTCCTCCACGGACCGCCCGCTGGCCTTGGCGGCCGCCAGCGCGCGCTCGATGTCGGCGATCTCCGCCGCGCTCAAGGCCTCGCTCCAGGACGTCTCGCGGGCCAGCGTCTCGCCCCGCCAGGCCCGGGGCCCGGCAACCGGCTTCGTCAGGATCTCGCGCATCGGGTCGTCTCTCCTCAGTAGTGCTTCGGGTCCAGCGCGTCGCGCAGCCCGTCGCCGAGCACGTTCAGGGCCATCACGATGAAGAATATCATCAGGCCCGGATAGAGCGCCATCCACGGCGCCTGCGAGAGATAGCGCTGGGCGGCGTTGAGCATGCTGCCCCAGGACGGCGCGGGCGGCTGCTGCCCCAGCCCCAGGAAGGACAGGCTCGCCTCCGCGATGATGGCCGCCGCCACCGTGATGCTGGCCTGGATCAGGAGCGGCGGCACCATGTTGGGCAGCACGTGGCGGAGGGCGATGCGCCCGCGCGAGCAGCCCAGCGCGCGGGCGGACTCCACGTAGTCCTCCGTCTTGATGCCGAGCGCCGTCCCGCGGGCCAGCCGGAGAAAGGTGGGCAGCGCGGCGATCCCGATGGCAATCATGGCGTTGACGAGGCTCGGGCCCAGAAAGGCCGCCAGCGCGATGGCCACGATGAGGAACGGAATGGCCAGCATGGCGTCGGTGAGCCGCATGATGAGGCCGTCGATCCAGCCCCCCACCAGACCGGAGAAGAGGCCGAGGGGAATGCTCACCACCAGCGCGATGGACACCGGGATCACGCCCGCGAGCAGGGAGGCGCGGGCCCCCCAGATGAGCCGCGACAGCACGTCGCGCCCGACCTCGTCGGTGCCGAGCCGGTAGACGGCCGACGGCGGCTTGCGCACGGCGGAGAAGTTGGTCGCCACGGGATCGAAGGGGGCCACGTGCGGCGCCGCCACCGCCAGCCCCACGAAGAGCACCACCACCCCGGCGGCAATGGCCGCCGGCGGCCGCCGCAGGAGCCGGCGCAGCGCGTGGGGCCGCCGCGCGATGGGGGGATCGGCCATGTCAGCCGCGCAGCCGCGGGTTGGCGAGGAAGTAGAAGATATCGGCGGCGAGGTTGAGGAGCACGAAGAGCGTGGCGGAGACCAGCACCACCCCCTGCACCACCGCGTAGTCGCGATTGAACACCCCGTCCACCAGGAGCTTGCCGAACCCGGGAATGGCGAAGATCTGCTCGGTGAGGACGGCCCCCGCGAGGAGCCGGCCGAACTCGATGGCGCCCAGCGTGATGACCGGGATGAGCGCATTGCGGAAGGCGTGCTTCAGGACCACTGTGCGCTCGGGCAGGCTCTTGGCCCGCGCGGTGCGCACGTAGTCGGCGCCCAGCACGGACAGCATGGCCCCGCGGGTGTGACGCATCATCACGCCCGCCACGCCGGACCCGAGCACGAAGGCCGGCAGGAGCAGCGTGGTGAGGTTCTTCCTCAGGTCCTCCCAGGGCGGCACATAGCCCGAGGCGGGCAGCCAGCCGAGGTGCACCGCGAAGAGCAGGATGAGCATGATCCCCAGCCAGAAATGCGGCACCGAGAGCCCGGTGAGGGCGAGGAGATTGGCGGCCGCGTCCAGTGGCGTGCCCTTGCGGGTGGCGGAGATGATGCCGGCGGGGATGCCGAGCACGAGGGCGATGGCCATGGAGGCCAGCGCCAGCTCCACCGTCACCGGCAGCTTGGAGCGAAGCAGCTCGGTCACCGGGATCTTGTTGCGCAGCGACTCGCCGAGATTGCCCCGGAGCACATTGCCGATCCAGATTCCGTACTGCACCGGCAGGGGCCGGTCGAGGTGGTACTTCTTTCGGATGGCCTCCACCGCCTGGGGATCCCGCTCCTCGCCGGCCAGCGCGAGGGCGGGATCGCCGGGGAGGAGCTGCTGCAGCGAGAAGATCATCACGGAGACGAAGAACAGCGTCGGCACCAGCACCACCAGCCGCTGCGCGACGTAGAGCGGAAGCGTCACGGGATCAGGACAGCTTGAGGCCCCGGAGACGGATGATCCCGTCGGGATGGGGCGTGAACCCCTGCACCTTGACGCTCAGGCCGGTGAAGACCCGCCGGTGCCAGAGCATGAGCGCGGGCGCGTCCCGCAGCACGAGCTCGATGCCCTGGTCGTACAGCTTCTTCCGCTCCCTGGGATCCGCCACCTGGCGCGCCTTGAGGAGGAGCGCGTCGAGATCCTTGTTGCAGTGGTGGCTGTCGTTCTGGGCGCCCTCGCAGACGAAGTGGGTGTAGGCATTGCCGTCCGGATCCGGCCGCCCGCTCCAGAAGGTGAAGTAGGCTTCGAAGTCCCCCTTCTTCCCCGACTGCAGCATGGTGACGTTCTCCTGCGTCTGGAGATTCATGGTGATGCCGGCCTCGGACAGCATGGCCTGGATCACCTGGGCCGCCTCCTGGCGGTCGCGCTCCGGCGGCAGGATGAGGGTGAAGGTGAGGTTGGGCTGTCCCGCCTCGCGCAGGAGCTGCCGGGCCCGCGCCACGTCGCGCTTCCGCACCGGGAACTTCGCGTTGTAGTACGGGTGGCTCGGGCTCACCCACTGATTGCCGGGGATGTACTCGTTGTTGAACACCGCCTTCACGAGGGTCTCGCGGTCGATGGCGAGATCGATGGCCTGGCGCAGCCGCACGTCGGCGCCCAGCAGCTTCCCCCGCGGGCCGTTGTTCACGTTGAGCCGGATGACCTGGTAGCCCAGCTCCGGCACCCCGGTGATCTTGAGCCGGCTGTCGGCGCGGAGCTGCTCCAGGTCCGCGGGCGAGACGCGCTCCATCATCTGGAGGTCCCCCGAGCGCAGGCTGGCCGAGCGCGCGGTGGAGTCGAGGATGGGCACGAACTCTACTCGATCGAGGTGGATGTTGGCCTTGTCCCAGTAGTCGGCAAAGCGCTCGAAGACGATCTTCCCCTGCGCCACGCGCTCGACGAACTTGAACGGCCCCGCGCACACCGGCTTGGTGCCGAACCGGTCCCCGAGCTCCCGGGCCGCCTTGGGCGAGACCATCATCCCCGCGCGATCGGTCAGCGCGGCGAGCAGCGGCACCAGGGGCTGGGAGAGGTGCAGGCGCACGGTGAGGTCGTTGACCACCTCCACCGTCTTGATCTCGCCGATCTCCGACTTCCGGAACGAGCCGGGCGTGGTGAGGTGCCGCTCGATGTTGAACTTCACCGCCTCGCCGTTCAGCGGCTCGCCGTCGTGGAACTTCACCCCCGGCCGGAGCTTGATGAGGAGAGATTTGTAATCGGACCCCCACTCGTGGGCGGTGGCGAGCTGCGGCACGATGCGGAGATCGGGGGTGACGTCGAAGAGCTTGTCGCAGACGGCGGCGAACACCAGCCGCCCCACGTAGGCGCGGCTGATGGTGGGGTCGATCGCGTCGGGGTCGTCGTTGAGCCCGATGCGCAGCACGCCCTGCGCGCCCGCGGTGGCGGCGACGGCAAGGATGAGCGCGAGGACGGCGAGCACGATCCGGATCCGGGTCATGGGCAAGGCTCCTCCTCAGGAGATGTCGGCAAGCGTTCCGCGGCCGTCCACCGCCACCGCGCCGCCGCCGGCGCGCCGCGCGATGAGCGGATTCACTTCCAGGTCGATGAGGCGGGGGCCGAGATCGGCCGCGAGCCAGGACAGGCGCACGAGCGCGTCCACGATGGCGTCCACGTCGAGAGGCGGGCGCCCGCGAGCGCCGGCGAGGAGCGGCGCCGCGCGGAGGGCGGCCAGCATGGCGCGGGCGCGCAGGGGAGACAGGGGCGCCGGCGCCACCGCCACGTCCTTGAGAATCTCCACCGCGATCCCGCCCAGGCCGACCAGCGCGACGGGCCCGAAGTGCGGATCGCGGCGGGCGCCCACGATGACCTCCGCCTCGCCCCGCACCATCTCCTGGACGGAGAAGCCCTCTCGCGCCGCCCCCGGCGCCGCGGCGCTCAGCGCGCGCGTCATCTCCTCCGCGGCCAGCCGCACCGCGTCCGGCGTGGCGAGGTCGAGCCGCACCGCGCCCAGATCGCTCTTGTGGACGATCCCGCGCGACACCGCCTTCAGCGCGACGGGAAAGCCCAGGCGGGCCGCCTCCACCGCGGCGGCCGCCGGCGTGGGGGCCAGCGCCTCTCGCGCCACCGCGATCCCATACGCCGCGAGCGCCGCCTTCACCTCACTCTCGGTGAGCGGCCCCGAGGGCAGCGCGGCGAGGCCGGCCGGCGCCGGCAGCCCGTCCGGCCGGCGCGTCGCCGCCGGAGCCATCGCGCGGAGCGCGTCGTGATCGGCCAGCAGCGCGAGGACGCGGAGCGCGTCCTCGGTGCGGTCGAAGAAGAACTGGCCGATCTCCCGCAGCGCCTGACGCGGCCCATCCGCCGCCGCCCCCGGCGTGAAGGCGATCATCACGGGCTTGTCGGCCTTCTGCGCCGCCTCGGCCATGAGCCGGCTGCGCGCGGAGAAGAATGGCATCGAGGTGAGGATCACGAGGCCGTAGGCCACGCCGGGATCGTCGAAGAGAAGCCGCGAGACGTCGCCCGCGATCTCCACCTCCTCGGGCGCCTTGCGTCCCCCGAGGTCGATCGGGTTGTCCGCCTGGGGCGGAAGCAAGAGCTCGCCCAGCGCCGCGCGAGTGCCGGGGGTCAACACGGCGAGCGGCACCCCCAGCTCCGTGAGCCGGTCGGAGGCGATCCCGGTGCCGCCGCCGGACGAGGAGATCACGCCGACGCCGCCCCGCCGCGGCCTCCGGTGGCGGACGAGGAAGTGCGCCGCCCGCACCATGTCGTCGGGATCGCGGGCGAGCACCGCCCCCTCCTCCCGGCACACCGCCTCGAACACCTCGTAGGCCCCCGCCAGGCTCGCGGTATGCGAGCGCGCCGACCGCACGCCGGCCTCGGTGCGTCCGGTCTTCACCACCAGCACCGGCTTGCCGGCCGCGCGCGCGGCGGCGAGGCCGCGCCGGAAGCGCGCGCCGTCCAGCAGGCCCTCCACGTAGAGGCAGATGGCCTCGGTGGCCGCGTCCTCGACGAGATACTCGAGGAAGTCGCAGATCTCCAGGTCCACCTGATTGCCTAGGGACACGCAATGGCGGAAGCCGATGCCGTCGCTGCCGGCGCGGTCGAAGATGGACACCATCAAGGCGCCGCTCTGGCTGATGAGGCCGATGGGCCCGTCGCGCAGCCGCTCGGTGTCGAGCACCACGGACGAGCAGAGGGCCAGGCGGTGGTGGGGCACGATGAGCCCCATGCAGTTGGGGCCCACGAGACGGATCCCCGTCTGACGCACGATCTCCACCAGGGCCGCCTGGCGCGCGCGCCCCTCCTCACCCGCCTCCGCGAAGCCGGTGGAGATGATGACGCAGCCGCCGACGCCGGCCGCGGCGGCCTCGCTCACGCTGCGCACCAGCGAGTCGGAGGGCACGGCGAGGATGGCGACGTCCACCCCCGCGGGCGCGGCGCCGATCTCCGGATAGGCGCGACGCCCCAGCACTTCCGGGCGCCGCAGGTTGATGGGATAGATCTCGCCGGGGAAGCCGTGCCGCACCAGGAAATGCATGATGCGCCCGCCGAACTTGTCCTTGCTGTCGGAGGCGCCGAACACCGCCACCGAGCGCGGATGCAGGAGGCGATCGACGCCGACCCGCGGCCGCGCGCGATCGGGACCGAGGCGGACGGCATGGAGAATGGCGTCCTGGGTCATGGTCTAGCGCTGGGTGAGCGTCACGCCCAGAGCGGGATGCGGCCCCGCGGGGAGCGGCACCCGCCGGGCGCTCGCGATCTCGAGCGCCAGCGGGCCCTCGTCGCCGTGTGGGCTCAGCTCCACCACGAGGCGCATCGGCGAGCCCGGCCAGCGATACGTCATCTCATCGGGCCCGCTCGCCTCCGCTTCACCCTGGAGTATCTGCCCCCACTGGCGATCGGCTCGCTCGCGGCTGTGCGCGCGGAGACGCAATCCGAGCACCGTGACCGGTGGCGGAGGATCAGCGACGCCCGGGGGCGGCTCCGGCGGCGGCGCGGATGCCGGCTCGGGCCCTCGCGACTCCGCGAGCTGGACCACGATGCCCAGCGATTCCTTGGGATGGAGAAACGCCTCGATCCAGCTGGGATCCGAGTCGTCGAAGCCCACGGGGTTGAGGCCCAGGGCCCGCGCCCGGTCGCAGGCGGCGCGGGTGCTGGGAACCTTGAAGGTGACGTGATGAACCCCGGGCCCCCGCTGGGCGAGAAAGCGATGGAGGAAGCCGTCGTCGCCCCTGGGCTCGATCACCTCGATCTGCCCGCCGCCCTCATACGCCCAGGTGGCCCACCGGAATACGCCCGAGGGCCGGCCGCCGTCGGGCACGCCCCCCAGCAGGCCCGCGAGCACCGGTGCCGCATCGGCGATGCGGGGCAGACCGAGGGCGATGTGGTCGAAGAGAACTCGCGTCATCCGCCTCAGACCTTCCAGGCCTTGGTGTCGAGGCTGGCCGGGAGCGGGATGAAGAGACTTTTCCGCGGCGCCTGGATCTCCCGCGTGATGTGGCCCTGCCCGGTGGTGTCGTCGGCCAGCATGATGTCACCGGCCCCGAAGCGGCGCTTGGTGCCGTCGCCGCACTCCACCTCGACGAGGCCGGCCAGGGTGATGACGAACTGGCGGCGCGGGGCCACGTGAAAGTCCAGCGCGCCGCCCGCGGGGGTCTCGCGGAACATCACGCCGTCCGAGGGCACCAGATCGGACAGCGTGCCGTAGGTGCTGGGCTTGAGGGGAATGTCCAGGTCCTCGAAGTGCGACTTCTGGTCGGCGCCGGTGTAGATCCGCACGGCCTTCATGAGCGCTCCATGATCTCGCGCATCTTCCGGAAGACGAGCGCGCGCTGGCGATTGGCCTCGGGCAGGGTGGCGAGATCCACCTGCGCCACCGTGAGCCCGTAGGCGGGATAGGTCGGGATATCCTCGTCGGCAAGCGGCTTGAGCTTTTCTTTTCGCTCGAAGGCGGCGGCCGCGTAGGGGGCAAGCTCCCGCGCCTTCTTCTCGGCGCGCGCGGCCTCGCGCTCCCGGAACTCGGGCATCACCTGCCCCGCGAAGAGCTCCAGCGACTCGCAGATGTGCTCGTGCCGGTTCTTGCCGCCCTGCTGGATGAATACGGTCTGGTCGACCCCCGAGTCCTCGAAGGTCCGGAGGTGATTGCGGAGCTGCTCCGGCGTGCCGATGCCGCCGGTGCCGCCCCCCATCAGCTCCATGCCCATGGCGTCCCGCACCGCCACGTACTTGTTCCAGATATTGGTGCGGCCCGGCTTGTGGGTCCCGAAGGCGTAGTGATGCCCGAGGGCGAACTGGAAGAAGCGGAAGCCGTCGGTGCCGCGCCGCCGCGCTTCGGCCTCGTCGGGATGGCAGGAGAAGGAGGTGACCATGGCGATATTGGGGTTCACCGCGTGCCCGATGGGCACGCACTCCTTCTTGAACGTCTCGTAGTAGTCGTCCACCCACTGCCGCGCCTCCGCGGGATCGATGAAGGCGAAGGTGAGGGCGCCGATGCCGAGCTGCGCCGCCAGATGGATGGTATTGCGATTGGAGCAGGCCACCCACAGCGGCGGGTGCGGCTTCTGCACCGGCTTGGGAACGACATTCCGCGCCGGCATGGAGAAGTACTTCCCCTGGAAGCCGGGATAGGGATCCATCACCATCATGTTGGCGACCTGCTCCACCGTCTCCCGCCACATGGCGCGCCGCTCGTCGGCCTCGATGCCGAAGCCCTCGAGCTCCGCGCGCGAGGCGGACTCGCCGGTACCCCAGTCCACCCGGCCGTTGGAGACCAGGTCCAGCGTGGCGATGCGCTCGGCGATGCGGGCGGGCGCGTTGTAGCCGGGCGGCATGAGCACGATCCCGTGGCCGAGCCGGATGCGCTTGGTCCGCTGCGAGGCGGCGGCGAGGAACACCTCGGGGGCGGAAGAGTGGGAGTACTCCTCGAGGAAGTGATGCTCCACCTCCCAGGCATGATCGATGCCCAGCCGATCCGCCAGCTCCACCTGGTCGAGGGCGTCCTGGAACAACCGCAGCTCGGCGCCCTCGGTCCAGGGGCGCGGAAGCTGGTGCTCGTAGAAGATCCCGAACTTCATCTGGTCCCTCCGGCGGAGGTGGCGCCTCCAGCGGGCGCGGTGGCGAGCCGAGCGCGGTAACGGTCGAGGATGTCCTTGCCGGGAGGGCCCATGCGGGCGAGCCACTCGTCCACCGCCACCTGGCCGGCGGCGCGGAGCCCCCGCTCGTACTCGGGCGAGAGCTCGGTCACGATGGTGATCCCGCGCGCGCGCATGCGCGCGTAGTTGGCGGTGACGCGGTTGACGATCTCCTTCCACTGCCGCTCGCTGGCGGCCTCGGCCGCCGCCCGCACCGCCGCCTGAAGGTCCGGCGGCAGGCCCTTCCAGGTGTCGAGGTTCATGGTGACCATGCTCATGGTCATGGAATAGTTGACGGCGGTGAAGTGGGTGAGCGTCTCCATCAGCCGGTCGCCCGCCCCGCCGTCGCCCGAGGACAGCACCGCGTCGATGGCGCCCGACTTCAGCAGCGGCAGCGCGTCGGCGAAGGAGATCTGCGAAGGCAGGGCGCCGGCCGCGCGCATCGTGATGGTGGCATTGCCGTCGGCGGTGCGCACGCGCAGGCCCAAGAGATCACCCAGGCTCGTGAGCGGCTTCTTCGCCCAGAGCCCCGCGGGCGGCCACGGCGAGGGATAGAGCAGCATCTGATTGTGGCGGGCCAGCGCCACCTCGTAGGCGGGACGCGCCACCTCGACCAGCAGCCGCGCTTCCGCAGGCGTCACCGCGAGGAATGGCAGCGAGGGCAGGAGGAAGATCGGGTCCACCCCGCCCAGCGCGCCCACGTACATATCGCCCAGCGCCACCTTCCCCTGCCCGATGGCGTCGAGGAGATCCTTGGAGCGATAGCCGAGCGCGGCGTCGAAGTGATGCGTGATGGCCACCCGGCCTCCCGAGCGCTCTGACAGCGCGCGCGCGAAGAACTGATCGCCTTCCCCGTGGATGGAGGTGCCCGGATATTCGTTGGGCATGTCCCAGCGGAGGCTCTGCGCCGCCACGGCCAGGGGCCACGCGAGCGCGGAGAGGGCCATCAGCGCGACGAGGGGAAGGAGGCGGAAGGCGGGGGAACGTCGGATCACGCCGCCAAGACTATCACGCGGCGCGCGCGGCGTCAGCGGCGGCGTCAGTGCAGGATCGCGCCTCCCGAGACATTGATGGCCTGCCCCGTGATATAGGCCGCCCCGTCGCCGGCGAGGAACGCCGCCACCTCCGCCACGTCGTCCGCGCTGGCCAGGCGGCCCAGCGGCACCGCCGCCGCCCGCTCGCGAATGGCCTCGGCGCGCTGCGCGGGGTCGAAGCTCCCGTCCGGACGCCGGCCGAGGAAATCCAGGCGGTCGGTGTCGGCGGCGCCGGGGCAGATGGCGTTGACGGTGATGCCGGCGGAGGCCAGCTCCAGCGCCAGCGCCTGGGTGAAGCCGATCACGCCGAACTTGGAGGCGCAGTAGGCGGCCATGCGCGCATAGCCCCGCATGCCGGCATTGGAGGACATGGTGATGATGCGCCCCCGGACCCCGTCGCGGAGCATGGCGCCGGCGGCGGCGCGCGCGCAGAGATAGGTGCCCTTCAGATTCGTGTCCAGCACCAGGTCCCAGCCCGCCTCCGGCAGCTCCGTCACCGGCGCGCGGTCCGCGCCCGGGGGCGCCGCGGCGTTGGCGACCAGGATGTCGAGGCGTCCGAAGGTCTCCAGCGCCTGCTTGATCGCGCGGTCGATCGTGATCGCCGAGCGCACGTCCACGATGGCGGTGAGCGCGCGGCGCCCGGCGGCGCGCACCTCGTCCGCCACCGCCTCGAGGCCGCCCCAGCCGGTGGCGGGCTTGGTCCACACGACCTTGGTGCCGGTGGGCGCGATGTCGGTGAGGACGAGGTCCGCGCCCTCGGCGGCGAAGCGCCGGGCGATGGCGCGGCCGAATCCCCCCTCGCCGCCGCTTCCCGTGATCATGGCGACCTTGCCCGTCAGCGTGCCCATGTCAGTCCTCCTTTGTCGGATGGGGCCGGCGGCGCCGGGTTCGGGGGAACGTCACGCGCGCCCGCGTACACCACGAGCCCGGCGGCGAGCCCCGCCGCGATGACCCCGAAGGTCACCCGGTACGCCAGCTCGGGCGACGCGCCCCCGGGGGAGGGAAAGGTGGCGATGATGGCGCCGGTGAGAATGGGGAGGCCCGCGCAGCCGACCACCTGGGCGAGATTCACCGTGGTCACCCCGCGACCCGCCAGCTCGTCGGGAAAGAGGCTCCGCCCGTGCGCGACGATGACCACGCCGTACGCCGTCACCAGGCAGAAGAGCACGAGCAGCGCCACCGCCAGCCAGGCGGGAGGCCGCGAGAGCGCCGCCAGCGCGCCGAGAATCACCACGGAGCCGAGCGTGCCCGCCATCACCACGCGCTTGCGCGTGTTGAAGACGCGGTCGAGCGGGCCATACGCGAGAATGCCCACCAGCTGCGCCAGCCCCATCGCGAGCAGCACATTGCCGCGCGTGAGGGGATCCATGCCGTGGACGTCGTGGAGATAGGGCCCCGCCCAGAGCCCGAGCACCGTGATCATGCTCGCGTAGGCGAAGGTGTGGATGGCCAGCACCCGCGGCAGGCC
>Ga0134127_10003444_pt1 | contig 11379 bp, 9 predicted proteins | sample KB31753_FD_96459 | JGI IMG/M metagenome (GOLD analysis project Ga0134127, IMG submission 96459) | Terrestrial soil microbial communities with excess Nitrogen fertilizer from Kellogg Biological Station, Michigan, USA - KB3-175-3 | ecosystem: Environmental > Terrestrial > Soil > Unclassified ...
GGCGGCGACAACAGTCTGGTGAACATCGGCCTTCTTTGCGCGACACACAACCGGATGCTCGCCGAGCACGACTACGGAAGAGCCGCGATCCTTCGCCATGTGCAGGAGCGAGAGGCCGCTGCTTCGAAACAGACCTGACCGGCGCAAACAGATCGGGTTGGCCGAAACAGATCCAACCGCCGGGCCGAATGGCAACCAACCGGACGAAAGAGCCGCCAGCCGACAGCCCGCCCTACAACCCCATCCGCTTGATCCACCGATAGAGCGTCCGCGGCGACACGCCAAGGATCTCGGCCGCCTTCTCCCGCCGCCACTTCGCCTTCTCGAGCGCGGCGCGCACGCGGGCGGCGCCCGGGCCGATGTCGTCGTCGTCGTCCGCACCGCCGTTGCCGCCGCCGTCGTCGAACGAAGCGGCCGCGTGCGACTGGGTCGAAGGCGCGGACGAGGGGATCGACACCGGCACGCGGCCCGTCTTCTCGACGATCTCGGGCGGCAGGTCGTCGACGTCGATCTGCTCGCGCTCGGCGAGCAGCCCCGCGCGCTCGACCGCGAAGTGCAGCTCGCGCACGTTGCCGGGCCAGTCGTACTCGGACAAGGCCGCCAGGGCCTGCGGCGTGAAGCGCTTCTGCGAGGGCAGCTGCTTCGAGAAGTGGTCGACGAGCAGCGGGATGTCCTCGGGCCGCTCGCGCAGCGGCGGGATCACGACCTTGACGCCGTTGACGCGGAAGAAGAGGTCCTTGCGGAAGCGGCCGGCCGCCACCTCGCTCTTCAGGTCGCGGTTCGTAGCGCAGACGAGCCGGAAGTCCGCCCGGCGCTTCCGGGTCGCCCCGACGCGGTAGAACGTCCCCGAGTCGAGCACGCGCAGGAACTTCGACTGGATCTCCGGGATCATCTCCCCGACCTCGTCGAGGAACAAAGTCCCGCCGTCGGCCACCTCGACGAGCCCCGGCTTCTCGTTGCCGGCGCCCGTGAAGGCCCCGCGCTCGTAGCCGAACAGCTCGCTCTCCAGCAAAGAAGACGGTACGGCCGCGCAGTTCAGGTCCACGAAGGCCTTCGACGCCCGCGGCGAGAGCCGGTGCGCGTGCTGCGCCAAGAGCTCCTTGCCGACGCCGCTCTCGCCCTCGATCAGTACCGGGGTGCGCGCGCCGGCCACCATCTCGATCGTGCGCAGCACCTTCTGCAGCACGGGCGAGCGCGTGAGGATGTCGGACGCCATGTTGCGCTGGACCTGGAAGCGGAGGCGCCGGTTCTCGCGCTCGAGCAGCGTCTTCTCGCCCGCCTTCTCGACGCGCATCCCGAGCTCCTCGAAGTTCGGGGGCTTGGTGAGGTAGTCGAAGGCGCCGAGCCGCATGGTGTCGATCGCCGACTGCACGTTCGCGAAGCCGGTGACGATGATCGTCTGCAGCTCGGGGTGCTCCTTGCGCACGGTCGCCAGGATGTCGACGCCGTCGGCGTCGGGCAGCTTGAGGTCCAGCAGCAGCACGTCCCACTCGGCCGCGTCGAGCGCCTTCAGCACGCTCTTGCCGTTGACGCAGATCTTGACCTCGTGGCCCGCCTTCTGCAGGAAGCGCGTCACCGTGAGGCCGAACGTCTGCTCGTCCTCGGCGACGAGCACGCGAAATCCCGTACCGTTCATCGTTACCTTGCTACGCGCAGGACGATGCGGAACACGTTGCCGTCCTTGCGGGGCTTGTAGAGAAGATCGCCCCCGCGGCTCCTGAGCAGGCCCCGGGCGATAGCGAGCCCGAGGCTTGCCCCCCGCTGGGCATCGGAGGCAGAGAACGGCTCGAAGACCTGCGCGCGCTCGCTCTCGGAGAGCGCGGGCGCCTGGTCCGCGACGTCGAGGTGCAGGACGCGGCCGCGGCGGCTCGCCGAGACCTGGAGCGTGCCGCCCTCCGGCATCGCGGCGGCGGCGTTCGTCACCAGCGCCATCACCGCCTGCTTGAGCGTGTCGGCGTCGATCCGCACGCGCGGCAGCGCCTTGGGCAGGCTGGTGCGGAGCCGCACGCGCGCGAGCGCCGGGTGGCGCTCGAGCAGGCGCAGCGCGAGCGCCAGCGTCTCGCCGACGTCGGCCGGCTCGTCGCCGTTCGGGCCGGTCGAGGACGAGTGGAGCAGGAACTGCACGATCCGCTCGCAGCGCGAGACCTCGGTGCGGATCAGGTCGCGGAACTGGCGCGCCTCGCGGCGCGCTTCGCGGTCGCCGCGCGCGGCGAGCGACGCGAGCGCCTCGGCGCAGCCGGCGATGCCGGCGAGCGGGTTCGAGATCTCGTGGGCGACGCCCGAGACGACCTGGCCGAGGAACGCCACGCGGTCCTCGGCGATCGCCTGCATCTCGCGCTGCCGGCGCGCGGTGATGTCCTCGAACATCGAGAGCACGTGGCTCGTCTGGTTGCCGCGCCGGACGGGCAGGCGCCGCACGTAATAGACGCTGCCCTTGGTCTCGACGACCTCTTCGTGCGGACGGCCCGTGCGCAGCACGCGCCGGAGCACGGGCTCGGTGGTCTCGAAGCCTCCCTTGCCGAGCACGGCGCGCAGCGGCTTCCCGACCACGCGGGCCCGGGGCCGCCCCAGCGGCCCCTGCTCCCGGCCGCGGTTCCAGGACACCACCTGGAGGTTGCGGTCGACGACGTAGAGCCCGATCGGCAAGGCGTCGAAGACGGATCCCAGCGAGTCGGTCGTGGCCTTCCTCCCGGGGCGTTCCGGCACGCCGAGAGTATAGCCGGGCTTTAGAATTGCTTGAGGTCGTCTTCGGACAGCAGCATCCGGTCGATGGAGCGGGCGCGTCCCGTCTGCTCGTCGGCCTCCACGACCACGGCCGCGAAGCGGGCGTCGCCCTTCGCCGTCTCGAACCGGTTGGGCATGCCGGTCAGGAAGCGCGCGATCACCGCGTCCTTCTCGACGCCGATCACGGAGTCGTAGGGGCCGGTCATCCCAAGGTCGCTGCAGAACGCCGTCCCGCCCGAAAGCACCCTGTGATCGCAGGTGGGGACGTGGGTGTGAGTGCCCACGACGGCCGTCACTTTGCCGTCGAAATAGTGCGCAATCGCCGTTTTCTCAGAGGTGGCCTCGCCGTGCATGTCCACAAGGACGACCTTCGCCTCCTGCCGGAGCTTGTCGATCTCGCGCAGGCCGAGAGCGAACGGGTCGTCCATCGCCCCGTGCATGAAGACGCGACCCGACAGGTTCAGCGTCGCCACGGGGACGCCCCCGCGGCGGGTCTTGCCGACGTACGAGCCCCGTCCGGGCTGCCGGGCGGGGTAGTTGAGCGGCCGCAGCAGCTGGGGAATCAGGTCGATCACCCCCAGGATCTCCTTCTTGTCCCAGATGTGGTTGCCGGAGGTCAGGCAATCGACGCCCGCGTCGAGGATCTCGTCGCAGACCTCCTTGGTGACCCCGAAGCCGCCGGCGGCGTTCTCGACGTTCGCGACGCAGTAGTCGATCCCGTACTTCTTGAAGACCAGCGGCAGGGCCTTTTTCAGGATGCCGCGGCCGGGGCTCCCCACGACGTCCCCGATCAGCAGGATGTTCATCCGGACAGGCTATCACGCGCCACTTTGTAACGTTTGCCGAGGTTTTCCCATACATCCACGAGGGAGGACTTCCCATGTGGACCCAAGCGGGTGCCGCCGGATTCAGCCTTTGGCCGTATCATCCGTATCGCCGAGGGGATAGCTGGGGCGGCGCCGCGAGGGTGGCGGAGGTCCCTGTAGCGCGCGAAATGACTCACGAGCAGTGGTTCCTCGAGCAGCTTCCGACCATCGAGCGGGTGATCGGATGGGTGTGCGCCAAGCGCGGCCTGCGCGCGGCGGACGCCGAGGACTTCGGCTCGATCGTCAAGATGCGGCTGATCGAGAACGAGTACGAGGTGCTCGGCAAGTGGCAGGGCCGCAGCACGATGAAGACGTACCTGACCACGGTCATCAACCGCATCTACCTCGACTTCCAGGTCCAGCGCTTCGGCAAGTGGCGCGCGTCGGCCGAGGCGAAGCGGCTCGGCCCGGAGGCCCAGCGCCTGGAGCAGCTGATGTTCCGCGATGGGCTCAGCTTCGACGAGGTCTGCGAGGTGATGCTGAGCGACCCGCGGATGCGCCTCACCCGCGACGACCTGCACGCGATTCGCCTCAAGCTGCCGGCGCGTCGGACCCGCCGGGGCGATCTCCACGAGTACGAGCCCGTGCGCCCGGAGGGCGCCGGCGAGGCGGTCGAAAGGGCCGAGCGGCAGGCGCTCGCCGACAAGACGTTCGCGGTGATCCGCTGCTCGCTCTCGCGGCTGCCCGCGCGCGAGCGGCTGTTCCTGCGGCTGCACTTCCAGTCGGGGATGACCGTCGCGGACGCCGCGCGCGCCCTCGGTGCCGGCGACGACAAGGCCCTCTACCGCAAGAAAGAGGAGATCCTGAAGCAGTTGCGGACGGACCTCGAGGCCGAGGGGATCAGCCGCGAGGACGCACAGGAGCTGCTGTTGAACCTCGACTGGGAGGCCGCCCTCAGCCCGGACATCCCGGACGAGGAGTGCCAGCAAATCGCTGAATAGGCCCGGCCGCGTCCGTCTCAAGGACTTGGAGACGTCGGCCGGGCGGAAAGGTGCGGATTCGGTGACGGAGGGGGCCGGCAAACGTGCCAAGTAGCGGGGGCGGGCATCCCGATCTAGGACTCCTGGCGGCCCACGCCGAGCGGCGTCTCGCCGGCGCCGAGGCCGCCCAGATCGACGCCCACCTGGCGGAGTGCTCGTCCTGCTACGAGACCTTCGCCGAGACCGTCCAGTTCGTCCTCGCGGAAGAGGTCGCCGAAGAGCCTCCAGCTCCCACGCGCGTACTTCCGTTCTACCGCCGCCCGGCCTTCCAGATCGCCGCCGGCCTGGCCGCGGCCGCGGGCCTATTCGTTGCGGTCCAGCAGCTCGGGCGGGCGCGCCCCCAGGGCGGCCCGCTCGTCGCAGAGCTGGCCGAGGCCATGGGCTCGACCCGCTTCATCGAGCCCCGTCTCACGGGCGGCTTCCAACACGGCCGCCTCGTCGTCATGCGATCGGGCAACGCGACCCAAGGCCTCGACGGGCACTCTCCTGAGGTCCTCACGGCGGTCGCCCACATACGGCAGCGAACCCAGAACGACACCTCTCCCGCAGCGCTCGCAGCCCTCGCGGCTACCTACCTCGTCTCCGGTGACGTAGCCGCCGCGGTAAAGGCTCTCGAATCCGCCACGGCCCAGGACCCCGACAATCCGAAGCTACAAAGCGACCTCGCGGCGGCGTACCTCGTTCGCGCGAGCCGCCTCGATGAGCCTTCCGATCTGCCGAAAGCGCTCGAAGCCGCCGAGAAGTCGATCGAGAAGAAGGACGCGCCGCTGGAGGCCTGGTTCAACCGCGCGCTGGCGTTGGAGGGCCTGCACCTGATCGACCAGGCCAAGAAGGCCTGGAACGACTACCTCGAGCGCGACGCGACCTCCGCGTGGGCTGACGAAGCGAAGAAGCACATCGAAGAGCTTCCGTACGCGCGGCAGAGCATGATCGAGGACGACCTCGCGCGTGTACGCACGGCGCTGGCTGAGGGACCGACCGCGATCGACGCGCTCGCCGACAAGTCCCCGTCGATACTCGCGGACTACTTCGTGAAGGAGCTCCTTCCCAAATGGGCCGACGCCCATTTGACCGGCGATCCGAACGCGGCCGTCCTTCGAACGCAGGCGGAACAGGCGGGCGAGACTCTGCTGCGAAGCACGGGGGACGCGTTGCCCCGGGACACGGCCCAGGCGCTCTCCAGGCCGAGCGGGGCCGCCTCGCGCGACCCGCCACGAGACCAAGCCAAGGGCTACAAGCTCCTCCACGAGGCGCAACGCCTCAACGACCTCGGCAAGCCCTCCTGCGAACCCTTCCGACAGTCCCAGCGCCTGCTCCAAGACGGAGGCAGTCCGTTCGCGAACTGGGCGCTCGAGCGCGTCATCGTCACCTGTCTCTACGCCACAAAGGACCAGGCGGTCCTTTCGGAGCTGTCCCAACTCGAAGACTCGGCGCGGAAGAAGCATTACGGCAAGATCCTCGGGCGGGCGCTCTGGATGAAGGCTCTCTATGACTCGGACGCCGGTGACTTCGACGGCTCGCTGCGGCGCTTTCAGCTCGCTCGGGATACCTACCATTTGCTGCGCGACCCTGAAAACGAGGCCTCTGTTCGGGCTCGATTGGCGAACGTGTTGAACACCACCGGAGACAGCCGCGCTGCCTGGCGCGAACTGGTTGGAACAATCCCTCTGCTCGACGCCAACGCGCCGGCGACTCGCAGGGAGGACGTGTTGTTTCTCGCCGCCGCCGCGTGTTGGCGCGACCAGCACGCCAGAGTGGCGGTTCCCTTCTTGACGGAGCTTGTGGACTCCGTCCGACGGAGAGGCAGTCTTGAACGGCTCGCCTATGCACTCGTATGGCGCGCCGACGTATTTCACGCACTGGGACAGAACGAGCGCGCGGCCGCTGATCTCGCTGCGGCCCGAGCGATTCTGAGCGAGTCCGCCCGTGCGATCGCATACACAGAGATGATCAACGCTTCAGCGGATGCTGCCGAGGGGCGCATTCGCGCTGTATCCGAACCAGAGAGAGCGCTGTCTTGCTTGCGGCAGGCGATTCCCTTCTTCGAAAGCAAGCTGCCAGCGTTTGCTCCGGCGTTGCACCTGCAAACGGCCCGCATACTCCGAGCGCGAGGCAGTGATACAGAAGCCGAAGCTGAGCTCGAGAGGGCGATTCGTCAGATCGAGTCGCAACGGACCTTGATGAGGGACGCGCAGCAACAAGCGCTCTTCTTTGATTACGCAGCGTCGATGCCTTTCGACGAAATGGTGTCTCTGCAGCTCGATCTCCGCGACGACCCTCTTCGAGCCCTCCGCTACGTCGAGCGAAGCCGAGGGCGGCAGCTCACGGCCACTCTCGCGCGACTTCCGGAAGAGAGGGGGCGCCCGTCCACATCCCAGCCCGATCCTTCACCGATCGGTCCGGAGGCCCTGCAGCGTCAGCTGGCTGCTGGCGTGGCGCTCGTCTACTACCTCCTGCTGCCCGACCGGCTGGTGGCTTGGGTTCTGGATCAGCGGAGTGCAAGGTTCTTCGTGCTGTCAGTCCATCCCGAGGAACTCGAGCGCCGGGTCATGGCCTACGATGTGGCGCTCCAGGACGGGGCGCCTGTCTCGGTGCTCCGCGAGCAGTCGGTGCGGTTGCTGGAGGTGCTGGTTCAACCTCTCAGACCCGCCCTCACCGGGCACGACTCCGTCGTCCTCATTCCCGACGCGTTCCTTCAGACCCTCGCATTCGCAAGCCTATGGGATCGCCAGACGGGCCGGTACTTGGTCGAGGACTATCGGCTGGTTCAATCGCCTAATGGCACTGCTTACGTCCAAGCGTCTGCGGCTGCGCGTTCGAGGCGTGCTCGCGTTCCGCATCTACTAGCGGTTGGCAGCCCGCGGCTAGAATTGGATTCCAATCTTCCGGACCTGCGAGGGGCCCGCATCGAGGCCACAGAGATCGCGCACCTCTACCAGGACTCAGACCTGCTGCTGGACACGGCGGCCACGAAGCGCGCCTTTCTCACTAGCCTCGACCGTAGCGACGTGGTGCATTTCGCCGGCCACGCGACCGAGGGCAACACGCCAGGCAGCGAACACTTGCTCCTTGCTGCAGATCAGGAAACGGGAGCTGGGGGTACCCTCCGCGTCGACGAGATTGCGTCCACCCAGCTCAGGCGAGCCCGGTTGGTCGTGCTCGCCGGCTGTCGCACCGCGTCAGGATCCCGCTCTCGGCTGGAAGGCGTACTCGGCATGACTCGGCCTTTCCTCGAGGCGGGCGTTCCAATGATCGTCGCCAGCCTCTGGGATGTCGACGATTCCGCCAGCCGACGGTTCTTCCTCGAGTTCCATAGACGGTTCCTTGCTGGGGGCGATGCCGCCACCGCGGTGCGGGAAGCTCAGGTTGCCCTGCTCCGCGGGAGCGATCCAGTGCTGGCTCACCCCTCGATGTGGGCAGGCTTCGTGAGCCTCGGAGGCCTGGTTCCGAACGGACCCGTACAGGTCAAGAACAGCACGCCCAGCCTGTAACAACAGGTCCCAGCTGCTTCCTTCTCCGGCGAGGGTTGCTCCGAAGCCTCAAGCAGCATCCCGAAAGGAGCCTTGTCATGGGTATCAGTCTGTCGATCGCATTCTCGGGCCTGTGCGCGCTCGTCACGAACAGCGGCACCGGCACGGGACAGGTCATTCTCGTGGACACCAAGGGCCTTGGCGACGTCGGCGGTGTCGCCCTCCCCGCACACGTGCCGACGCTCGTCATGGACCTTGAAAGCATCGTCAACCCAGAGGTGAGTGGGCCCGAACGCATCATCGCGGGCTGGCCGGGCAGCGAGTCCGCGGGTCCCGTGGGCCTTTGGGACCTCACCGGATCGGAAGTCAGGATCCGCGTGCAGGGTAGTGACAGCTCCAGCCTCCGTGTCTTCAGCCCCGCCGAGGGCACGTCGTCGTGGCCTGCGCCGCCTCCGACAGCCGATCCTGCGTCCTGGCGGGACATTCGCTATGTCCCCGATCTTGGGTCGATCACCGGCGACGGACGGATTGATCCGAAGCTGCTAACGAATGGCGAAGGAATCCTGCCGCGCGGCGTGGCCGCCAGGATTCATCTGGACGGCGGTGTCATTGAGGCGGGTGTCCCGAGCCGTGCGGAGTTCCGAGACGACGTCTTCGAGTTTGCGGCCATCGGCCAACGCGGGCCGCTTCGCCAGGCGCTGACCGACACGTTGCACTGGAGCCTGAATTCACCAGCCGACGCCGTAGTGATCGAAATCGTTCCTGCGTCTGGTGGGCCAGTGCGCCGGCTAATCCTAAAGCCTGGGTCGGCGCCCCGCCGCGTTTTGATTGGAAACCTGCCCGTTCGCGATTCCGAAGCCCATCAGCATCATGAAATGACCGACGAGGAGGCGGCCGCGCTGCACTTCGGTGCGTACTACGAGCTCCTTCAGCACGCACCGGAGGCGCGCCCCCTGCCGCACCTGATCGCTTTGCGCGAGCGTCGTGCCACGGGCGGCTGGATGGGCCCCATCTGCCCGCCGGCGAGATTCGAGGCCAACTAGTCCATCAATTCCAGGCAAGGAGGCTCAGATGCTCCGCGATTGCAGGAACGTGCTGATCGGGTTGGTGGTGCTGGCTGCCGCGCCCGCGTCGGGACGCGAGGCCTGTCAGGAGCGGACGCTGAGCCTCCGCTACGCGCCGCAGGCGAACACCAACTGGTGCTGGGCGGCGAGCGGCGAGATGACGATGGAGTGGCTCGGGAGCGAGCCGAATCGGGTCTGCCAGTGCCGGCAGGCCGAAGAGGTGCTCGGCGTGGCGGGGTGCTGCGCCACGCCGGGCTCCTGCGTTCCCGCCGCAGACGCGCCGGCGCGCTGTGACGCGGCGCGCTGGCCTGCGTTCGTGGAGCGGCCGGACCTCTACGGATACGTCTACAAGACCACCTGCGACGCTTTTTCGAATCGGCTCGACGACGAAGCCTGCGACATGCGGCCGCTCGGCTGGCTCGAGCTTACGGCCGAGATCTGCGCGGGGCGGCCGGTGCTGGCAGCGCTGCGGTCGCCGGGATCCCTTCGCGGCCACCTGGTGGTGGTCAAGGGCTTCTCGAGCCACGGCGGACGGCGCGTGCTCGTCGTGGATCCGAAGCGGCTGTGCCCGCTCGACCGTGAATGCGAGGGCGAGCTCGACGAAGGTTTGTGGATCACTTACGACGAGTTTGTGTCCGGCTGGAGTGGGCTCGCGCACTGGGTCGACTTCTACGGCCTCCGGCACCGATAGCGCGTCGAGGGGAGTGCCATCACCGGTCTATCTGATGGCGGTCTCGATCGGGAAAGCTGCGAACGGGGTCCGTCTATCTCGCAAAGCGATCGCGTGCTGTGCGCAAAGGGGCGCCGCACCGATCGAGGAGGCAGTCATGACCAGGACCACAAACTTCATCCGAGCGGGCACACTGCTCGCGCTCGTCGGGCTGAGCGCTTGCGGAGGCAACGGCCCGACCGATCCGCCGCCGCCGCCGCCGCCGCCCGCAACTCCTGCGGCGACGATCGCCGCGACCGGCGGCGGACCGATCGTCGTCCACCCGAGCCTCGATGCGCGCTTCGGAGCCGCGCTCGAGACGCCGATCCGGCTCGTCGAGAGCACCGGGGGCACGGCCGACTGGAACTTCGCCCGCTTCCAGATCTTCCTCAACGGCCGGGAAATCGAGCGCAACGAGATCGGGTCGGACGCGATTCGGACCTCCGGCTTCGGGCGCGTGGCCGCAAACAGCAACCGCGTGGTCACGGCGCTCTTCCGCATCAACTCCGACGACTTCGACCGCATCGACATCACGCTCGGTTTCGGAGACCTGAAGGATGCGCGGCAGTTCACGGTGGCGGTGCCGTTCAACACGTTCCCGGACATCACGCTTTCGTTCACTCCGATGATCGCGCCGGAGCGGGGCGAGCTGCGGGCCCAGAACTAGACGGAGGCCTTCGTTTCGAAAGGCCGGTGGCGGTCGGCTGGGGCAAGCCGGACCGTCACCGGCTTCGTGCGTCTGGCGCGACCGTGGCGCGGGAAGGCGGCGTGCGGTAGCGTCTCCGCCCGGAGGTCGCGATGCGGAGAGGCGCCATCGGGCTATGGGCCGCGTTCGGTCTTGGGGCGGGGGCGCTTGCGCCGCCATCCCTGTGGAGCGCCGAGCTCGCGGTCCGCGAGGGCGACCACGTCGTCCATGACTTCCGCTTTGCCAGCGGCGAGACGCTGCCGGAGGTTCGCCTCCACTATCGGACGCTCGGCGCGCCCGTTCGTGATGCGGGGGGTGTCGTCCGCAACGCGGTTCTGGTGTTGCACGGGACCGGAGGCACCGGCGCGCAGTTCCTGGCGCCGCAGTTCGCGGGCGAGCTGTTCGGGCCGGGCCAGCCGCTGGACGTGACGAAGCACTAGGTCATCCTTCCCGACGGCGTCGGGCACGGCGGCTCGAGCAAGCCGAGCGACGGGCTGCGGCAGCGGTTCCCGAAGTACGACTACGCCGACATGGTCGCGCTCCAGCACCGGCTCCTGACCGAAGGCCTGGGAGTGAGGCACCTGCAGCTGCTCATGGGGACTTCGATGGGCTGCATGCACGGGTGGATGTGGGGCTACACGTACCCGACCTTCATGGACGCGCTCGTGCCGCTCGCCTGCGCGCCGACGGCCGTCGTCGGCCGCAATCGTGTCTGGCGCAAGGCGCTCATGGACTCGATTCGCGACGATCCGGCTTTCGCCGGAGGCGAGTACCGCGAGCCGCCCGTGGTGGGACTACACGGCGCCGAACGCCTGCTGGTCCTGATGGGCGCGGCGCCGATCCAGTGGCAGAAGGAGTCGCCCACGCGGGAGGCCGCGGAC
>Ga0134127_10003448_pt1 | contig 11375 bp, 13 predicted proteins | sample KB31753_FD_96459 | JGI IMG/M metagenome (GOLD analysis project Ga0134127, IMG submission 96459) | Terrestrial soil microbial communities with excess Nitrogen fertilizer from Kellogg Biological Station, Michigan, USA - KB3-175-3 | ecosystem: Environmental > Terrestrial > Soil > Unclassified ...
ATGGGAGGTTGCACCCAACGACAGCCGTGCGGTCTACGCGCTTCGCGACGGTAAACGTCACACGAGATCCCACGCAACGCTGCTCTCGCTCGCACAGTATCTCGGGCGCGTCGCGCGACCGGTCGAGTTCGTCGACGACCGCGATGCGTTGGAGGCGGCCATTGCCAAGCACGCAGAAGAACGAAATCACTTCGCGGTGCAGCGCACATCGTGCCGAGTCGCACTCTTCGGACGCAACAAGTATGTCCAGCTCGTCAGCGCCGAAGGCTATCCGCCCGCGATGTATGAGGTGAGCAGCGACGGTCTTCGGCGCACCAGCAAGGGCAATCTGCCGCCCGAAGTCGTCCTCGCGTTCGCCACCACGTAGGCAAACGTTCCCGGTTACTCTTTCGTCGCGAGCACGCCGTCGCCTTCGAGCTGCGTCGCGAATCCCACGCGCCGTAACCGCTGGCTGACTTCATTCGCGAGATCGCGGCCGCTCGTGAGCTTGTTGGGGCTGCCCGTGTAATGAAACAGCGGAGCGCCGCGCTTGAGCACTCGCGCGAGCTCGCCGTAGAACGCTTGCGAGTAGAGCTCGCCGGCGATTCCGAACCGGGGCGGATCGTGCAGCACGGCGTCGAACGAATCGCTGGGCAACGTGACGATTTCCTCCGTCACGTCGGCGTTCACGAGCGCCAATTCGGGCGCGCCGTTCGGCGACCACGGGTTCAAGCCCCGAAGCCACAACACGTCGGCGCTTTTCTCGTACGACAAGACATGCGCTGCGTTACCGTGCAGACACCACGCGGCGAAGTAGCCGAGACCGCCGCAAGTATCGAGAATCCGTTTGCCGCCGGGCTCGATCAGCGCCACCTTGCGTTGCGCGTCCGCGTGCGGCGACACGTGCGCCGTCGGCAGCATTTTGATGCCGTCGATTTCGAACGTCGGGGGGCCCCAGTCCGTCGGAACGAGCTTGGTCAGCTGCGTCGAGAATCGGGCGGCCGGCTGGAAGGTTCCGGTCATCCAGTAATAGATCGTCCGGTCTCTGCATTGCTCTAGAAAGGGGAAGCGCTCGGCTCCGACCGCCCAACCCTCACCATCGGTCCGGACCTCGACGGTCGTACGATCCAAGTCGAGAGAGCAGTCCACGGTCGCGCCTGCCCGCGCCCCCGCGAGCAGCGCGTCGTGGACCCGTCGCGTGATCAGGGGCGTCATCGTCACGAGGTGGTCCGGCTAGGGCTCGCCGCCGGCTATCTAGCCCGATGCGCCGGGCACAGGCTCAGATTTTTGGCACGTCGTCGGTGGGCCGTTCCCTCTTGCGCGCCGACTGACGCTCCTGTTCCTCGGCGTTGCGCTTTTTCTGCGCTTCTTCTCGACGCTTCTTGTCTTGTTTGTAGTTGGGCTTTTTCACGATCGACGACTCCTCCAGTTAAAACGGTCGCAGGCGACCTGCATCCGGCTTCGAGTGCGGCGTCGCCCATCAGCTCCTGGCAGCGCGAGAGACGGACACGAGTCGGCCGTCCAAACGCGTTGCGTTAAGGCCCGCGACGGCGCTGCGCGCCTCTTCAGGTGTCTTCATCTCGACGAACCCGTAGTTGCACGGAAGGCCCGTGGCGGGATCGCGCTTGAGCTTGACGGAGAGCACGGTACCGAACCGGGCGAAGGTGCCAGTCAGCGTCTCTGCCGTTGCGGATGCCGGCAGATTGCTCACGTAAAGCGAGCTGCTCACGCAGCCTCCACCGTCAACGGCGCCTTCCACTTCGTGATCGCTGCATCGGCCGCGTTCACTCCGGCTCATCCTTGGGCGCCGCCTCGGCTGCGCCGCGCGGCCCCGCCTTGCGGCCGGCCTTCGCTTTGCTCGATCGACGCCTCTCGTTGAGCGACGTCACGATCTTCGCGACCTCTGCGTTCGCAGTCGGCAAATCGCCGCGACGATAACCGGTGATGATGTTGCGCCCCTGCGAGATGCGGTACAGGAGCCAATCGCGACCTTCGCAGCCGCTCGGCGCTCGAACTGAGGTGATCGATACCAGCCGAAAGGCCTCTGCGTCCGCGTCGGCGGCTTGCGGTACCGGCGCATCGCCCTGTTTCAAGACGTCATCTCCTTCGGGCGCCACGACAGCACGACCAAACGTCGCGCGCTCGACTAGTCCCCGCGAAGCTCTATGACCTAGCGTGCGGGTGACGAGCGTGGACGGACGCGTCGAGCGCGGTGGCGCAACGTCCGAGCCAAGACCTAATCCGGACGGTGCCGGTGCCTAATAGCGCCGACCGTAGCCGCCGCCACCGCCGCCGCCGAAACCACCGCGGCCACCGCCACCGCCACCGCCACCGCCACGCGACTCGCGAGGCTTGGCTTCATTGACCTTGATCTGCCGGCCGTCGAGCATCTGTCCATTCATGGCCTGAGTGGCGGCTTGTGCCTCTTGGTCCGTCGCCATCTCGACGAAGGCAAAGCCTTTGCTTTGTCCCGTGTCGCGATCCGTGATCAAGGCGACGGAATCCACGGTGCCGCTTGCGCTGAACGCCTCGCGCAACGACTGCTCCGTAGCGGAATACGGCAAATTGCCGACGTAAAGTTTTCTGCCCATGGTTACCTCCTCAGGTAGGTTGTTCGCGTCGTGAGGATGGAGGCACCATGCCTGCAGGCTCAGTGGAAGCGATCGAGCGCCCGCCAGTGTAAGCCTTTTCGACGCCCGACGCCGGACAATCTGCTCGGCCGCGCACGCCTCGCGTGGCTGGCCGCGATGGGGCCCGGCATACCCCCCCTTGCCCTAGCGAAGCACCCCGTCTTTGCGCATCTTCTTGACGATCGGAGGCGTGATCTCTGCGAGCGCCTCGCTGCGTGACCCGAGGTTGCGGACTTTCGAGTCGACCGTGTAGACGACGGTCGCGCCGCTCGTCTCATAGAGCTTCGAGATGAGGTGAGCCTCGCCTTGGACACTCGTGATCGGAGCGGCCGTGTGAAAATCCGCGGCGACGACGGTGCCGTAGACGCCGTAGTAGGAGTCGAGGCGCTTGTACACCCCAAAGCCTTGCTCGTCCCTCGTTGCCCCTTCCTTGGTATCCCACGCCTGCGAGATGAGGCTGGTCGCCAGCACGGCATCGGCATTCTTCGCCGCCACGGCGGCTTCGACAGCTTCGCGAGTCAGCTCGGCTCTTTGAGGCATGACGTCGCAGCTGACAAAAGCCTGCGTGCTTTCGTTCTTGAGTCTGGACGCTAGAGCGCGTTCGAATGCGCACCGCTGGTTGAGATCCGGGCTGATACCGACGACCAACACGCGGGCAAACGACTGGTCGTGCGGAACGTTCTCCGCCCACTCGCCTTTCACCTGCGCGTGACTCGGGGATGCGCACAGACACGCGGCGATGAAGAGTAACGAGCAAACGGACGAACGCACGACGGTGTTGATCGGCAAAGCAAGCTCCTGACGACTCGCCTTGGAGTCTACTCGGCAGTCACTGGCTTAGCGAGCGAGTGCCGTCGCCACGCTACGTGTAGCACGACAGCCTTGTCGACACCGGGATGACTCACGTGCTCCGCGAACGGGAAGAACAGCGTGCTGCCGAGATCGATCTCGAATCCCGACGGCTCGTGCGCGAGCGCGAGCCCCGCGGCAAGGTATGGATCGCCGATCGCGATTGGCTCGCCGTGCTCCGGCGTCGTGAGGTCGAAGCCCGGTCCCGTGAGTCGCCGGTCGAGATCGCCGGGCGGCAGCGGATACACGAATTGGAGCCGTGGCGACCACGACCAATGCCGTGACAGCGAGCCTCTCCATTGCCAGCCCACGAACGGCGTCACGAATGTCGCGTGGTGACTGTAATCGAGCACGCCCGATACGCCCGCATCCGCCCCGGAGGCGATCGTGTAGTCCATCTCGTAGCCCGCGCCGTCGATGCTCTCGAGCAACAACCCCGCCACGAGCTGCGACGAGTGCGCGCCGTCGCGAACGTACGCGGCGCCGAGGCCGTAGTGGCGGAAACTTCCGCGCGGGTTCGTAAAGTCCGCGGGCTGCGGCAGGTCGAGCGGTACGTCGTCGAGGAAATCGCCCGTGAGATCGGCGCGGCCGCCGCTCCCCGAGATCTCCATCGTGCTGTAGAACCCGAGCAACTCGTAGCCGCGGCCCGGAGCGAATCCCGTGGCGGCCGAGAACGCGATCATCGGGCCGTCGAGGCCGATGAAGTCCGTGGTCGTGTGTGCCGTAGAGAAGTCGACCGACTCCGCCCAGCGCCGCGGCTCGAGCGGTCCGGCCGGCCACGGCAGCGCCTGGTAGTGCGCATCCATGCCGCTCTCGGGCACGTGCTCGCTCAAGAAATGGATGTCGTACTCGGACTGCGCGGCCGCAATCCGCGGCACCGTCGCTAGCGCGAGGCTCGACGCGCAGAGCCATACGTTTCTGGAGAACACGGGAATCCGACCTCGGCTCTGCGACGATCCTCGCTTGTTCTGGGCAAAAGAGATCACGCGCTCGCAACTTAGACGGAGCGGCGGAGCCGGATCGGTCGTAGAACCGTCACGCGGCAGCCTGGTTCAGGCGAAGACACGCTCTAAAGGTTTGCCCATGAACTCGGTAGCCGTGTTGTCGTACTATCTCGCTCGCTTCCCGGCACGGGCAGACCGCGCAGCGCGACGATGAGCAATCTCTCCGGTTGGCAAAGATGGGTTCGGGCCCCGCAGCTCCTGCGCTGGCGCCAATTCGTCGTGCAGCTGCACTTGTGGATCGGGCTCGTGCTCGGCGTCTACGTCGTCGTGCTCAGCGTGAGCGGCAGCGTCAGCGTGTTGCGTCCCGACGTGCACCGCTGGTTCGTGCCTCGCAGCGTCGTCGTGGAAGGCACGCGCCTCACGGGCGACGAGCTGCAAGAAGCCGTGCGCCGCACCTACCCGCTCTACGAGGTCACGAATGTCTTCGAGCGGCGCAGGCCGGACGCGCCGGTAATGGTCACGCTGCAGCGCGGCGAAGAAACCGTCGAACGATTGTTCGATCCTTACGCACTCCGCGACCTCGGGCTCACGTATCCGCCGATCACGGAGGCGATGGAGTGGGTGGTGGATCTGCACGACAACCTGCTGACCGGCACCACCGGCCGCACGGTGAGCGGCATCGGCGCGCTGTTGTTCCTGATGCTCGCGATCACGGGCGCAATCGTCTGGTGGCCCGGCGTCAATCGGGTTGGCCACTCCCTGCTTCCCGGCAGGCCGGCCAAGTCCGCGCGCTTCGCGCGCCGCCTCCACAACGCGCTTGGAATCTGGTTGTTCGCGTTGATCCTCATCTGGGCGGTCACTGCCGTCTATCTCTGCTTTCCCGATCCGTTCGAGTGGACGATCGATTACTTCGACCAAGACCTGGCCGACGACCGGCGGCCGGGAGACTGGCTGGTCCGATTGCTAGTGAACCTACATTTCGGCCGCTCCTGGGGCATGACGGTCAAATTGGCGTGGGTCGTGCTCGGCCTCGTCCCGGCCGTGCTGTTCGTCACGGGCTTCGTGACTTGGTGGGTGCGTGTCGTTCGGCGCCGCAAAGCCGGCGCCGCGATCCCGGCTCGAGCGGGCGAGCCGGCGATCGCTTCACTCGCCGAAGAGGGCATCAACGGCTGACGTCGCCGTCGCTATTCCCCTTCCTCGAAGAACAGCACGAGGTTCTCGAGCATTGCCATCAGGTCCGCCGCGCGCGTGTCGCTCGGATTCGACCGAGCGGAGTCGAGCGCCGCCCTGAACGAGCTCGCCGAGCCCTGCGCTTCGCCGCCGTGCTCGAGGATCGCCTCCGCAAGAGTCGACGCGCGGCCGTCGTGCAGGTACGGCGCCGTCGACCCGACGCCCCACAAGTTCTCGGTCAAGAACGTGGCGGCACCCGTGCCGACTTCGTCGACCGACTCGGCAAGGCCGGAGCCCATGGTGTGGCGCTTGAGGTCGCCGAAAAGCAACACGATGCCCTGTCCCTGAGAATTGCGCGTGAAATTGCCCAGCGTCTGGCCGTTCGAGAGTGGAATCGCGTTGTCGGGCAGATCGGTGGTGAGGTTGACGCGATTGGGCTGCGCGGGATCGAGGCCCGCCGCGATCGGATTCCCGCCGCCGGGGAACGTCGAGTCGCGGTAGCTCGGATTCTGGCTCGGCTCGAAAAACACCGGATCGTTCATCGTCAGCGCCGGCGTGTGGCACCGCGCGCAACCTGCCGTCGCGAACACCACGGCACCGCGCGTGATCGCTCCGACTTGTTGCAGCGTGAGCGGCGTCTCGAGCAAGCCCAGGTTGTTCAGCTCGATCAGCGTGGTCGGCCGAGGCTGGGCCGCGATATAGACGGCGAGCGCCGTGACGTCGCCGACACTCGCTTCGCCCGCGACGCCGTCGCCGTCGGAATCCACGTTCGGATTGGCGAGCAACTCGTCGGCCGTCACGCCGAGCTCGTTGTGCGCCGCCCCGCGCACGAAGTCGCGGACCGTCGCCACCGAGCCTTTCCACTGGAACGGACGCACCACGAGATCCGCATTCACACCGGCCACGTCAGACGTGCCGAACGAAACGCGGCATGGGAACTGCGCCGTGCGAGTCGCAGTGATCGAGCCGAACGAAACGCCCTTCGCCGATAACGGCTGCGTAAAAGTGCCGCGTGTGCAAGCCTGCTGCCTCGCGGTGTCGCGCTGCGCCTGCAGCGCCTCCGTCATCTCTTCGGCGAGAACTTGAAGTGCGCCGCCCCCGAACAGATGCGGCGTATTGCGTTGAATGAACTGGCCCACGCTGCCATTGCGCCGCGGATCGCGATGCACGTTCGCGGCGGCCGGGCCCGCGCCGTCACCGGGGCCGAGGTGGCAGTCGGTGCACGCTGCGGCGTTCGGACCCGTCTCGCGTGCCGGCTGGTGATTGAACCACTCGCCGGGTCCTCTGAGATCGGCGCGTGGAAAACGCGTGAAGCGCTGGCCCCGCCCGACGTTGGCGCCGCCGCCGTCGAGCGCCGTGAATGCGGTGTCGAAAAACTCGTCGCCCGCCTCGAACACCGTGTCGAAATCGGAGCCGCGAATCGCGAGCTGATCTGTGCTCGTGAAGGCGGGGTCGTACACGACGTCGATCCTTTGGAGATCTCCGAGCTGGTTCACGATTGCTATGGCGACGCCCCCTGCCAGCAGCGATACAGCGGCGCCGCCGATGCGGATCAGCCTCGATGCGGCTCGCGAGCGGTCGACGGGCTTCCTGCTGAAAAACAGCTGAGTCTTCATACGCGGCCTCCCCGTTTTGTTCATGTAACGAGCGCGTAGCCTCGGGCACCGCGACTGATCGCGGAATAGGCTATTGGGTTCAGCCGGAAGCCGAGACTTTCGATCTAGATCGAATGGTTCAGAGGCGCGGTGATCCGTCTCGGCGAGGGAGACCGCTTTTGTCGACGAACTGCAGAACGTCGGAGGTCATTCGTCTAGCGATGTTGAAGTTGTATCTCGCATTGAAAGGGCGGCCGGGTGCGGTGACGCCGCGCGCGCTTCCGCCCAAGTGAATCGCGACGACGGCGCCGCTCGTATCGAGGAACGGAGCGCCCGAGGCATTGCCCTCCGAATCACAGTCGTGAACGAGGACATCGGCCGAGCTTGGATAGGACCCCGCGCGTTCGCGGAACCCGCATTCCTGAATCTTCTTTTTCAGGCCGTCGTAGGCGACGAGCGTTACGGCGCCGAGCTCGCGGCCATCGTCCTCGAGTCCCAAGGCACGGAGCGACAGAGGCTCCACACCGACAACCGGAGTCATTAGCGTCAGCACGGCGAGGTCGTTCTCGTCCGGCAGGACGAGGCCGTCGTAGTTGCGGTTGAACGGACGGATGCTCTTGACTTGGTATTCGGTCAATCGACTGCCGACGAGGAAATGCATCATGCGCATCGGCGCCTGCACCTGACCGATCGGGCCCGTTCTCCCGTCGTGGAACACGTTGTGGAATGCAGTCAGAACCGTGACCTGGTCGTTGATCAGCGTGCCGGTGCCACCGAGCACGCGCTGGCCGTCCGTGACCATGACGATGCCTATCGCCGAGTATCGCTGCTGTTCCTCCCGGCCCACCGCGCGGCGGCCGTCTTCGCCGATGACGCGCGCACTAGTCGAGGTGACCGACAACGCGATCACGACGGCGCACGCGGCCGCGAGCAGTGCTCTGTTGTTTCGATCCCGGCGCATCGATCTGATTGTTCGAGCTACGACATCACGATACGGCCTTCCGCCGCGATCAGTGAAGTGGCAGCAACGATCGCCCCTCGAGGGCTCCCTTTGCCGACGGCATTCTGTAAAAAGAGCTACGGATTCCGCCGCTCGTCCAGTACGCTCTTATGTAATGAGCTACTAGCTGACGGTGGCGCAACGTCACCGCGCCCCAGGGGAGTAACGAGACGTGAAAAACCTACTGCTGCTCGCGTGTCTGGCCCTGCTCCACACCTCCACTGCGAACGCAGACCCGTCGTTGCGCTGTAACGGCAGACTCGTGCAGGTCGGCGTTCCGGCGGCCTACATCCTTTCCGAATGCGGCGCCCCCGCGAACCAAACGATTCAGGAAACGACGGCGAGGGCCGGGATTTTTGGCGGAGGCTCGCGCGTCGTCGGGCTCACTCTGACGGAGCAATGGATCTACGAGAGAGGCTGGGGCAGGTTTCCCGCGGTGTTGATATTCCACGACGGCACCCTGCGGCGCATCGACTTCTTGCCGCACCGTTCCGACAGAGTCTCGCGCTGACGCGCAAGTCTCGGCGCCGGCGACGGCGCCCGGCGCGGGACGTCGGGGAATCGACTTGAAAACGCTGTTCCCTCTTCTTCCCCTGCTTCTGATCGCCTCGGTCCGCGCGGAGCCCAACGAGTGGCTCGAAGGGACCGTTTTGGCAGGCTGCGAGTACTGCAAGACGGAGGCGTTCACCGCCGAGCGCAAGCGAATCGCCAACCAGGCCGGCGCTCGGCACGATCCGGCGTCCGGCATGGGCTACGTCGTCACGATCGACGCCGGCGGCCGGTTCGTGTGGGGTCGTGCGGCGCTCGTCGGAGCGGGCAACCTGATCCGAACAGATGCTCACGTGCTGTTCGAAGACACGGGCGTGTTCAAGGCTCGTGACGGCAAGATCTACTTCGCACCGATGCATCATGGGGAACCAAGCGATCTCATCGAAATCGAGCGCTTCTCCGTGCAGCGCGGTGGAGCGCTGAGCCCTCTCGAGGCCGACCTCAAGAACGATTGGGCGATCGCGCGTTTGCGGGAAGACGCGATCGAGAAGTTCGACGGCGACCGAGTGTTCGCTTTTCTCTGGGACATGCGGATCACGCACGACGACGTCGTCAGGCACGACCACATGCGGGCGTCGGTGCTCGTGGCCAGCGAGGACCACACGTTCGACGTGGAGCAGTCTTGCCGGAACGTGACCGACGACCACCCGTCGCACTACGCATTCGGGGTCGAAGAAGTCTATTTCCTGCGCTGCCCGTCCGAGCACCTGCAAGTAGGCTCGTCGGGGAGCGCGCTCGCGATCTTGTCGGCGGACGGCACTTGGAATCTCGGCGGGCAGATCGTCGCCGGCGGGAGCCGCGAGCGCGTGCGGGCGGCCGCAAGCGAAGGCGCGGACTCGACTCGGCCGTTGGCGCAGCAGCTATTCCTCGGCAACGTGCCGGAGCTCACGCAGACGCTGACGTTCGTCTATCTGCAAGAGCTGATTCGCCGCGGGATTGACCCGCGAGAGCGCTGACGCGCCCGCTAGTACGAGCGCGCGACGCTCTGCCCCGTCCAGAGCTGCGGGTCTACGCTCGCCGCCTTTCCATCCATGGACCTCGCCCACTGCCGGCCGCTGCCGCGGCACTCGGAGTCGTCGACGTCGCACGCGAGCCACCAGTACTCCGTGTTGCGAGCGCGAACAACGAACAGATTCTCGACGTACCTGAACGTTCTGACGCCTTCGGGAACCTCGATCATCGCGACGTTGCCGACGAGCCGGTCGCCGGGCCGCACGAGGATGTTCTGCGAGCTCTCGGAGCTCTGGCACACCCAGCGGCGCTGATAGCGCCCCATACCTTCGGCGCAGCTGTACACCATGACGGGCTCGCCGCAGGTGTTCATGAGGTTGGCCTCGACCATCTCGCCGAAATCGTACGAGACCTGCTCTCGAATGCACTGATTACGAACGGCGGACTGCGGCTCGCCGGCGTCAAGCTCGGTGTCTGCGTCTTCGTCGTATGCGGAAGAATGCGCGATGAGAGAGTCGATGGCCGTTTCCACGTTGGCACGGCTCGGAGCGGCCGGAGCGACGGCCGCATCCTTCGCCTTGAAGTCGAAGCGGTGCTTCAATGTCGCGGCCGCGCGGCCTTCCTCTGCGCTATACCGCCAGCGCGAGATCGCGGCCAACGCCGCCTGCTCGAACACGCCCGGCGGCTCGGCGGCCGTGACGATCGCATTCTCGACGCGGCCGAGCGGCGTGACGGTGAAGCTGATTTCGACGAAGCCCTCGGTGCCGCTGGATGCAGCAGACGGCGGATATTTCGGATCGACGGCGATCAATCGCGAGAGCTCGGGCTCCGGCTCGCGCGCGGGCGCGGGCTCGGGCTCGGTGGTCGGCGTTCTCGGGCTAAGCACAGGCGTATTCGCTGCAGCGTTGTCGCGGCAGACCTGGCAGCTCTGCATGAGGACTCGCGGATTTTCGCTTCGCGCGAGCCAGCTCTGCGTTTCGTGCCCGTCCACGACGAGCGCGACGAACGGCAGGCCGTCGATGAGGTAGTCGACGCGAGAGCACTGGCGATGGTCGCTCTCGATCGATACGCCGCCGCCCTCTACCGTGACGGTAGCGCTGCACGCATCGACGATCGTCGCACAGTCACAGCGCCATTCCGCCCGCGCGCTCATGCAGACGAAGCTTGCCGCCAATAGGGACGCCCGAACGACCAGTGACGTGCTCATCCTTCCGCTCCGCTCATGCTGTCTTCTTGAGTGAGACATTCACAGTCATCTTAGCCGAGCTGCGATCGAGGCGAACCCGCCGCAAACGACAATATGTCAACTCCCGTCTACAATCGGGCCGCATGCTCGCCATGAATACTAAACCGCAGGCGACATGGCTGTTGCTCTCGCTCTGCGTGCTCGGCATCGGCGCCTGCACCTCCGACACGGCGCCGCCCGAGAGCGAAGCCGCCGCGCGGGCGGCGCTCGAGCGGCGCCTCGATGCCGCGGCCGCGCTGACCGCTCGCCTGAAAGCGGTGCAAGCGGTCAAGCGCTTGCAGCACGCGTACGGGCACTACTCCGAGGTCGGCCTTTGGCACGACTTCGCGGACCTCTTCTCCGACAACGCCGTCGGGCACTACACGCAGGGCGACCTCGGCAAGGAGGAGATCCGCAAGCTGTTCGTCGAGCAAGTCGGCCAAGGCATCCTCGGGCTCGCCGACGGGCGGATCTATCCGCACA
>Ga0134127_10003449_pt1 | contig 11374 bp, 20 predicted proteins | sample KB31753_FD_96459 | JGI IMG/M metagenome (GOLD analysis project Ga0134127, IMG submission 96459) | Terrestrial soil microbial communities with excess Nitrogen fertilizer from Kellogg Biological Station, Michigan, USA - KB3-175-3 | ecosystem: Environmental > Terrestrial > Soil > Unclassified ...
AAGCGGGGCCGGCAGTGGCGCGAGGGTTTCGTACCGCTCCCGGCGTCGTGGCTGCGCGGCGAGCGCTGGAACGACGAATTGGACGCACGGCGCGATTTCTACCGAGCACGGCTGTGAGTGAACCAAGGACCGAATTTGTGCCAGGCGATCGAGTCGTGTGGCAGTCAGACGCCGCGAAATCGTATCGCTGTCCGGTGTGCAAACAGTGGATTCGCAGTCAATACGAGGGTGACGAGCAACCGACGATCGTTTGCTGGCAGACAGCTTGGTCGCAGGGCGGACATCATCTGGAGTGGTCGTGAAAATTCAAGACTTCCGCGCGGCATCCTGTGACTGTCCTGAGTGCCGGCAAACTGGCGTCGATACGCTCGAGCAAGTGCGCGATCCGCACACCGGACGGTTGCTGCATGGTCACGAGCTCAGGCGCTGGTACGAAGCCCGCGACCGATTCAGGACGTTGGCTAGACAAGCTGTGGGTAAGCCTGGCCGGCACGCGAGTGGATTTGAGAAGTTGGCTGGCGCTCCCGTCCGACAGGAATAGCAGTGACGGTGGGATCGTTGTTCGCAGGGATCGGCGGGTTTGACCTTGGCTTTGAGCGGGCAGGTTTTGCCGTGAGTTGGCAGGCTGAGCGAGATACCGGCGCGCAGCATGTGCTCTGTAAGCGGTTTCAAGGCGTGCAGTTATACGGTGACGTGCATGACGTTGACGAGGGCAGTCAGCGGGTAGACGTGATCACGGGCGGGTTTCCGTGTCAGGACGTGAGCGTGGCCGGCACGCGCAAAGGCTTGGCCGGTTCGCGCACGGGCCTGTTTTGGCAAATCGTCAGAGTCGCGCGGGCACTGCAACCGCGCTGGATGGTGCTCGAAAATGTTCCAGGGCTCCTTAGCTCACACGGAGGACGAGATTTTTACACCGTCCTGCAGGCACTGGCCGAACTCGGGTTTCGACGGGGCTATCGGATTCTGGACAGCCGATATTTCGGAGTCCCCCAACGGCGCCGTCGCGTGTTCATTATCCTCCGTGCTCGAGACGCCGGAGACGGTGCCGAGTCGGTTCTTTTTGAGTCCGAGAGCCGCGACGGGGATTCTCCGGCGAGCGCAGAAGCGAGGCCGCGCGTTGCCGCCACCCTTAGAGGCCGCTCTCATGGCGCTGGCGTCAACGCACCGGGCCGAGGCGGTGAAGATGACCAAAACTTCATCGCGTTCGGCTGGAACAAGAGCGAAAGCCAAACCATGCGAACCAGCAGCGACGACGTAGACGCGCTGCAAGCGTCAGCTACGTCCAATCCAGCCATTGCGCTCGGCGTCCACGCGAATCAGCGGGGCGAAATTCGCACGTCTGGACTAGCGGGAAGCCTGAACGGATCGCGCAGTGGGAAGCAATACGAAGGCGTATTCGCCACGCTGAACAGCGGTGGCAATGACGGCGGATTCAGAACCGAACCGGGTGAGCACCTGATCGAAGTGGCGCGGCCGTTGAAATCAGGCGGAAATGATCGGCAGGATGAAAGTCACGAAACCTACATCACGATCCCAGAGAGAGCGCGCGCGCTTACGGGTTCCATGTGGAAGGGCCACGACGACGACACCGACACGCTGATTCCGCTCCCCTCGTTGCAAGCGAGCATGGGACATCACGGCCACAGTTCCCCGCGCGGCGATGGACATGATCCGATTGTTGCGTTTGCGCTCAGAAGCGATCTAGGCGGCACGGGTCAAGGCCACAACATGACATATCCAGGCGGTGTGCGTCGGCTCACGCCACTGGAATGCGAGCGCCTACAGGGCTTTCCAGATGGCTGGACTTGCCTGTGCGGAAAGGGCCATCTCGGATCGAAGTTCTGCGAGTGTGCGGACTCACCGAGGTATAAGCAGCTCGGGAACGCCGTCACGGTGCCAGTTGCGGAATGGATCGCGCGACGGATTATTCAAGCCGAAGGAGATTGACGATGTTGACGACACGCGACTTGGGAATGCATCAGACTGGCGTCTTGAACCGTGGATGGATCGCGGCGTTGCCGATGGCGAGCGGATCGTTTCTGGCTCGGCTCAGCGATGCGTGGGAAGTGCTCTGCGGTCGCGCGCACGCCGTGAAGGAAGGGTAGCACGATGAAGATTTACATCATCGTCGGTGAGAATATAAGCCTCCAGAACGTCTCAGCCCGTGCGGCCTATTCGACCAGAGCAGCCGCAGACGCGCACATCGCAGACGAGAACCGCATGTGGTTCGATGATCGCGCGGTAGTTGTTGAACTCGAACTGGACGCCGAACACAACGAACGAGAACTCGCCAGCTCCGTGCTTGACGCCGTTGCGGTCAACAGGTTTCTAGCCGGGGACACGCTCCATGAGTGAGCGGACAGCACTGGAATCTGGAAAGGCTAGCCCCATGACGGCCGACACCCGCCAACAGGTCTATCGCGTGCAAGCCGAAGATGGACGCGGGCCATGGCGTCCTGGTTTTTCGCATCGGTGGATCGATGGCGATGCGCCAGCCGACCGATTGACAGAAACCATCATGGACCTGATGCCGATCGCGCAGTTAAGTTCGTTGCCGCGAACGATGCACTATGGTTGTGCGTGCCGTTCGCTCGATGGCCTTCTGCGCTGGTTCACGCCGATCGAGCGAGAGCGGCTAGAACGATTCGGCTTCTATCCGGTCAGGTTGAGCGTTGACCGCGTGCTCGTTGAAAGTCCGTGGCAAATGCTCATCGGGCGAGAACTCCCATTCGCTGTTGGCGCGTCACGGCTGCGGTGGACGCAAAAATCTCTCGTGGAGGGTCGATGACGGCCGACACCCTGAAACGGCTTGCGGATTTTTGCCGACAGACAGCGGATGATGGTGTGCTGCCGTCGCTAGCGTGGTTCGCTGAAACTGCTGACGAACTTCAAGGTCTCGCGGCCCTCGTGCGCGCCGGAGGCGTGCCCCAACCCGAGACGGAACAGTTCGTCATCGAGCAAGTCACGGCGCACTGGTTCACGCAGGGCGGCCAGACGCAATTCGGAGAGCTGTCGGAGTGTCACAACGCCGACGAAGTTGTGTCGGCCATTCTGTCTGTGGTTCGTCGAAGGCTCGATCGGGATCTGCTGACCGCGAATGACATGCTTGGAATCCTGAAATCGGTGCGTGCCGGAGGCGTGGAGACGCCGCCAGCCTTGGACTTAGAGATGGTGAATTGCGTGTTGTCGGCAAGCAACGCGAGCCATACCGTCGTTCAGCGCGAAACGGGCGAACTGATGGCGGTCAGAGATTTGATGGGGGCTCTGAAGGCTTCTCTTGACTCTGTGCAGCGCGCCGGCGTGGAGACGCCAGCGCAGGAGCCGCTGAACTACAAAGTGTTCGCCGAGGAATTGACCGAAGTGATCTGGTGGATGCTCGGCGAGCGTGACGATTTACCGCCATTGCCGTCAGACTTCCCACGCCGGAAATACTGGTGGAGGAATGAACTGCGGCAGCGATTTGATGATGCGCAAATCAAAGCCGAAGCCGCCCGCTCCACTCCCCCACCCGAGAGGCCGCAGGAGCCATGAGGACGCTCACGTATTGGATCGATAAATTATCGGAATTGCCGCGTCAAAATGCGTTCATCGACAAGGCGTATCAGTTTCAAGTGGTTCACGCTGCTGCGGTTGATGCCGTGATCGAAGAAATGCGCGCGGCAAATATACCTCCCTCCGCTCCCCACGGGGCCGCCAAGGAGTCACGATGAGTGAAATGAAACCGCCGAGCGGTCTGTGGCGGAACGATCCCGAGACGCCAGAAGGCAAATATCTCGTGAAGCGGCGAGACGGGACGGTTGTGGAGTGGCCGAATTTTGTCATCGGCGCGAAAGATCCGTGTGCTCCGACAGCCTTATTCGCCTACGCGGCGGCGGCTGAGCGCGCCGGCTTCAATGCGGAATACGTTGCTGATGTGCGCCGACTCGCGGCCGAGTTCGAGGCGTATCGACTGAGCAACGGTGAGGGCGATCCAGATCGCGGGCGTCACCGTTCTGATGATCCGCAGACGATTGCCGAAATGCGTCGTGGGCATTCCGCATGAGTGGCTGGGCCGCCAAGGAGTCGGCATAGATGAGCGCCACGATGCATTGGTCAACCGAGAGCGTTTACGCTGCCGACGTGCAGATCCCGATCTTCAACGAAAGTCTGGACATTTCCGTGTCGGCGGAAGTTCCAATGCTCGGCGTTGAACGTCAACCACGGCGCGGCAATCGGTATTGGCCCACTCTGATTACCGTGGACGGTCCATCCGATTACTCGATGCATCCTGAGACCGCGCGGGAACTAGCGAAGCGGCTCATCGAAGCCGCAGACGCCGCCGACGCGATTGATCAGCCCGATACCGATACGTGTGGGCATTGGGCGCCGTGCTCGGCCTGTGGCGTGGCTGAGACACCACGTCAGGAGCAGCCGGAATGAGCGAGCGCCAAGGTCCAGTCTTTATCGAAGAAGCCTGCGGGTGCCGGGTTGATCACGGCATCCCATATCGCTGCGAGAAGCACGCGCTCCCCGCTCCTGTCGTCGCCGAGGTCCGGCGAGCCCCGCTGGACGTGGAAGATTTTCAGCAACGAGCGGCGAAAGCTGCTGGGAAGGTGCGATTTACCGGCGTAGAAGTAGAAACCCTCCTTGCGGAAGTCGCGCGACTCACCGCCGAACGAGACGACGCGCGCACGGATGCGGCTGAGACCAAAGCGGACTTTATTCGCACCTCGCACGAGTTGTCGGCGCTCCGCGTGCGTCTCCGAGGACTGGAACAGCAGATCAGAGAGCGCAGAATCGGGTATGCGTGGCTGTCTGCTGTGTCAGCAACCTTTGTAGCCGATCAACTCGCGGCGCTGCTCGCCACACCCGAGGAGTCGAATACGTGAAACCGCGTTGGCGAATTGGTGATCGTGTCTGCCGTCACGAGGACGTGTTCAACCGCTCGTCCACGCTGATGGTTGGGACCGTCATCGAGCGCTACAGCGACACGGTATCGAAGTTCGGGCCGTATCCTGAACTCTACGAAGTTGAATGGGACGGCGGTATTCGTCAGCGCGGATTCTTGCCTCACGGCCTCGATGCTGTAGTCCCCAAGAAGCGCTCCGAACTCCAACCGGCCACACCCGAGGAGCCGAATTCGTGAAGAAGACACGCGATGATGTCCACGCCGGTCAAATCTGGAAGGACCGCGACAAGCGCATGTTGAGCGGGAATCGCTGCGTCCGTGTGCTCTACACCGCGCAGGATGGGCAACACGTCGTTGTGAAGTATCGCGCCAGCCTTCCAAGCGGGGAAGTCGTCGGGCCTGTCCTGACATCGAAGCGTGCGCGGTTTCAGCGAGCCTTCGATCTTGTCTCGCCGGCCACACCCGAGGAGCCCGCCTAGATGGGCAAGTACGCCGTCCATCAGCTCGACGCGAATCACCACGAGATCCGGCAAGCGCTCGAGGCCGTCGGTGCCGTGGTGGATTCCCGCGCCCCACTCGATTTCCTGGTTGGTTTTAGGGGCCAGAACTGGCTTCTAGAGGCCAAAACCGAGAAAGGGAAGCTCAGGCCCTCCCAGGTGAAGTTTCTCGCGCGGTGGGCTGGCCAGGCGGCCGTGGTGCGCTCTCCAGATGAAGCCCTGAAAGTGATCGGAGCCATCGCGTGAGGAAACCAACCCGTCAGTCTCGTCGCTCATCCAGAGAGAGCATGCGTCGCCGACGATTCGCCCGGGTCGCTATGGGCCTCTGTGGCGAGTGCGGGCAGGAGCCTTTAGCCTCGGTCACGATGGGTCAGCAGTGTCTCGAGGACACCCGGCAACGGGCGCGGGACTGGCGCAAACAGCTATGACGCTGGATCGGTGGCTCGATCCGGCTGTGGTCGCTCGGCGGCTGGGTGTCACGTCCGTGACGGTCCGTAATTGGATCCTCTGCGGCAAGATCCCCTTCATCAAGACACCAGCCGGCCGCTACAAAATCTCGCAAGCCGTCCTCGTCGCCCTTCTCGCAGAAAAGCATACAAAAGCGAAAGGGACGGCGCTGTAACGCCTCAGCGGTGGCGCAGACTGGGCGCTGAGGATGATCCAACCGGGCCGAGACTGGATGGAGCGGTTTGTCCTGTCCGTAATCCTGATGCGGCCAGTGACGCCTGCGCGCCGTCTCCTGTGGCGTGCTTTGCCGATGATCATGCGAGCCTACGCGCTCTTTGGTGTCGCACCGCACACCAGTGACGCGGACCGCGATCAGGTGGGCAATCCCTATATCCTCCCGCTCGTCGCGGCGATCGCCCGCACGCCTTGCAATATGTGGAAAGTGTGCCAGCGCGGGTTCGGCGTGACCTGGGGGCTGGCGCGTGGCGCCATTGCCGATGCCGTCGCGGGGCCGGTGCGTTGGGGAGCCACGCTGGCTGCGTGGGTGCGCGGGCCGTGGGGCCAGCGCATTGCCATCGCGGGTTTGTTGGTGTGTCTCTCAGTACGCGGGGCGACTGGTGCCCACGGTGTACTCGTCGTTGGTCTACTGTCGTCGACGACACTCTGGGAAGTCGAGGCGACTGGCGACGACACCAACAACGGCGGAGCCTTTGATCCAGGGCAGACGGCCGGGATGTTTACCGATGGGGCCGCGACTAGCGCCAATACGGCCTCTCCGGTGTTCACGTCTGCGAGTTACAACTTCGTGGCTGGCGACGTCGGCGCGTGGCTGTTCATCGGAGCGGGAACGAACTGGACGAAGGGTTGGTACAAGATCGCGTCTGTCGCGTCGAACGCCGCCACACTGAGTGCGGCGATCGGGGCAGCCGTGCAATCGAGCGGCGCGACGACCTCGCCGATCGTTCCGTCGACTGTGATCGGCTGTGCGACTACCGCGAGTCCGACCGGAGCGACGTGGTCGATCGACTATTCCCAACAGGCGAGCGCGCGATTCACGTACACCGACCTTGCGAGTGCTGGCGCCGGCCTCACGGTCAGTTCAGCGGCGAAGCCGTTTGCGAAGCAGCACGTCGGGAACAGCATTGTGATCACGGGCGGGACCAATTTCACGGCGGGCCGTTACGTGATCGCCTCGGTGGCGGCGACGGTTGCGACGGTCGTGGGGCCTGGCAACATCACAACAGGCGCCGGCGCGAGCGGAACTGGCGGGCTCGGTGGCGCGCTGGCGAGTCCTGGGCTTCCTGGTGGGATTACGGTCTCGCACAACCAAGTCTTCGTGAAAACCGGCTCGTATACCGTTGCCTCGGCATCCACCAACATCGCGACTGGGTGCTTTGCGCCGACCGGGTTCACTATCACCATTGAGGGCTACGACACGGTCCGCGGTGATTTGTTGCCGATTGCGGCGAGTGGGACTCGACCGACACTCACCGCGAGCGGTATCAGCACCTTCACGCTGTTGGCCCCTGGTGGTGGTATCGGTTCAGCCGTTCGCAACTTCATCCTCGACGGGGCCACACTCACGTCCTCGCGCGGTGTCACGGGCAACGGCGTGACGGCCTACAACGTCCTCGGGAAAAACTTCACGAACTCATCGTTCAGCACGTCGAGCATCATGACGTATCGGAGCGCGGCGACTGGGTGCTCAACGCAGCCAGCCTTTGCGAACTCCGGTGGAAATATCTACTCAGTCGCCTACAGCAACACGATTACCGGATTCAGCACGGGTTTCTTCATCAGGTGCCTCGCCTACAGTAACTCGGGAGCCTCGTCGGACGGCTTTTCCTCTAATTCGACGAGTTCACATTTCACACACTGTATCGCGTACGGCAACGGTCGTGATGGGTTCGTTGCGAGTGCCAGCTCGACGTCCAGTGTTCAGAACTGTATCGCGGAGGGCAACGGACAATTCGGCTTCAACGTCACCGGCATCAACGTTCTGCTACTCGCCAATGCCACGTTTAACAATACGACGTCAGTGACATCTGGCGAGCATTTAATACCGTTCGGGTTCATCACCTGTTCAGTGTCGCCGTTCACCAACGCGGCGGCTGGTGACTTTTCACTGAACAACACCGCCGGCGGCGGGGCACTGCTTCGCGCGGCAGGTTTTCCTGGCCTCTTCCCGGTCGGATTGACGACTGGATATGTCGACATCGGTGTGGCGCAGCATGCCGATCCTGCGGCCACTAGTGGTGGAGCCTATCAACTGCAAATCGGTGGCGGAGGGGTGTCGTAATGCCATCCTACGTGACGCCGAAAATCAACACCGCGTTTGAGTTCTATGTCGGGCTTGTGTCTCAGGCGAATGGGAAGATTTTCCAGGTATCGCCGACGCTCGCGGCCGGTGATGTGAAAGTGTCGACCGACAACGGGACGTCAGGCAACATCACTACGCTCCCGGTCATCGGCACGAATACGCGCCTCGTCAAGGTGAATCTGTCAGCGGCCGAGATGAATGGGGCGAACGTCTCGGTCACCTTCTCAGACGCGGCTGGTGCGGAGTGGTGCGACCTCGTCGTCAACATTCAGACAAGCGCGCGACAGATCGACGATCTGGCCTACCCTGCGACATCAGGCCGATCGATGGTAGTGGATGCGAGCGGCCTGGTCGACGCGAATGCGGTGAAGGTGGGACCGAGCGGTTCCGGCACAGCCCAGACGGCCGGCGACATCATGGCCGACACGAACGACATTCAGACGCGACTACCTGCGGCGCTCGTCGGTGGCCGTATGGATGCGAGCGTAGGCACGATCGCCGCCGCAGCAATCACCGCTGCATCGATTGCGGCAGACGCGATTACAGACGCTAAAGTTGCCAGCGATGTGACCATCGCGAGCGTCACAGGGGCGGTCGGGAGCGTGACTGGAGCGGTCGGGAGTGTCACGGGTGCCGTTGGGAGTGTGACCGGTGCTGTTGGATCGGTGACAGGTAACGTCGGCGGAAACGTGACAGGGTCGGTCGGATCCGTCACCGGGAATGTGGGCGGGAACGTTACCGGCTCCGTTGGGTCTATAGCCACGGGCGGAATAGCGGCTGCCTCGTTCTCGGCCGGTGCGATTGACGCCGCGGCGATTGCCACGGATGCGATTGGGTCAGACGAGCTCGCGGCCTCAGCCGTCACTGAGATCCAGTCAGGGCTGAGCACATTGACGGCGGCGGGCGTGCGGACAGCGGTAGGACTCGCAACAGCCAACCTCGATACCCAACTCGACGCGCTGCCGACCAATGCCGAGCTCGCGACAGCCTTAGCGGCTGCGGACGATGCCACATTGGCCGCCATCGCCGCACTGAGTATCCCGACCGTGTCAGCGATTGCTGCGGCTATTTTAGCGGCGGCTACGACGACTCCGATCGCCTCGGACGTGAAAAAGATCAACGCCACGACGGTCACAGGGGACGGCTCGGCGACGCCTTGGGGCCCTCTGTAAATGGCTGGCCCGCGCGTTGCCGATCGCATCAAAGAGACCTCCACCACTACAGGGACTGGCACGCTCACGCTCCTCGGTGCTGTCACCGGGTTCCGTTCATTCTCGGTGTTCACGGATGGCGATACCTGCTACTACGTGATCGTGGCTGTTGATGCGTCAGGTGTACCGACAGGCGCGTGGGAAGTCGGAATCGGAACGGTGGGTGGCAGTGGGACGACGCTCGCGCGAGACGGGACGATCTTCGCGTCGTCGAACAGCGGATCTCTGGTGAACTTCGGCGCGGGCACGAAACACGTATTTGTCGATCAGCCGGCTGGATCGACGCTGACACCAACGCGCGTTCCGTTCGTTGATGCGGATGGGAGACTTGAAGACGACGCTGGGCTCACCTACGAGGCTGACGAGCAAGAATTGTTCGTTGGTGATGGTGGGATCGCACTCGGTTCGACCGTTAATGGTCAGGTCTACGTCTACGGCGAAGCCATCGGCATCAATCTCGAAATCTTTGGAGGCAACGGCGACGCTGGTCATCAAGGCGGTGATCTCTTCCTGCATTCTGGTCAAGGCGCGGGAACCGGCTCTGGCGATGTGATTCTTCAAACAGCGAGTGATTCCGCTGGCGGCACCACAGGGAATATCAACATCAGAACTGGTAATTCCTCTGATACGGGTGGCCGCGCCGGAGAGATGCAAATCTATGCGGGCGATGGAGACGTGCAGGGCGGCGCCATTACGCTCCGCGCTGGTGGTGGAGCGGGCTCGCACGGCTACATCTTTCTGAGCAATCGCGACTCGAGCCAATCCATCAACGTCGATGACAATGGCGTCGTAATCGGTGGTGCAAAGATTACAGTCAATGGACCACTGCTCACGTCACCTGTGGCCGTGGGTGATTTACCGGCGGCCTCGGCTGGTCTTGAGGGTGCCCGAGCCTTCGTGAATGACTCCAACGCGGTCTCATTCACGGCTGGCATCGGTGCTGTCGTCGCTGCTGGTGGCTCAACAAAGGTGCCGGTATTTTGCGACGGCACGAACTGGCGGATCGGCTGACATGAGTCCCAGCTTCGGCCCTCTCGCCAGTTATCCGATTGCGGCCCCGGATGCGAGTGCGGTCATTGCTGCGGCAGTTGTTGCCTGTCCGATCGGACCGAAGTGGCAAACCGGATCATGGACAGATACGAGTTGGGCATGCGGGACATGGGCTGCTTCGACGGTGTTTGCTGAGCCCACCACCTGGGATGTGCTGGTCACGGTCAAGGCTGACCCGGGGACCGTGGTTGTGCCGGCTGATGTGCAGACGATTCTCGTACCTGCGGACCAAGCAGAAGTAGACGTGCCATGAGCGTAACGACCATTGTTCCTGGCGATCTCGTGGTGCAGGATCCGAGCGACATTCGGACCTACATCTTTGACTGGAACCAGTACAACCTCGCCGTTGGGGCCACGATCGCATCCTCGAGCTTCACCATTACGGCCATTTCCCCTGCTGGCGATACGGCTTTCGTGAAGGACAACGAAGGCACCATGTCTGGTAACCGTAAGACCACGCTTAGGTTATCGCTTGGTACCCTCCACGCTATCTATGAGGTGGCGAACAAGATCGTGACGAACGAGACCCCGGCACAGACGAAAGAGCGCAGCTTCCGTGTGCTGATTGAGCAGCAGTGATGCCGAGTGCCCCTCCGCATCCCTGTGCGACGCCTGGCTGTCCAACCTTGGTCCCCTACGGCCATGCCCGGTGTGCGGCCCATACCAGCAATCCAGCGCACGGATGGGGCGGGAACGCCACTAGGGTCAGGGGCCGGCCACTGCAACGCCTCCGCGATGAACTCTTCACCAGAGAGCCCCTATGCAGGCTCTGTAAGGCCGCAGGGCGCACAACCTTAGCCGTGATACGGGACCACATCATCCCACTTGCAGAAGGCGGCACAGACGACGTCAGCAACACCCAGCCGCTCTGCCAAGCCTGTTCTGACCAGAAGACGCAACAGGAGTCTCAGCGAGGCCGACGGGGGGTATCTCAATGTTTGTAAGTGAGGCACGCGGAAAC
>Ga0134127_10003450_pt1 | contig 11372 bp, 12 predicted proteins | sample KB31753_FD_96459 | JGI IMG/M metagenome (GOLD analysis project Ga0134127, IMG submission 96459) | Terrestrial soil microbial communities with excess Nitrogen fertilizer from Kellogg Biological Station, Michigan, USA - KB3-175-3 | ecosystem: Environmental > Terrestrial > Soil > Unclassified ...
ACGTAGGTTTGGCCGAGAAACGTGAAGCTTCGAGAAAGCGCGGTAGTACGGTTCCACTTGGTCTGCCCGAACTCGCCCAGGAGTTTGTGTTTGCCGTCTTCTGTCCTATGCGTGTATCGCACGAGGAAGCCAAATTCCGTTTTGAAATCGAAGTCGCGCGAAAAATCAATGACCGTACCGGTACTTCCGGTTGAAGAGAAGCTCGCTTCACCGGACGGTATCGAAAAGGCGCCGCGAACTTCTATCTCGTTTCTCGGCTGAGTGGTTTGTGCGTTGACAGTCATGAACGCACCTAACAGGAGCGCGCTCCAGATCGACATTCTTAGCTGCATAATGCAGACACTTTATGGTCGAGTATCGCGCGGAGAAACTGTCATTTTTAACAGGATTGAAGGGATGATTGGACCAACTACTTTCGGGAGGGGTGAGGAAACTGTTTGAACATCTTCTTTACTGCATTTTTGATCGGCTTTTCGACTGTCTTCGCATCTCTAGCGCGGTCGCCGGTTGGACCACGGTCGAGTGTCTGTGTTGCCTGTCCACGCCAGACACTGCTTTTTGTTTTCGTGTCTAACATATCGACGACGAGCGTGCCCTTTGTGACGAGCCAGCTCTGCGATCCGACTGCGACTCCGGTCGCAATGGAGTTCAGCGAAGGCGACCAACTCGGGTTGGAGACGTGAATGTCGCTATCCTGAGAACCGAAGATCACGACCGTTAATTCGGGATCGGCGTCGACTTTTCTTAATCCCTTGGCTGTGAGTTGCTCGTCAACCGCGGAGCGGACCATTTCGACGACGAGCGGATTCGTGCTCGGCACGTCTCTGGACCAGGCGTAGGTCTTGTACTTGGTGACGTCAACCCCCGGATCCGCTCCCACGCTCACCTTCTGCGCACACACCGAGAGCGCACTCAGCAACACGATCAAGCTCGCAACGATCAACTTTTCCGGCACGTTCATAAATCACGCTCTTTCGTTTTCGCTTGTAAGTCGAAGCTCATCGTCGACCCGACTCATCCAAGTACCTGTCTTGTGTCCGAGGCTGACCCGACGCTACCGCGTGACGGTACTGACCCGGCCCAAGGCAGATACTTGGATGAGGTCAGTACCGTAACGCGGTAGCGTCGGGTCGGCCTCGGACACAAGTTCCTTCGGGAATTTAAACGCCAATAGCATCAGCAAATACTGGTAATTCTTACAGTAGGCGCAGCATCATCGTGAGGCCATCATTGGGTGTATGCGCACACTCATTTTCGCGGCTGTGATCGCCGCGCTCGTCATAGGTGGATCAGATCGCTGCACGGCCCAGGAACCAACAGGCGACCTGGAACAAATTCGCAGGACGGTTACGCAACTCACAACTGAGAACGAACTCTTGCGCAACAGAGTAGCCGAACTCGAGCGACGTTTACGAAATCAGTCAATACGCGATCGCATGATGCAGGAAGAACAGCGAGCAGAAAACCTGGAGGAACAACTCTTCTCGATCGCAAAAGAAGAGGCAAACCTCCAAACGCAACTCGAAGAGGTGAACGAACAGTTACTTCCGGAAAATATCGAACAGATTCACGTCTCAGGCTCAACGCGACCCGAAGCAGTCAGAGAATCGGCGCGCCGCAGGTTGACCAACCGGCAAAGCCGAATTCAAGCGCAACTCCAGTTGTTGGAGCAAAGCCGAACCAGGATCCATTCATCAATCTCCGTGACTGACATGCTGATTCAGAATCTGCGGATGCAAATGCAGGCCGCCAGTATCCATCCCTAAAGTAAGAGGAGGCCTTATGAATCAAAAGTCACGATTGCTGATAACACTGATCCTGGCCCTCTCCGTAACCACCGTAACCGCGCTCGGTCAAAAAAAGTCGAAACCGAAACGCACTTTCTATTCTGTTCCCGCGAACAGCACGATGCATGTTCGGCTGAACCAGGATCTCAAATCCGAAAAGGCTCAAATCGGCGACACCTTCACGTCGACGCTTGTCGACCCCGTCTATTCGAGCAACGGCGTTGTATTGGCACCGCAAGGCAGCATCGTGACAGGCAGAGTCACGCACGTTCAACGCGCGCAGAAAAACGGAAAGCCTGCGACGATGGACGTTTCATTCGTCTCGCTCAAGCTCCCTAACGGTTACGTTCGGCAGATCAATGGTTCGTTGACCGAGTTTACCAGCTCGTCCGGCAGCGGCAGTGACAACGAAGGCACGCTCACAGCAAAGAAGACGAGCCACCGCAAAGCGAAATTCATCGGAGGTGGCGCAGCAGGAGGAGCTGTGATCGGCGCGATCGCAGGCGGTGGCAAGGGACTCGCGATTGGTGCGGGTGTTGGCGCCCTGGCGGGAGCGATAGGGGGACGCGTGAAGAAAGGTTCAGAAGTGAAAGTCCCGTCCGGTACGGAGTTCGGCGTGGTTCTCAACCAGGCGATGTCTCTTCCGAAATACGCGGCAGCGCAGTGACGATCTACTTGCTGTGGAAATAAACCTCGACGGCTTTCTTCGTCGTCCGGCTCTTGCCTTTTAGAATTAGCTGCACTTTTGAATTGACGTCTTTGCCGAGCGTGAGTTTTCCAGTGCCGTCAAGACCACCGGGAGTTGCGCCTCCCGTAATCTGAAGTTCAAATTCTTCTTCCGACCCACTGTTCTGCGACCAGGTTCCACTAAGAAAGAAGGTTATTTCAGAGTTGAGTGTGAGCTCAGCGGTTCGATCGGCGAGCAGTTTCACGACTATGCCCGTCACCTTGAATTGCTCCTGACCGACCTTAATGCTGCCCTCGCCGTTAGCGTGTGCTAATCGATATTGGCCGTCCTGTGCGCCGGGTGTAGTAAAGATCGACAGCACGAGTATCGAACCGGCGGCTATCAATTGTTTGATTTTCATTCCCGGAGCATAAAGCAGCGAACAGAGGGTGATAACTGTCACTTCTTACAGGCAGCGCGCTTCTCTCTGTGGAACCTGTGGCTTCTCTATGTCGCTTGTCGGTTGAATTATGTACTCGCAATATTGACAGGACTGATTAAGTTGAGCTGCCGAGAGACGCTCGCCGCAACACGACCGAGCACCCCAGCGTAGGTTGGAAAAGAGAGGGGTACCTGCGCCAGCGCATCAACTCGCATGTTACCTGCCATAGCGACGGCCGCAACCTGCGTGATCTCAACTGCGCGCTCGCCGACAACGTGGCAACCGAGGATTTGGCGGGTCTGCCGGTCGACGATCAATTTACAAAAACCATTCGTGCGGCCATCGATGATCGTGCGCGTAGTCGAATCAAAGCAAACGACGGCTGTCGCGATATCGTGAGTTGCGCGCGCCTTCGATTCTGTCAGACCCACTTGTGCATACTCGGGGTCGGTGAAGCTGCCGATTGGCGCCGCCTGATCGGGAACCTTCATCGTCACGCCTCTAACCGCATTCGTCGCAGCAACAAAGCCATCCTGAAGCGCCTGCGGAACGAGCATCAGCCGGCCCGTGACGTCGCCCGCCGCGAATACGTGCGACGCCGAGGTTCTGAGGAATTCGTCAACACCAATAAAGCCTCGTTTGTCAGTTTCTACGCCTGCCTTTGCGAGATTCAAGTCTCGGGTTTCTGCTACCCAACCGATCGCCGCGACTATCACACTCGCTTCTACACTCTCTTGCTTCCCATCCTTCGAAAACGACATCCGCACGCCGTTCGCAGTCTTCTCAAATGATTCAACGCAGCCAAAGTTCTCTCTGACCACGATTCCTGATTGACGAAACGCGACAGCGACTGCGGCAGATACGTCTTCATCTTCCGTCGGCAGAATTCGCGAGCCTGTGTGAAAGAGTTGAACCTGCGAACCGAAGGCGTGAAAGATCGAAGCTACCTGCGCGCCGGTTGCTCCGGCGCCAATCACGATCATCGACGGTGGCACCGAAGTTAACGCCCACGCATCGCTGTGTGTCGCCGTGAATTCCGAACCCGGAACTGAGAGCCGGCGACTCCCGCCGCCTGTACAAATGATTATCTTGTCAGCGCGCAGTCGTAGACCGGTCGCGGTTTCGATCGTGTGGGAATCGACAAAGTGCGCACAACCGACCCTTTCGTGAACGGCCACGTTGACCGAGTCGATCTGACTGCGGAAGGTTGAGTGTGCACGTACGTCGGTAACGACTTCCTGCACCCTTTCGAGCAAGCGCTGGTAGTCCAGCACCGGCTCGCCGACGACGATGCCGTAACGCCCAAGTTGACGAGCCTCTCGTATCAGCCGGGCCGCATGGGCCAACGTGCGCACTGGAACAGGCCCGTCGTTGGCAGCCATTCCACCGAACTCATCGCGAGTGACGAGCGCCGTCGTCGCGCCTGAATCGGCAGCGCGAAGTGCCGCAACCACACCTGCGGGACCGCCACCGATTACAAGCACGTCGACCATGCGTTCACTCACCTGCTACTGAAGGTTTTCTCCTGCGAAACCACCAGCGCGCAACGCGATTCACAGGACCACGAATCAGGAGATATGGAACGACCGCAAGCATGATGGCGACGATTATTGTCTCGAGCGGATAAACCCAGCGCACCACGATCAGTTGGTAAATGACGTCCATGACGATCGCCAGAATGAAAACTCTTCCGACCGCTTTCCATCCGTGACCGATCAAGTCAACACGTTGAGAAGGATCGGTGAGGAGAGTCCAGAAATAAGGCGGCCGGTTCTCGCGGGCATCGTTCAATCCAGCCCTTAACGCCAGCAGCGTGGCCATCAGTGGCTGAAGGATAATCCGAAATGTCATTGGTCCGCCGACCCTGTTAACCAGGTTCAGAAATCCGCGGACAATCATGTCCCACATGTCTTTTCCCCTTGTTGGATACGGTCAGTACCATCCAAGTCAAAACCTGATCGAGCCGGAAAACTGAATCGAATGCCCTTGAAACGTAGAGCGGTTCGCAAATTCCTGAAAATACTTAAAGCCGACGTTTAATTTCGAAGTCAGGTTCACATTCGAAGCAACGCCAAGCGCATTTACTTTGTAGCGAGCACTTGCCTGTTCCGGTGTGACTGTTGGTCCGCTCTTGTGAGTGAGCTGCCACTGATGGTAACCAGCCAGACCGACCTGTAACCGCAGAGCGTCACCCACGGGAAACGCGTGCATCACCGAATAGTCGAGATTCAAAGTCTGGCCAGGATGAATCTTCGTCTCTGCTTGATGAGTGTGAATCTCGTACATCTGAAAAGCAGAAACGGATGTGGCTTTGTTCTCTGTCAGGTAGAACGTCTGACCCGAAGAAAGCGCATGTGTCCAATAACCTGACCCAACATTGTCGCTGGCGCCATTTTTGAACTTTCCGGTGGGCGCCAGGAACCCGTAGACAGCGCGAACGGCGGCGCGCTTCGTATCCCAACCCAGAATAAACGGTTGATAGTAAGAGTCAGCGAAACCCTCGCCGCCGCTAATCGCGCCTTCGACGTCGGAAGTCAATGAGTTGTTTGCGATCGGCAGAGTCGCTGACATCGAAAATTTTGCACCCAGAATTCTTTGTTTGCTCACCCACACAAAAGAGTTCAAATCCATAACTACCGACTGCTGTCCAGTCGCGAGAACTTCCCCGTCCGTGCCGACGAATTTGTCGCGTGAATAGATCGCCAAGAGATTCGAGTAACTAAATCCAGGTTCAGGCGTCACACCGGAATTCGTCGCGCTCATCCCGAGCGGGTACACGCCTCTGACTTGTGCTCGCGTCGCTTCACCTTGCAGGAGAATACAAATCGCCCACGCGGTGGCCAGAAGAATTCGTGGGCCTATGTCGTTCCCGCGCACGTTTTAAGTTTCCAGTTCGGCGAGCCAACGCAACGCTCGCAGCCCCGGCATGAAGCAATATTCACCACCGCGCGTGACTACAAAGTTTGGAATCCCTTGTAGACGTTTTCGAACAGGTTTTCGCGGCAGGGTAAAACTCACTTCGTTTGATCCAACGATCGGATCTTTGTCAGTTCCTGCTCCAAAGAAGACGCCATCGTTGATCCATTGAGATTGAACAAACTCGAACTGCCGCCCAATATGCGCGCCGACAAACGCGAACATCAGACCGCGATCTGCCCCATCGTCGACCATGATTCCCTCCGGTAACGGTGGTCCATAAGCAGTTCCGCGACGGATCATGCGATGTATTCTGGCGACGCCGGCGATCGCCGCATCACGTGGGTTGCAGCGACGGATGTGCGAGCCGCCCGGCGTCTTGAAGCCTGCCGGATCGTCTGCTTCAAAAAGAAAGTCGTTGTTACGTCGCGGATCGGCGCCCAGTTCGGCGTTGTCGTGAAACGGACACAGTGCCAACGGTGCACCGCTGCGCCAACGGCCCATCATTTTCGCTGCCAGTAATTCTTCGTCATCAACATTCGACGAGTTCGTTTTGAGGTATTGACGAAAAGCAGCGACGCGCTGGTGCAACTTGCGAAACACGACGTACGTTCCGTTGCGACCGAGAATTTCAGGTTCAGTTTTTTGCACACCACCGAGCTCATCTGTGTAGCCGAGCACAAACTCTCCTGCTCGAAGCGGTCGTTCTTGTGGATTCGTCCCCGCAATCCCGCTGCCTTCGATTGCCGGATGGCTGATGCCGTCGCGAAATCCGAAGGGTTCGGTTTCAGTTGGAAGGGCGTAACAATTCTGACGCCAAATCGCTTCGATACCTGCCATCTTGCGATAGGCCTCGCGCGCGCGTTCGAGGGCTCCTTCCAATCGTTGCTCGTCGGGCGCGACTGCCACCAACACGACATGCAGGTCAGAACTTCCCAGCGGTTGTTCCCACTTCTCAGGCGCGCTCTCACCCGTATCCCCCAACTCGCTCGCACGCGCTGCCATCCCCTGCCGAAATTCCCATGAAAAACTCTCGAGTGATGATTGTGGGACGCCGAGTGCTTTAAGACCTTGATAAGTGATTGCAACGCTGACCCACGTGTCAGCTAACGGACTGGTCGGATTCGCAGCCGAGGTCACAGCCTGTGAGATCCGGCCCATCAAGGCGCGGCCCGTCTTCCGATCGTCGATACGAAATCCGATGTAGGTGGCGACGTACGGAGTGGGACGTGGTCGTAAGACTCCGCTTTGGATGTCCTCGAGCTCCAGCCTGGTTTCCGACGCGGAAGTCATGCGCGAATTCCTTTTGCCCTACTGCAATTGATCGAGCATCTCCGAGAATGCGTGCTTCAACTGCAACGCTTTCTTGATTTCATCGGCGCTCACGTATGGATATTCTCCGTACTCCAAAAAGCTCGGAACCTGATGGTCGCGTACGAACCTGACGAAAGCCTCGGGGTTCGTTTGCCAGTCCATCGGAAAGCCCTGGAGATTTTCAAAGACTGTCCGAACGCCGGCAGCGCCGAACAAGGCCACTGCATCTTCTGTGTACTTGTCGAAGTCAGTGTCGAAGATGCCCTGGTACATGAAGTACGTTTCGCCGTTGATTGGAAATAGAATCCAGCGCAGATAGTGCAGCTTCAGTGGCGCGAGAATATCGGGCTGAGAGGCGACTGCGTTCTCGATGTTTCTTGCGTATTCGTGAAAGACAGGTTCGCGTCCCGGGATGATCTTTGCGAGGATGCTGAATCCGTAGCAACTCGGGCTCTTCGGGTAGATAGCACCATACTTCCCTTGCGGTAAATGATCAGTTTCCGCGGGAATTGCCTTCGCCGCAGGTTTGATTTCCATCTTTGTACTCCCCCGTCCAGAACTCACATCAGTTGTAAAAACTTTAGGTGAAAAACCGGCGCGGGCTTACTGGCAATATTGACAGGCGAGCACTGTTCTTCATTTGAACCAGGCGTATTGCCATGCAAATACGATCGTGTTCAGGTTGCCGCCAATACGCGTCGTGACGCCCTTGGCCCAGACGACCTTGAACGATTGCTGTTGATTCAGTGGATAGGAAAATGTCGCGCCGACGCGGGCATTTCTCTGGCGGTCTTCATTTGCCGTGTCGTTTAAGACCGTGCTGCCGCCGCTGTAAAAGGTCGCGTTAACCGAGACCCACATTCGCCGGCGCAGCGTGTAAATCACAGCACCTTGAAAAGATGCCATCGGCTTTTGTTCGCGGCGTGAACTGCCGAGGAAGCTTTTGTTCGTGGTGAAGAGCCAGGCGCCTCCCATACCTTCAAACGTCCAGCGGCCGTTGGGTCTTGAAATCCCGATTTCTGGCTTGAACGCCCAGCGGTTTGAACCGGGATTGACGAGACGCGCGGGATCGTATTGTCCTGTCGGTATGACGATTGAGACACTCGCGCCGATGATTGTCGATGGCTTTCGTTGGGCAAACTCCTTTGGCGCAAGTGCTTCCCCTCCCTTGAAGAGCGTCGAAAATCTGACTCGCATGTCGCCGCCGCCTGAACGTCGCACGTTGATTTGATCTTCGAACACTGTTCCTTGCGCTGTTCCCCAGATATATGGAACGAGGACCGCGACATTTGCCTGCCTACCCGCGAAGTTAAAAGTTCGCCCGTACCCGAAAGAAGCGGCGTTGAGACTTATGCTTACGTCTTTAAGTGGAAGCGATGAATCCAGCAGCACGTCGCCCGACTGATGACCATAGCTGAGCAGGACGAATTGTGTGCCGCGAGGCGCGGGAGAATAGGCACGCGGCTCCATCTCCTGGCCGGCAGCAGTGTTTGCAAGAACCGCGGTTAGAAACAACTGTATCAGGCGGCTGAGTCTCACTCTGGTTTCGATACTGTGAATTGGTCAGGTGTGGAACTAGCACTTTTGTCAGGTACCTTCGCGGAGATCGCTGGCTATCATGCGAGCGGGAAGGGAGTGCTAATCATGAAACGAATGAGATCGTTGACTTCGCTGGCGTTGGTTTTACTGACCGCGTTCACCGTCGTTGCCAAATCAAAAGAAGAGAAGCAGGCAGAAGCTCGCAAGAAAGCCGACGCGACGCTGCAACGTCTGTACAAGACGAAGCCGTCGGCCCAGGCGGCAGTCAAAAGCTCGGCTGGCTATGCTGTCTTCAATAGCGGCGGCGCGAAGATTCTGGTTGCAGGCGGCGGAAGAGGAAAAGGCATCGCGGTAGACAATAGGACGCAGAAAGTCACCTACATGAAGATGCGAGAGATCCAGGCGGGCCTGGGAGTCGGCGTGAAGAAATTCAGCACAATCTTTGTTTTTGAGACGAAGGATGCGCTGGAACGATTCATTAACAGCGGTTGGGAGTTCGGCGGACAAACAACAGCGGCGGCGAAAACTGGTGACGGTGGAGGATCGCTTCAGGGTGCGACGTCGGTCTCACCAGGCGTTTGGATGTACCAGTTGACAGACAAAGGCGTCGCGCTGGAACTCACAGGCAAAGGGACCAAGTACTCCAAAGACGATGAGCTGAATTGAGGCTTCCAAGGTAGTACACAAAAGGGCACAAAAGAAACATAAGGCACAAAAAAGAACTAACCATGACCCAGTTTTGTTCCTTTTGTGCCTTTTGTTTCTTTTGTGCCTTTTGTGTACGAGAGCGCCAGGCTTGAATCAAGAGCGCTGCTCCTCAAAAAGCGAGCACAGTCTGGACCATCGGCACCCAGCCAGTCATACCTGCCGTGTACGGAGTAAAGCCTCCGCTATAAGGAACTCTTTGAACTCGCATCAACTCGGCGTTGAGCCACAAACGCTCGGTCGGAAGGAAATGCCACTTCAGACCACCGGCATACTCGTGCGAGTCGCCAAACTGGCCAAACACCGCCGACCCACGGACATACAACATCAGCTTCTTAGGCACAACAAACTTTCCGCCCGACAACTCAAAGCCGTGATCAAACGTGGCTGCGATCGGAAGTGGTCCATCGGCTTCGAAGTCGTCCAACCAGCGAAAGTAATACTGCCCGTTCACCGCAAACCCGTTCCATTTGAGTCCACCGTCGATGGCCCACATACGATACGTAGCCTTGTCGACGGTCACACCCGGCGCAAACGCCCCCGTCGAGAAAGTAAGCACGCCATCCGAATTGTGAAGTGAAGTGTTCTCGGGGCTCGATTGATCGAGATTTGAAAAACGGTCTTCTCGCGATCTCGTATAAGCTGTCCCGAGGCGAAGGCGAACTTTGTCCGAGGCGAAATAATCGTCGTACATGTTACGTGCCCTGCTGGGTGGACCATATGGTCCAAGCGGTTCCCACCAGACGCTGCCCGAAACGAGCAGATTTGTATCAATCTTCGTCGCCGAGATATTAAGCGTGTTCAGACCGTTGCCGACGAACGCCAGGTAGTACACTCCCTTGATCGGTTCTCCGTTTGCCCAAACTCCCTGCGTGAAGCTCGGACGGAAGAAGTTGTCCGCCAACGTCCTATCGGTTGATGTGAAAAACGGGAACGTGTTAACCAGCGATCGGCTGCCCGGAACACCAGTGTAGCCTCCAGTGATCGTGAGCGCCTTATTGAATTGCCAGCCAACATTCCCGGCAACAACTATCGAGGCGGCGCCTGCGGACGTCCAGACCGTGAGGTTGTACCGCGCGCGCTTGTCGAATACGTAGCCATTGAAGACGAACATCGAGCGATTTACCGTGATGTCATTGCGTTTATGAACTTCGCGGACAACGCCGAGATGGTCCGTGAAAGTGTCGTTGGCTGAGAGTGTATTGAGATATCTGACCTGCGTAGTGTTTGTGAACTTCAACTGGAAAGGCACCTTTGCGTCTTCGGATGTTTCCCAGATGACGATTCCGTCGTCGTAATAACCACCCTTCTCGTGTTCCTCAGTCGTGGAGACGGGCTGCGCGGAAGCGTTGTCTGAACCGGTTGTCACCGGCGCAGTCGTTTCACTCGTCGACGGTACCGAGGCATCCGCTAACTGCGGCTGGTCAGTACCCGGCGTGCCGTCAAGCTTTTTCTGCAAACGGTCCACGTGCTCGAGTAATGCCTTTTGCTGCTCCTCGAGCTTGCGAAGCAGTTCTCGAACCGCTGCGTTCTCAGCCTTCAATGCCTCGACTTCTTTTTGCACGCTGTCTGGCTGAGGCGCTGGAGCTTGTCCGAAAATTGAACCCGCGAACAGCGTCGCTGAGGTCAACGTCACTGCGACAAAGAGCTTGATGTGCGCACGGCGTGTCAACATGTGCAATCTCCGTCTAGAAAAAGGGCTCACCAAGTCGGGGTTGACTTGGCGAGCCGCAGCCAATAGATAAAAGAAACCTCGTTTGATCAGCAGAGCACTACGGAGAGCGCCAGGCCCGCCTCGCTCGTCTCCTTGTACTTGCTGTTCATGTCCTTGGCCGTCTGGGCCAACGCCTGAACGGTCGCGTCGAAGTCGACGCGGTGCCTCGACGCGATCTCATTGCTGGCGATCGCGTACGCGGTCCACGCCTTGACTGCACCAAATGCGCATCGCTCAATGCACGGGACCTGCACGTAACCAGCAACCGGATCGCACGTCATGCCCAGG
>Ga0134127_10003451_pt1 | contig 11370 bp, 11 predicted proteins | sample KB31753_FD_96459 | JGI IMG/M metagenome (GOLD analysis project Ga0134127, IMG submission 96459) | Terrestrial soil microbial communities with excess Nitrogen fertilizer from Kellogg Biological Station, Michigan, USA - KB3-175-3 | ecosystem: Environmental > Terrestrial > Soil > Unclassified ...
CGCGGCATCATCACGTCGAGCACGACCACGGCGGGACGGAACGCTCCGACCTTGATGAGGGCCTCGTAGCCGTCGGTCGCCGTCTCCACCAGGAACCGCCCGCTCTCCCGGCCGAAAAACTCCACCAGCATCTGCACCATCTCGGCCTCGTCGTCGACGATGAGCAGGGGTATGGTCACGGGGGCCACCGAGTACGAGGGCAGTCCGCCCTGGCGAAGGAACCGCTGGAACTCCTCGATCGGGATGCGGTGGTGGCCGCCGGGTGTCCGATAGGTGGCGACGTCCCCCCGCTCGATCCAGCGCTTGAAGGTGGGAATCGAGACCCGGCAGTGGGCCGCCGCCTCGGCGGTCGTGATGGGCTCGGAGCGTTCGATTTTTTGCGTCTTTTTCGTTTTTTTCATTTACCTATTCCAGTATAGCCGAACCGGCGACCTGGCAAGATTCTCCAAGCGGTTCCGAGGCAACTCCCCTAGCGTGGGGTCGAGGAGGAAGCATGCCCCATCCCCTGGTAGACCAGCTGCGCTTCACCCGTGCCGAGTGGTTGCGCGCCTTCGAGGGCGTCACCCCCGCCGAGGCCGAGCAGACGCTCGGATCGATGAACTCCATGGCCTGGCTGGTGGGTCACCTCGCCTGGCACGAGCAGATCTCGTGGCTGGAGCGGGCGCAGGGGCGGACGCTGGAGCCCGCGGTGGCGCGCTTCGGCTTCGGCGAGCCCGGCAGCACGCCCGCCCTGGACGAGGCCTGGCGCGCGTGGCGCGCCATCACCGCCGCCGCCGATCCTTATCTCGACACGCTCACCTCGGAGGGTCTCCTCGCGCACTGGGAGGTCAAGGGCGCCGCGCACCGGGAAAGCATCGGCACCACGCTGCGCCGGCTGACCTATCACTACTGGTTTCATCTGGGCGAGTCGCAGGCCATTCGCCAGCTGCTCGGCCACACCGATCTGCCCGTCTTCGTGGGCAATATCAATCGCGCGCCGTACCGGCCCGAGGGAGCCCTATGAGCAGCGGCGACGCGCCGGGCGGCCGCGCGCGCGATCTCCTCTGGCAGGCCTGGGACGAGCCGGGGCTCGAGCACCTCACGCTCCACTCCGACGCGGGCGGGGTGTGGGCGGACGGCGTGATGCTGGGCCTCCACGGAAGCCGGCGGGTGCGGGTGCGCTACCTCATCCGCTGCGACCCGGCGTGGCGGGTCCGGGAGGTGCGAGTGGAGGCGGACGCGCTGCCCGCCCGCGTCCTCGATCTGCTCTCCGACGGCGCCGGCCGCTGGCAGTTTCGTGACGGAGAGACCATCCCCGCCCTCGACGAGTGCCTGGACGTGGACCTCTACGCGTCGGCCTTCACCAATACGCTCCCCATTCGCCGGCTCCAGCTCGATCCGGGCGGCGCCGCGGAGATCCGGGTCGCCTATATCGCCTTGCCCGGCCTGGAGCTGACTCCCGCGCACCAGCGCTATACGCTGCTCGCGCGCAATACCGCCGAGAGCCACTGGCGCTATGAAGGTCTCGGCACCGACTTCGTGCAGGAGATCCGCGTGGACCACGAGGGGCTGGTGCTCGAGTATCCGCGCGTGGCCCGGCGGCTCGTCACCGCCTAGGGGGTCAGCCGAGGACGCGCACGGGCTTGCCGTCGAAAAAGGCCTTGATGTCCTCGACCGCCTGGCCGAAGAAGATCCGGTACGTCTCCTCGGTGACGTAGCCCAGATGCGGCGTGATCACCGTATTGGGCAGCCGGAGGAACGGATGGTCGGCCGGCAGCGGCTCGGGCTCGAAGACGTCGAGGCCGGCGCCGGCGATCGTCCCCGACTCCAGCGCGTGGATCAGGGCCGCCTCGTCCACGATGGGGCCTCGCGAGGTGTTGACGAGGTACGCGGTGCGCTTCATGAGCCCCAGCTCGCGCGCCCTGATGAGGCCGCGGGTCCGGTCCCCCAGGACGAGGTGAATGCTCACCACGTCCGCGCGCGCGAGCAGCTCGTCCTTGGAAACCAGCGTGGCGCCCACCTCCGCGGCCCGCGCGGCGGTGAGGTTCTGGCTCCAGGCCAGCACCTCCATCTCGAAGGCGCGCCCGTACTTCGCCACCCGCGAGCCCAGCGATCCGAGCCCGATCACCCCCAAGGTCTTGCCGTTGAGGCCGAGACCGACCGTGGTTTGCCAGCGGCCCGCGCGCGTGGCCTGGTCCTCGACCGCGATGCGCCGAAAGAGGGCAAGCACGAGCCCCCAGGTCAGCTCGGCGGTGGGATAGGGCAGCCCCGCGGTCCCGCACACGGTGACCCCGCGCTCCGCCGCCGCCTTCACGTCGATGGAGGCATTGCGCATCCCCGAGGTGACCAGGAGGCGCAGCCGCGGAAGGCGCTCGAGCAGCGCGCGCGGAAAGGGCGTGCGCTCCCGCATGGCCATCACGACCTCGAAGTCGGCCAGCCGCTTCGCGAGCGCGTCGGGCGCGTCGAGGTGGTCGGAAAAGACCTGAACCTCGGTCCCGGCGGGGAGGCTCTTCCAGTCCGCCATGCCCAGCGCCACACCCTGGTAATCGTCGAGGATCGCCACCCGCGCCATGCCAGTATGCCTCCGTTCGCTCAGCGGGGATCGTCGCCCAGGCGGTAGGCGGCGGTGAGGGTGTCGAGCCGCGCCTTGATATCGGCGCCGAGATCCTTCTCCACCGCCGGCAGCACGTCGTCGAGCTGGTCGGGACGGCTGGCGCCGATGATGGGCGCGGTGACCGCCGGATGCGCGAGCACCCACGCCACCGCCAATCGCGTGAGGGAGATGCCCGCCTCCGCGGCAAGCGGGCGCAGCGCCTCCACGGTGTCGAACTCGCGCTCGTGCCAGTAGCGATCCTGATAGCGTCCCGCCGCGCTGCCCAGCGTGAAGCGCGTCCCCGGGGTGGGACCCGCCTCCCGCTTGTGCTTGCCGGTGAGGAAGCCGCCCGCGAGCGGGTTGTAGGGAATGACGCCGATACCCTCCTCGCGGCACAGCGGGAGCAGCTCGCGCTCGATCTGGCGGAAGAGGAGGTTGTAGCGGGGCTGCACGGAGTCGAAGCGCACCAGCCCCTGCGTCTCGCTGCGGCCGATGGCGCGCGCCACCTGGTAGGCCAGGTAATTGGAGCAACCCACGTAGCGCGCCTTCCCCGCCCGCACCACGTCGTCCAGCGCGCGCAGGGTCTCGTCGATGGGCGTCTCGCGATCCGGCGAGTGCACCTGATAGAGATCCACGTAGTCTGTGCGCAGGCGGCGCAGGGAGGCGTCGATGGCGTCGAGGATATGCTTGCGGGAGAGTCCGCGCTCCCAGGGCTTGGCGCCCATCACCCCCGCGCACTTGGTGGCGACCACGAAGCCATGGCGCCGCCCCGCCAGCCAGCGCCCGAGGATCTCCTCGGTCCGCCCCACGGTGTCGAGGCTGCCGCCCACCGGATAGACGTCGGCGGCGTCGAGGAAGGTGACCCCGCCCGCGGCGGCGCGGTCCAGGATGGCCACCGCGGTGGGCTCGTCGCACTGCAGGCCGAAGGTCATGGTGCCGAGGCAGATCCGCGAGACCTGCAATCCCGTGCGGCCGAGGCGAACGTGGCGCATCCCCGTTACCGGTTCGGTCCCCGGCCCATGGGATAGGGCTGCCACCGGATGAGGCTGGTGCGCGGGAGGACTCCCGGGTTCACCGCCGAGCGCGGCCACTTGCCCTGGAGCACGGTGGCGATCTCGCGGCCGAGCCGGCGGCGCGTCTCGGGCGCCATGCGCGCCGTCGCGGAGGCGATATGCGGGGTGACGATGACATTGTCCATGGCCAGCAGGGTATTGGCGGTGTCCACCGGCTCCGTCTCGAAGACGTCCAGGGCGGCGCCGGCGATCCAGCCCTGGCGCAGCGCCTCGCTCAGCGCCTGCTCGTTCACGGTGGGGCCGCGGCCGTTGTTGATGAAGATGGCGCTGCGCTTCATGCTGCGGAACTCCCGCTCACCCATCATGTGATGGGTCTCGCCGTTGAGCGGCGCGTGCATGGAGAGGAAGTCCGAGCGCTGGCACAGCTCGAGGAGGCTGGTGACGGGCTCCACCCCCACCGCCGTCATCTCGAGCTCGGCGAGGAAGGGATCGTAGGCGATCACGCGCAGGCCGAAGGCGTGGCAGCGCCGGGCCACCGCCTTGGCCACGTTGCCGAAGGAGATGAGGCCGATGGTCTGCCCGTAGAGACGCGGGATGTCCTTGAAATAGGGCCGGCCCTCCGCCCACTTCCCCTCCACCGTGAGCTGGTGCATGAGCCGCAGGCGGCGGTGGGCGGCCAGGAACATGGCCATGGTATGGTCGGCCACCTCGTCGATGAAGACGTCGGGGACATTGGTGACCACGATGCCGGCCTCGGTGGCGGCATCCACGTCCACGGTGTCGGCGCCCACGCTGCCGAGGCCGATCACCTTGCAGTTCCGGAGCCCCTTGATGATGGCGGCCGAGATGCGGCGATTGCGCGCGATGAGGGCGTCGGCGTCCCGCGCCGCCGCGATGAACTCCTCCTCCGTCTTCGCCGGCACCTCGATGATCTCGGCGCCGATGGGATCCAGGGCCTCCCGCTCGATGCTGTAGCTGGGGTCCGCCAGGTCATAGGTGACCCCGCCGGATGGCTTCTGGACGACGACCTTGTACTTGGCGGCCATGTTCCGCTCTCCTTTGATGTCGGTAGGTGCGCGCCTACTCTACCTCACCACATCACCACGCCGCCGTCGATGTTGATGGCTTGGCCGGTGATGAACGCCGCCGCCGGCGAGCACAGAAAGCCGATGAGCCCCGCCACTTCCTCGTCGGTGGCGGCGCGGCCCATGGGGATGCGCTCGAGCTGCTTCTGCCAGCCCTCGCCGCGCCCCAGCACGTCCATGCGCGCGGTGTCGATGGTGCCCGGACACACCGCATTGCAGGTGACGCCGTGCCGCGCGACCTCCTGGGCGATGGACTGCGTGAGGCCCTGGATGCCGAAGTTGGCGGCGTTGTAGGCGGCGGTATTGGGGCTGCCGCGCTTTCCCGCGATGGAGGAGATGTTGATGATGCGGCCCCACTTCTGCTTGACCATGACCGGCACCGCCTGCTGGCAGAGGAGGAAGGCGCCGGTGAGCTTGATGTCGAGCACCTTTCTCCAGATGCTCTCGTCGAGCTGGGAGACCGGCACGCGATCGTTGCCCCGCGGATACGCGGCATTGTTGACCAGCACGTCGAGGCGTCCGAGCTCCTTGACGGTGGTCTCCACGAGGCGCTTCGCGGTGGCGGCCTGGCTCACGTCGCCGGTGAAGGTGACGGCGCGGCGGCCGGCGGCGCGGATCTGCTCCGCCGTGCCCTCCACGTCCTTCCAGCCCGCCTTCTTCTCGTCCTCGGGGTAGGAGGAGGGATCGCGTCCCGTCCCCGTGACCACCACGTCGGCGCCCAGCTCGGCCAGCGCCACCGCGCTGGCGCGGCCGATACCGCGCAGCCGGCCCGCGCCCGTCACCACCGCCACCTTGCCGTCGAGCACGCCCATGGCCATTCCTTTCTGGTCGAAGCGCCGCTCAGTAGAGCGGCGAGCAGTACTGGCGAAATGCGCGGAAGTGCGGCACCGCCACGCCGCAGAGCGGGGCGGGACGGAATCGGCGGACCTGGGGGTCGAAGCGGGCCACCCCGGGACGGCTGGGATCGTTCGGATCGAACACGGCGAAGTCCACCACCCCGGCCTCGCGCACCTCGTAGTCATAGGCGAGCACGGAGTGATTCAGCTTGATCCGAGGAAAGTCCGTGATGAGAAGCTGCACCGGGCGCCCCGCCTGCAGCTCGGCCACCGCCTCCGCCGCCACCCGCTCCTGCTGGCCATGCGGGTGGGGAAAGACCATCCGCCAGTTCGACCAGTGAACGAGCGTCCACAGGCGCCCGTGGAGCCCGGCCTTCACCGCCGGCTCCATCTCACGCGTGAGTTCGTGGAGCGAGGCGAAGCCGGGCACCGCGATCCGCCGGGCGGGCGGGAGCGGCGCCCACCAGGACGGCCGGCGGGTGATGCGCCGGACGAGCGCGGCGTACTCGGCGGGCGCCAGACGGGGCGCGTCGGGCTCGAAGCGCGCGAAGCGCTGGAACTGCACCACCGCCCGCGCGATCACGAAGCACCAGTTGGCGTAGAGATCCGGCTTGCCCCGGTGGTGGATCCGGCTGTCGTTCCGGAAGGCGAAGGTGTCCACCCCGAACCGCAGGGCCGGACCCCGGGAGGGGCGCTGGAGGATCACCGCCAGGGGCACCGCCGAGGCGAGCACGGAGGTGAGGCGGGTGGCGATGAGAGCGACGACCACCGGGACCACGATGGCGAAGAGGGCGGAGCGGACGAGCATGGCGGAGGGATTCTACCGCAACCGCGGCGCTCGCCGTTCTTGACCTTCCCCTACCCGAAGGGCTAACGTCGGCCCACCACGAGCTGCAAAGGAGGCCGCGTGCGCCACATGCCCGTCGTCGTCATGATCCTCGCCACCGTGCTCGGCGGGGTCGTCCTCAGCTACGGCGGCTTCGAGACGCCCGCGATCGTCGCGCTGGCGGTCCTCGGCATCATCGGGATCGGATTGATCCTCTGGGCGCAGGGACAGAGCGGCGCCGACCGGGAGGGCACCCGCGCGCTGACCCTCAGCCGCGAGAATCGCCTCGTGGGCATCCAGGCCGAGGCGGACCGGATGCGCCTCGATCTCCAGCGCTCGCTCAGCCAGCAGAAGGAAGCCGAGGAGCGCGCGCGGGCCGCGGAGGCCAATGCCGAACGGCAGAAGCAGGCCGAGATGGCGCTGCGCGAGAGCCGCGCGGAGGTCGAGCGGTTGAAGAGGGACGTGGAGGCGGCGCGGCGCCAGGCCGCCGGGGCGCCCGCGGCCGCCCCTGGCGCCCCGGTGGCGCCGGCGTCCGCCGCCCCCGCCGCGCCGGCGCCCTCCCGGGCGCCGGAGCCCGCCGCCGGCCCGGCGCGCGCCCCGGCCCCGGCCGCGCCCTCGCGTCCGGCCCCCGTGCCTCCGCCGGCGCCCGCCCCCCGGCCCGCGCCTCCGGCGGCGCCGCCTCGCCCGGCACCCGCGCCCCCGCGCCCAGCGGCCCCGCCCCCCGCGCCCGTCAGCGCGCCGGCGACCATGATCGAGCCCGCCGCGCCCGCCCCCACGGGCAAGCGCGAGGCGGATCCCGCGCCCGGCACCGCGATCGGGACCCTCCTCCTCGTGGACGACGACCCGAACTTCCTCTTCGTGGCCAGCAATATCCTGCGACCCGCCGGCTTCAATGTCATCGAGGCGGACAGCGGCCAGGCCGCGCTCGAGCGCGCGGGGCAGCATGCGGGGAAGATCGATCTCCTCGTCACCGACATGATGATGCCGGGCATGAACGGCCGGCAGCTCGCCCAGCGCTTCACCAAGCTCCGCCCCGGCGTGCGGGTGCTCTACATCTCCGGGGTGGTGGACGAGGGCAGCGCGCGGGAGGCCATCGAGGGGGAGGAGGCCGACTTTCTCGGCAAGCCCTTCGAGGCCGACACCTTCACCGCCAAGGTGCGCGAGCTGATCCGCGCCAGCGGGGGCCGCGGCTAGAAGCGCGCGCGGGGATCGAGGGCGTCGCGGAGGGCGTCGCCCACGAAGTTGAGCCCCACCACCGTCACGAACAGCGCCGCCCCCGGCCCGAAGACGATCCACGGCGCCTGCTGCAAGTAGCCCCGCCCCGCGTTGATCATGCTGCCCCATGACGCGGCGGGGGGCTGGATGCCGAGGCCCAGGAAGGACAGCGACGCCTCGGCGAGGATGGCGAAGGCCACGCTGAGCCCCGCCTGCACCACGATGGCCGCCGCCGCGTTCGGCAGCACGTGCCGGCCCGCGATGCGCCAGCCCGACGCGCCCAGCGCGCGCGCCGCCTCCACGTAGTCGCGGGACTTGATGGACAGCACCTGCCCGCGCATGAGCCGCGCGAAGGCGGGCGTGTAGACCACGCTCAGCGCGATGAGGACGCCGGTGAGCCCCGCGCCCAGCACGGCGCCCAGCGCCAGGGCCAGCACCAGGGGCGGGAAGGACAGCACCGCGTCCATCAGTCGCATCACCAGGCTGTCGGCGCGGCCGCCCCAGTAGCCGGCGAGGAGCCCGAGCAGGCTCCCCGCCACCAGCGCCATCGTCACCGACGCGAAGCCGGCCACCAGCGAGATGCGCGTGCCCCAGATCACGCGCGAAAGCACGTCGCGGCCCACATTGTCGGTGCCCAGCGGATGGATCCGGTCCGGGCGCGCCAGGGTATTGCCGAGGTTCTGCGTGAGGGGATTGTGGGGAGAGAGCAGCGGCGCCAGCACCGCCGCCAGCACCGCGAGGAGGACCACCGCGGCGCCGACGGGCGCCAGGCGAGCGCGGGCCGCCCGGCGCAGCACGATCCAGCGCCGCTCGGCGCGCGGCGCCGCGGTCGCGGCCGGGAGCGCGGGCGTCCGCTCAGCGAATCCGGATTCGCGGATCGATCCAGCCATAGAGGAGGTCCACGATCAGGTTGCTCACGATATAGCCCACCGCGATGAGGAGAACGACCCCCTGGACGAGGGGATAGTCGCGGGCGAAGACGGCGTCCACCACCAGGCGCCCCACCCCCGGCAGCGCGAAGACGTACTCCGTGATCACCGCGCCCCCGATCAAGGTGCCGAGCTGGAGTCCCATCACGGTGACCACCGGGATGAGGGCATTGCGCAGCACGTGCCCTCCGATCACGCGCCACTCCGACACGCCCTTGGCCCGTGCGGTGCGCACGTAGTCCTCGGCGAGGGCCTCCAGCATGCTGGAGCGCAGCGTGCGCATGATCACCGCCGCCAGCGCCAGCCCGAGCGTGATCGCGGGCAGAGCCAGCGAGCGGAGCCCCGCCAGCGGCTCCTCGAAGGGATCGGTGTAGCCGGAGATGGGCAGCCAGCGAAGGGTGACGCCGAAGAAGAAGATCAGGAGGAGGGCGAGGAGGAAGTTCGGCATGCAGATGCCGAACAGCGAGAAGAGGCTGCCCGCTCCGTCCAGGGGCGAGTTGCGGCGCGCGGCGGAGAGGATGCCGATGGGAAACGCCACCACCAGCGAGATAGCCATGGCGAGGGCGGCGAGCTGGAGGCTGGGCCGGATGCGGCGGCCGACATTCTCGATCACCGGCTCGCGGTTGCGGATGGACTGGCCGAGATCGCCCTGGAGGATCCGCCCCATCCAGTGCGCGTACTGCAGCGCCAGCGGCCGATCCAGGCCCAGGTCGCGGCGGAGCGTCTCCTTCACGCCCGCGTCCACCGACTCCGCCATCATCGCGTCGATCGGATCGCCGGGCGTGAGGTGGATCAGCATGAACACGCCCGCGGAGACGAGGAACAGCACCGGGATGGTGGCGACCATCCGGTGCAGGATCAGCTGCCACATGGAGCGCGGCCGCGTCCTACTTGAGCCACACCTCGCGGAACCGCATCATCCCGTCCGGCACCGGATCGTAGCCCTGCACCCGGGGGCTGAAGGCCTTGGGCTCGATGGGGTGCACGATGAAGAGCATGGGCAGCTCGTCCTGCAGCAGCCGGACCAGCTCGCTGAAGAGCTTCTTGCGGTCGGCCTGGCGCGGCGTCTCGCGGGTCTTGTCGAGAATGGCGTCGATCTGCGGATTCGAGATCCCCGACCAGTTCAGCGAGACTCCGGAGGAGGTCTTGTAGAACTGGTAGGTATTGCCGTCGGGATCCGGGCGGCCCGACCATTGATAGCTGATCATCTCGTAGTTCTTGCTGTTGCCGTCGGACAGGAGGGTGGCGGAGTCCACCAGCTTCACCTTCATGGTGATGCCGGCCTCGGCGAGCTGGGCCTGGATCACCTCCGCCTCCTGGATATTGATGGGAATATTGTTGGTGGTCACGGTGAAGCTGAACCCGCCCGGCTTGCCCCCCTCCGCGAGCTTGGCCTTGGCCTTGGCGAGGTCGCGCTTGATGAAGGGAATGCTGCTGTCGTAGGCCCAGCTGGTGGGCGGGATGGGCCCGTTGGCGGGCACGCCCACGTTGAGCCACACGCCCTTGACGATCTGCTCGAGATCCACCGCGTAGGCCAGCGCCTGACGCAGGGCCTTCACGTTGAAGGGCGGCCGGGTGTGGTTGAGCTGATACGCGAAGTCGGCCAGCGAGGGCACGTCCACCACCACCACGTTCCTGTCCGCCTTCACCGCCGCCACGTCGCGCGGCTGGACATAGTCCATCACGTCGATCTCGCCGGTCTGGAGGCTCTGGAGCTTGACGGTGTCGTCGGGGATGGGCCGGTAACGGATCTGCTCGAGATAGGGCCCGCCCGACTTGTTCCAGTAGGCGTCGTTGCGGCGGAGGATCAGGTGGGCGTCCTTCACCCACTCGACGAACTGGAAGGGGCCGGTGCCGGCGCCCCGGGCATTGCGCTCCAGCTCGGCGCCCTTTTCCTGGATCACCTTGGGCGAGACCATCATGCCCGCGCGGTCGGTGAGGGTGGCGAGCAGGGCGGCGTCGGGCCGGCGCAGGTGGAGCCGGATGGTGTAGGCGTCCACCACGTCCACCGACTCCACGTTGGCGAGCTCGCCCTTGCGCACCGACTTGGGCTCGGTCTTCATGCGGTTGAAGTTGAACTTCGCCGCCTCCGCGTTGAAGTCGGTGCCGTCGTGGAACTTCACGCCCTGGCGCAGCTTGAAGACGATGGTCTTGGCGTCCGGCTGCTGCCACGACTCCGCGAGACCCGGCCGCAGGCCCAGCTTGTTGTCGAGCGTGACCAGGGGCTCGTAGATATTGTGGTAGACCTGCCGGTCCACCTTGCTCCCCGAGAGATGCGGGTCCATGGTCGCGGCCTCGACGTAGAAGCCGACCCGCAGCGTGCCGCCCTTCTTGGGCGCCGCCTGGCCCCAGGCTCGGCGCGCCCCCGGCGCCGTCAGCGGCGCGAGCCCGCCGGCGGCGAGCGCGCTCAGCCGGAGAAAGGCGCGGCGGGACACTGCGCGAGAGCTGCTCCGGGCTCGATTCGACGGCATGGCATGTCCTCCGCTGAGGGTCTCGTCTGGAGGGACCGTGTCGGAGCTTCGCGACGCGGACGGCCGGTCGTCGGCCCCTCGGACGGCGTCGCTGCGCGTCCCGCTGTCATGGGCTGAAATATGGCGGTCAGAGTATGGGAGCGGCGGGGGCGTGTCAAGCCACGGGGGGGGCGCCTCACATGGGCGGCACCACTCCCGCCTTGCCCACCAGGATGCGGCTGGTGGCGAGGCTTCCGTCCGGCTGGCGCACCGCGGGCACGAAGACGTGGGCGCCGGGCGACAGCAACGCGTGGGTGGCGATACTGAAGGTCACCACCGGCGTCCGCGGCGGGACCGTCACCTTGAGCTCGCCGTCCTTGTACTTGAGGGTGAGCAGCGCTCCTGCCGCGCGGGGGACCACCGACTCCACGGTGGCATTGGTCA
>Ga0134127_10003452_pt1 | contig 11369 bp, 9 predicted proteins | sample KB31753_FD_96459 | JGI IMG/M metagenome (GOLD analysis project Ga0134127, IMG submission 96459) | Terrestrial soil microbial communities with excess Nitrogen fertilizer from Kellogg Biological Station, Michigan, USA - KB3-175-3 | ecosystem: Environmental > Terrestrial > Soil > Unclassified ...
CCGGTAGATAGCCCGTATCCCTTGAAGCGCACACCGGATGAGATCGGCGGTACTGTCAGTTACCACAGGCAACTTCAACGTGAGCGCGTTGCTGTACTGCGGTCCTTCTTTGAACTCGTTGGTGGTGAGGCACACGGTCAACACCGTCGCAGCGAGTCGCCCGCGCCTCAACTTCTCAGCTACCCGCGAAGTATAAACTGAGACCGCCTCTTCCATCTCTGCAAGAGTGTGAATGAGCGTCCCAAACGCGCGGGAGCATGTCAGGCTTTGCTTGGGGGCGGGGCACTGGTCCAAGTCCAGACAGGACACCCCCCGCAATTCCATCACCAAGCGAAGCCCGACAATCCCCATGTGCTTTCGTATCCACTGGTCATCGGCGTGACGCAACTGCAAGGCCGTCGTGATGCCGTGCTGCGTGAGCTGGTGGGCGTGCTTCCGTCCGATTCCCCATATATCGGCAACCGGAATTTGACTGAGCAGGGCATCTCGATCTGGACAGGCCAGCAAGTCGCACACGCCCCCCGTATCCGGTGTTCGCTTGGCTACCCGGTTGGCGAGCTTGGCGAGGGTCTTGGTCTCAGCGATGCCGACCGAGACCGGAATGCCGGTCCATTGCTTCACGGTCTGCCGTATCAGTCGCCCATAGTCCGTCAGGTTACGCCGTTCAAATCCCACGAAACCCAAAAAGGCTTCGTCAATCGAATACACTTCGAGATCAGGGCAGAATTGTTCCAGCGTTTCCATCACTCGCTGCGACATATCGCCGTAGAGCGTGTAGTTGGAGGAAAACACCTGGACGTGCTGTGCCCGAAGCAGGGGGCGAATCTGAAACTCAGGCACGCCCATGCCGATGCCCAGTGCCTTCGCTTCGTTGGAGCGCGCCACCACGCAGCCGTCATTGTTGGAGAGCACGACGATAGGCTGACCGTTGAGTCTGGGGTTAAAGACTCGTTCGCAGGACGCATAGAAGTTGTTGCAATCGACGAGGGCAAAGATGGATGGCATGAATCGGAACTCAGAGGGCGTGAATGACGTTGGTGACCACACCCCAAATCTCAAAAGTCTGTTGGGTCTTAATTTCTATCGGGTGGTAGTTCTTGTTGGCAGGGAGCAGACGCAGGGCCTTGCCTTGTTTGTAGAGGCGCTTGACCGTCAATTCCCCATCGAGCGCAGCAACAATCACATTTCCGTCTACTGCCTCAAGCGAGCGGTCCACGACGAGAAGGTCTCCCGTATGGATGCCTGCCTCTATCATCGAGTCACCGGACACACGCACAAAGAACGTCGCGGCGGGGTGTTTGATGAGATGCCGGTTGAGATCAAGCTTACCCTCGATATAATCGTCAGCCGGTGAGGGGAAGCCTGCGGGGAGTCGGCCAAGGAAGATAGGCAGCTTGTAGCGTGTCGAGAGATCAGGAGCGTAGATCGCATCGACCATCATGGAGAAACCTCACGGTTAGTAAGGGCGGTAGTGTACTCCCTATACCGAGACTGGCTCAAGGCACTGCGGGGCATCGTGGCGCGGGTTATTGACCAGAGTGCTCACAGGATAGGCCGTCAGCTCCTTACTTGGATAGGGTCGTAGGAGCGCATTTAGGGGTGTAATCTGTTGGAACGTGGGATCGAGCCACTGATCATACGACGTGGGAGAGAGAATCACCGGCATCCGATTGTGAATCGGAGCCATGAGGTCATTTGGCTCTGTGGTGATGATCGTACAGGTTTCGAGCGGCTCCCCTTCGGCAGGCTTCCAGTGTTCCCATAATCCCGCAAAGGCGAAAGGCCGTTTACTCCGCAGGCCGTTCACAGGGTTGCTTGTGTGCGCCTAGCCGCTGCCACTCGACTCGTGCAAGCGGGCGCGGACATCTACACCGTGCAAAAGCTCGGACGATGGAAAACGATCTCGATGGTGATGCGGTATGCACATCACCATCCGGAAAGCTTACGCGCTGGCATAGAGATCTTGGATCGCGTTCCGGCAGGAGTTAGCACAGTTTTAGCACAATCGGCTAATCACGCTGTGGCCGTGGCCGGGAGCGAATCCGCTGTAAGCTGTTGAGAGGAAAGAGAGAAGTGTGGTTGCGGGGGAAGGATTTGAACCTTCGACCTTTGGGTTATGAGCCCAACGAGCTACCGGGCTGCTCCACCCCGCGGGCCGATGCTAACAAAGCGCTGAACGGCAAGTCAAGGCAATGTCCGTGCATCCAAGTTGCTTTCGCTCATCTGCAATGCTAAAGCGATAGTATGCGACTCGTGTTTATGGGCACACCGGATTTTGCATCAGCCTCGCTGGAGGCCCTGTTGAAATCAGACAATTCCGTTGTTGGCATTGTCACTCAACCGGATCGCCCGAAGGGGCGACGACAAATCCTGACACCGTCACCGGTGAAACTCCTGGCCCAACGAGAGCAGATTCCTCTGTTCCAACCACTCAAGATGAAGGATCCTGAATTTTCCCAGACCCTGGCTGATTGGAAGCCGGACCTGATTGCGGTCGCGGCATTCGGGCGAATTTTGCCTTCGGCGATCCTTTCACTTCCTCCGCGAGGCTGTATCAATGTGCACGGTTCCCTTCTTCCAAAATATCGCGGCGCTGGTCCGATCCAGTGGGCGATCATCAACGGCGAGACGGAAACAGGAATTACGACCATGCTGATGGACGAGGGGATGGATACCGGCGCGATGTTGCTCCAGGAAGCCATCCCAATCACGCCGGATGATACCGCCGGGACTCTCTCGCCACGTTTGGCTGAGCTCGGAGGTAGACTGCTGGTTGAAACGATTGCCCGACTCAAGGCAGGCACCCTTGTGCCGAGGCCGCAAGACGCTTCACAGGCGACCATGGCACCGTTACTGAAAAAAGAAGATGGTGTGATCGATTGGGCTTTGCCAGCCACCGTTCTAGTCAACCGGGTCCGCGGACTCTCTCCCTGGCCCGGCGCCTACACAACAACGGCCGGAGGTGACCGTTGGACGATTTGGCGCGCCCTGGTACTTCCAGGCCCAGTGACGAAGCCTCCGGGAACGGTCGTCGGCGTCACCACCGAAGCGATTCATGTTGCGACCAGGGAAGGAGTCCTTGCCGTGACGGAGTTGCAACCGGCCAATAGCCGACGCATGGCTGTATCACAATACTTGGCAGGCCATCCGGTTGCCGTTGGAGAGCGATTGGGAGGATCGGTTTCTTCCTAGGTCATGCCCATTCATCAAATGGTCGATGTATCCTCGTTCTGAGTCCCCTATGGCTTCCGGCTCTCGATCCTTCTTTACTGCCCAGACCGTACCGTCAGCCCGTGCGATTGCCCTCTCGTTGCTCGTGGAGTCCATCAAGAGTGAGGAAGGGGTCGATGTCTTGTTAGATCGCGCGCTCGCGCGATGCTCGTTTGACGACAGGGAACGAGCCCTCACGGTGGAACTCACCTATGGCGTCATGCGGCGTCTTGCGACTATCGATTGGCGGCTAGAGCCGGTCTTGGAAAAGCCGCTTCCCCGTCTTCCCGTCGCCGTGCAGATGGTGCTCAGGCTCGGTGCCTACCAAATCCTGTTTCTAGATCGTATTCCACAGTCTGCCGCAGTCAACGAATCGGTCAATCTGGCCAAGGCTTTTGCCGGCTCAGTTAGCAGGGATTGGAGTGGATTCGTTAATGCCGTGTTGCGCGCGCTCTTGCGCTATCCGCCACAGCCATGGCCCAGTATGGACCATGATGCCGCGCAGGCGCTTGCTGTGCGGTACTCGGTTCCGGACTGGCTCTGTCGTCGATGGGTGGAGCGCCTCGGCCTAGACTCTGCGGAAGCGGCTTGCGAAGGAGTCAGCGTCGCACCTCCGCTGACGCTTCGGGTGAACCAGCTCATCACGACCAGGGAAGCACTCCTCGAAACATATTCACAGATGGGGGTTGCGGCCAAGCCGACCAGTGTGAGTCCCCTTGGCATTCTGCTTCAAGAAGGAGGGCCTGTGCCTTCGCTCCCGGGGTTTCACGAAGGCGCTTTTTATGTCGAAGATGAAGCAGCGCAATTAATTCCTCTCCTGCTCGATCCTCAGCCTGGTGACATCGTCCTCGATGCCTGCGCGGCGCCGGGAGGAAAATCGACTCATATGGCCGCTCTGATGCACAATAAGGGAATCATCTACGCCGTCGATCGCAAAGAGGCCCGCCTGGATCTCGTGCGAAGCAATTGTCGTCGGCTCGGGGTCCAGATTGTCGTGCCGATCGTCGGCGATATTCGACAGTCACGCGAATGGGTCCCTATGATCGAGACCGCAGCATCTTCCTCCGTGAAGAAGGCCGGATCGAGCACACCGTTTCTGGATCGGATTTTGGTGGACGCACCCTGCAGCGGGCTCGGTGTGTTACGGCGACACCCGGAAGCGAAGTGGCGGAAAGGCGAACAGGCGCTCCCTCGACATCAGGCACTCCAGTGCCAGATTCTCGAAGCAGTTGCCCCATGCTTGCGGCCTGGCGGGGTGCTGGTCTATAGTACGTGCTCCACAGAACCGGAAGAAAACGAAGCGGTCATCGAGCGATTCTGTCGTGCTCATGCAGAATTCAAGCGTGAGTCCATCGTCCCCTGGCTCCCGCCTGCAGCAGAGGGGTTCGTCACCGAACAAGGCGCTCTCTCAACAATGGGCAACCGGTTCTCGTTGGACGGATTTTATGCCGCACGGCTGAGGAAGATGTTGTGATGGCACGTCCCGTTCTTATTGCACCCTCGATTTTGGCTGCTGACTTTGCCAGGCTGGCCGAGGAAGTGGCAGCTGTGGAACGAGCTGGAGCCGACCTCCTCCATATCGATGTCATGGACGGTCATTTTGTCCCTAATTTGACCATCGGCCCGCCGATCGTGGCGGCACTCAGAAAAGTCACCAAGCTCCCGCTCGACGTCCACCTCATGATCACGAACGCCGATGCGTTTATCGCCGAGTTCGCCGAGGCTGGGGCGGACTATCTTACGGTTCACGTTGAGGCCTGCCCACATCTTCATCGCACAGTGCAATCGATTAAGGAGCGCGGCCTCAAGGCCGGGGTGACCCTGAATCCCGCCACCTCACTCAGTACGATCGAGGAGATTCTACCCGATGTCGATCTGGTCCTCATTATGTCAGTCAATCCCGGTTTCGGCGGTCAAACGTTCATCTCCTCCTGCCTGCAGAAGACAGCGACCGCTCGCGCGATGATCGATCGGACCGGAAGTCGTGCGTTGCTTGAAGTGGATGGCGGTGTGAAAATCGACAATGCCGCCCAGGTCCTGGCTGCGGGAGCCGATGTCTTGGTCGCCGGGTCGGCCATTTTCTCAAGTCATGACTATGCCGCAACAATTGCTGCAATACGAGCAGCCGGCCAACCCTCTTCCACGACGCCACAGCGCGTCTCCGCTCACTGATAGGCCTCTCGGGTGGATATTTCTTCCCTCATCGATAGTCTCCATCCTCTCGAAGTGAAAGTCCTATCGATCTTCGGAGCGAATCCCTCCGCAACCCTTCAGTCTGAACAGCTCGCGCAATCCACAGGATTGGAACCTTCGCAACTGAGTATGGCCATCGAATGGTTACTCGCCAAATCGTTGCTGGCCGTGGATACGGAAACTACGACGCCGATCGTCTCACTCACCAAAATCGGTGAGCGCTATTTTGAAAAGTATTCACCGATTGAACGGATACTGTCTGTCGCGCGCGATGCAGCCAAAGTCGGCAAGCGCCTGACGATTCAGGACATTCAGTCCCAGGAAGACCTCGAACCGACAGAGGTGAGCGGTGCGATCGGACGGCTCAAAAAAGAGGGGGCGCTCCTCATCATTCAAGGCGGCTGTGTCGAATCGACTGGCAGATCGAGCCAGACGGCGGAAGCGATGAGAGGATTGCTGCAACAGCTCCATGGGGCGCCTCGTGAGCTGCGAGTGTTTCCCGAAGCACAACAGCAGGTCATTCACGATCACGCCGTCAAACGCGGGAACGCACAGGAACCATTCCGCATCGATGACCGGGTAACCAGAACACTCAAGCTTTCTGTAGCGGGCGTCGAAGCTGCTCAACAGCTCTCTCGGGAGGGGGCCGCGGAAGAGGTCTCCCAGCTGACGCCGGAACTGTTGAAGGACGGGAGCTGGCGGACGAAACGCTTCCGGAAATACACGATCAGTCTCCGGGCGCCACGGATTGCGCCGGGCAAGAAGCATCCGTATCGCGAGTTTCTCGATACCGTAAAGACGAAACTTGTGAGCATGGGATTCCAGGAAATGCGGGGCTCGCTCGTGGAAACTGAGTTCTGGAACATGGATGCCCTCTTTATGCCGCAGTTCCATCCGGCACGAGACATTCATGACGTCTACTTCGTCAAGGAACCGGCCCATGCCTCGTCGATTGAAGAACCATTCTTGTCCCGGGTCGCACAAGCGCACCAGAATGGCGGTGAAACCGGTTCAACCGGTTGGAACTATCCTTTCGATGCGGAGCGCGCGCGCCGGCTAGTCTTACGGAGCCAGGGAACGGCTGTCTCGGCCCATACCTTGGCCATACAACCGGCCGTGCCCGGAAAGTATTTTTCCATCGCCCGTTGTTTCCGCTACGATCAAGTGGACGCAACCCACGCAACTGATTTCTTCCAAGTAGAAGGGATCGTGCTCGGTGAAGACATCAACTTTCGCACGTTGCTCGGTCTGCTGAATCTCTTCGCCCGTGAAGTGGCGCAAGCTAAAGAGGTCAAATTTCTCCCGGCCTACTTTCCTTTCACCGAGCCGTCGGTCGAACTGCACGTGCGCCATCCGAAGCTTGGATGGATGGAGCTTGGTGGAGCCGGGTTGTTCCGGTCGGAAGTCACCCTTCCGTTGGGCGTGACGGTTCCGGTAATCGCGTGGGGATTAGGGCTCGATCGCATGGCGATGGTGGCGCTCGGCATTCACGATATTCGGGAATTGTTCACAGACAATTTAGATCTGATTCGCTCCACCAGGGGGGCAGTCTAGGTTTCATATGCCCACGATTACTATCTTCAAGCAGGATCTCGAGAGATTGCTCGCAGGGCCAGGAGAACCACCCCAACCGATCACCATGGGGCAACTCGAAGAATCGTTGATGCTTGTGAAGGGTGAGTTAAAGGGCCAGAATCTCGACACCGGTGAACTCCGGATCGAGCTGCAAGATAGCAATCGCCCCGATCTCTGGTGCTGTGAAGGAATCGCCAGACAGATTCGGGTGAAGCGACAGGGCTTACGCGCGCAGTACGATTTTCTCACGACGAAATCGAAATCGCTCAAGCGGCTGAACGTGGCTCCCGGCTTGGAGAAGGTCAGACCCTACGTAGCGGCCTGCACTGCGTCCGGTTACCGCGTGACCCAGGAAGGCCTCGCGCAGCTGATCCAGACACAAGAGAAGCTCGCCGAGATGTTCGGACGCAAACGCCGTACGGTGTCGATCGGACTCTATCGGCTCACAGCGATCGAGTTTCCTGTCACCTATGATTTGGTAAAACCGGACGAAGCGTCATTCACGCCGCTGGGGATGGAGACGGTGATGACGCTTGGAGAGATGTTGCTCGTCCATCCCAAGGGTCTGGAGTTCGGTGGGATTCTCGCGGGCCAAGATCGCCTGCCCTTCTTGTGCGATGCGAAGCGTCAGGCCCTCTCTTTTCCGCCGATCATCAATAGCCGCGAAGCCGGAGAAGTGCGGGTGGGAGACGATGCCCTCTTCGTCGAAGTGACCGGCACGGACCTTTCGATGGTCGTCTTGACCCTCAACATCTTTGCCGCCAATCTTGCGGATCGTGGCGCTGTGATAGAACCGATCGACGTACGGTATCCCTATAAGACAGTGCTCGGCACATCGGTCGTGACTCCGCAAGATCTTGCGAAGTCACGGAAGCTTCCCATCAGCATGATCGAACAGGCTCTTGGGCAGGCCCTCGGCGCCCACGAAGTCGCGAAGGCCCTAACAGCCTACGGCTATGAGGTGAATACGAAAGGTAAAAATGTGACGGTGACGCTTCCGTTCTATCGGCAAGACCTCATGCACGCAATGGACGTGGTTGAAGATGTTGCTATTAGCCGTGGGTACAGAGACTTTTTGCCAGTGATGCCTTCGCAATTTACGGTCGGGGGACTGTCGCGCATCGAAGAGGTCTCTGATCGTGTGAGGGGCCTCATGGTCGGCATGGGTTTTCAAGAAATCATTTCCAATATTCTCGGCTCCCCCCAGGACCTGCGCGATGCGATGCGATTGGAAGGGACCGAGTGGGGACGACTTGTTGAAGTGGACAATGTGATGTCCCAGAACTTCTCCGCGCTTCGACAATGGATGCTTCCGTCGTTGCTTCGAGTGGAGTCCGCATCGAACCGGGCCTTTTATCCCCATCGGATGTTCGAAGCCGGCGAAGTAGCGCGTTACGATCTCACACAACCCCAAGGGTCACGCACCGTGACCATGCTTGGCGTGATGATTGCCCATGCCGATGCCCATTTCTCCGAAGCCCACTCCTGCCTAGACACCCTGTTGTATTATGTCAGCCAAGCCTACAGCCTGGAACCGATCCAGCATCCTTCGTTTCTCGCCGGTCGCGTGGGGAGCATCGTATCCGAGGGAAAACAGGTCGGTGTGATTGGGGAGCTACACCCTGAAGTGCTCGAACGCTGGCAGATCGCGGTTCCAGCAGTCGCGTTCGAGCTTGATCTGACGGAACTGGCTGAACGGTCTTGAGGCCTGTGCCGGTCAGCACATTCCTCAAGACTTACACTCTACTCCCAACAAAACTCTTCGGAGAGAATTCTCAGCCTGTGTTCTCGTTTACGCCCCGGCGGGAGCGACGTGCTGCTTTGCAAGACCGACCAGCTGCTCGAATCCCGTGGCGTCCTTGATGGCCATATCGGATAAGACCTTCCGGTCCAAGAGAATATTGGCCTTCTTCAGGGCATTGATAAACCGGCCGTAGGTCAACCCATGCGCCCGAACTGCCGCATTGATGCGCGCAATCCACAACGCGCGGAAATCCCGTTTCCGATTTTTCCGTCCGGTATAGGCATACGCCTGACCCTTATCGACTGATTCTGTTGCCGTACGGAACAGACGGCTCTTCCCTCCATACTGTCCTTTGGCCAACTTCAGCCGTTTTTTCCGCCGATGTCTTGTTTTGGGGCCACCTTTTGCGCGAGGCATGAATCAGTACTCCTTTTGGTTAACGCGATTTCGGCATTCTACTTTAGCTGTAAGGCAATAAGCGATCCAGTGCCTGCGTCTTGGTCTTATCCACAAGCACCGTGCCGCTCAATCGGCGCTTCCGGTCCTGCGTCTTGCTGGTGAGGATATGGCGTTTCCCAGCCTTTCGCCTGACCAACTTTCCGGAGCCGGTGCGGGCAAAGCGCTTTTTGGCACCACTATGGGTTTTCATTTTCCTATTCTTCATGTCGGTGCTTCCTTAGGTTAATACCAGACCGATTGTGCTACTTCGGCGCCACGATCATGATCAAGCTCCGCCCTTCCATGCGAGGGGCGTACTCGATCGTCCCCACTTGTTCCAACTCTGCGATGACCGTATTCATGAGCGTTCGGCCCATCTCCTGATTCGCCATCTCACGACCGCGGTACGTCAAGAGGACCTTGGTCTTGTTCCCATCGGCCAAAAATCCTTTAATCTGTCGAATCTTGATCTCCAAGTCATGCTTATCTGTCCGAGGGCGCAACTTAATTTCCTTCACCTGCGTCGATTTTTGATGACGCCGATTTTGATGGTCCTTCTTGCTCAGCTCAAACTTGTATTTCCCGTAGTCCATAATGCGGCACACGGGCGGCACAGATGTCGGCGCGACCTCGACAAGGTCATAGCCATTTTCTTGTGCCTGTTTGAACGCATCCGCCGTAAGGAGAATGCCGAGCTGTTCACTATCTGGGCCGATTACCCGAACTTCGCGCACTCTGATTTCCCGGTTCACTCGTAGTTTGGGGACGATAAGACACCTCTTATTGTATTAGTGAATGTTGCTGCCCTGCCGGTTTGAGATCCGCGCGGAGCAGGTCCAGCGCTCCCGCAACGGTCATACTACCCAGATTGGCCCCGCTTCGGCCCCGGACAGCCAGAGTTCCGCTCTGTACTTCTCGGTCGCCGACCACGAACATAAAGGGAACCTTTGCCTTCTCCGCTTCTCGAATTTTAAGACCGATTTTTTCATTCCGAAGGTCTGCTTCAGCTCGAAGTCCCGCAGCCTTGAATTGAGCAACTACCTCGGCAACATAAGGCCGCTGATTGTCCGTGATGGACATGACCATCGCCTGAACCGGGGCAAGCCAGGTTGGAAAAGCGCCGCCGAAGTGTTCGATGAGAATGCCGAAGAATCGTTCGATCGATCCCATCAGAGCCCGATGGATCATGATCGGCTGGTGAACCTTGCCGTCTTCCCCAATATAGCCTAATTCGAACCGCTCAGGATTATTGAAATCGACTTGAATGGTTGAGCATTGCCAGGATCGTCCCAGCGCATCTTTGATTTTGATGTCGATTTTTGGTCCGTAGAAGACGCCTTCCCCCGGATCGATCTGGTAGGCGACTCCTCGCCCCTTCAATGCCGCTTCAAGCGCGCTCGTGGCTTGGGCCCAGCGTTCTTCCGAGCCGACTGATTTTTCCGGTTTGGTGGAGAGATAGATTTCAAATTCGGTAAACCCGAAGGTGCCGAGAACGAAGAACGTGAAGTCTAGGACCTGGCTGACTTCGCTTTCAATCTGATCCGGTCGGCAGAACAGGTGCGCGTCATCTTGTGTAAACCCGCGAACCCGGAGCAGGCCATGGAGGACGCCTGTCCGTTCATACCGGTAGACCGTTCCCAGTTCGCCGTAACGGATGGGGAGGTCTCGATAGCTGCGCAGATGCGACTTGTAGATCATGATATGAAACGGGCAGTTCATCGGCTTGAGCTGATACTCGCTGTTTTCAACCTTCATAGGAACGAACATGTTGTCGCGGTAATAGTCGACGTGGCCGCTGGTTTTCCAGAGATCCAGCCGGGCGACGTGAGGGGAGTACACCAGTTCATACCCGTTTTGAATATGCTGGTCGCGCCAAAAGTTCTCGATCAATAACCGGATCGTCGCGCCTTTCGGATGCCAGAGCACCAGGCCGGGACCGATTTCATCCTGAATCGAGATCAAGTCGAGTTCCTTACCGACCTTTCGGTGATCTCGTCGCTTTATCTCTTCTAACCGCGCAAGGTGCGCATCGAGTTCCGGCTGGGTTGGAAAAGAAGTCCCATAGATCCGCTGCAGCATAGGATTCCGTTCGTCGCCGCGCCAATATGCTCCAGCCGTGTTCAGGAGCTTGAATGCGCCGACATGACCCGTCGTTGGAAGATGCGGGCCTCTGCAGAGATCGGTGAACTCACCCTGGCTATAGACTGAA
>Ga0134127_10003453_pt1 | contig 11368 bp, 10 predicted proteins | sample KB31753_FD_96459 | JGI IMG/M metagenome (GOLD analysis project Ga0134127, IMG submission 96459) | Terrestrial soil microbial communities with excess Nitrogen fertilizer from Kellogg Biological Station, Michigan, USA - KB3-175-3 | ecosystem: Environmental > Terrestrial > Soil > Unclassified ...
AGATTCATTTCTAATGCTATCCTAATTAGGATAAAAAAGGGTTTAGATCAACTAATAACAAAAAGTGATATCATGGCATCCAATGTAAAAATAGGTCAGGCTGACAGTATAGTTTTTTCAACTTCGTGGGAGGATGAAATAGATAATGATGATTATTTTAGTCATAGTCCTGGTCTTTCAGAGGATGCTGCAAATTATTTGACCGAAAAGAAGGTAAATGCAGTATGTATTGATTCACCCAGTATTGATAGGGGAATAGATAGCAATTTTCCGGTACATAAAATACTACTATCTAATCAGGTATTAGTAGTGGAAAATCTGTGTAATTTGGAAAAAGTACACGACCAATATTTTACTCTAATATTGATGCCGTTAAAGTTATCTGGAGCATCAGGTTCTCCCGTAAGAGCTGTAGCTGTAGATAGGAAGTTTGGAAACATAGAATAGATTTTACAATAGTAAATGAACATTTCAATCTGAGTAATAGCATTAAATTCCTTAATTTACATCGAGTTTTAATACTTCCTAGAACTATTGTATTAGTATGCCAACAGCTTATGTTTTAATAAATTGTGATCTCGGCTCAGAAGAAGAAATATTACAAGAAATTAAGAAGCTCCCGGGAGTAAGTGAAGTAAGCGGTGTATATGGAGTATATGATATTATTGTAAAGATATCTGCAGATACTATGGACAAATTAAGAGAGACGATAACATGGCATGTGAGAAGAATAGATAAAGTCAGGTCGACGCTGACTATGATTGTTATAGAAGGTCAGGCAGGAAAGGACAAGAAAAATCAACCTAACATGTTTTGAATATTTTTCATATTTTGGACAAACGTTGATACTTCATTTAGGTCATTAAAGAAATGTGGAGATGCTCGCACCGCCTTTTTCTTGCCACCTCCAACAATATCTCTCTCTGCAACAATTATGCCCCGCTCTTCTAGGCCAGATACTATTTTCTTCGGATTTACCGAGTCTATTGTAAAAGATACAATTGATGATCTGATCTTTTCATCTTCGGGTCCGAAGATAGAGATTCCTGGAATTCTTCCAAGCTCCTCAACAAGTTCGTTTGCTATTTTCATGTTCATTTTCCTTATTGTATTAACTCCCAAACGGTGGATGTAATTTATTGAGGACAAAAGACCTGCAATTCCAGGATAGTTTCTGAATCCTGTTTGAAATTTTTGTGGAGATTCTGTATATATGAGATCTTTTTTTTCAGTTATTATTGCAGATTCTCCTCCAATATACCTCGGAGTTAACATGTGGGCTGATTCCTTTTTACAATAAAAGATTCCGATACCTGATGGGCCGCATATCCACTTAAAACCTGGAAATGCTAGAAAGTCACATCCAATTTTTCTTACATCTACGTCAATAGTACCAACGGATTGGGCAGCATCTATTGAATACAGCATCTGATGCCTTTTTGCAATTTCACCAACTTCTTCAACAGGCATTATTGCCCCATTATTATAGAGAACATGACTGAGTGTTATCAGCCTTGCATTCCTGTTCTTTGCAACCTTATCAATCTTATCGAGATCAAAGAAGCCCTTGTCATTTATCTTAATTTCCTCAAGTTTCACACCAAATTTTTTTGAGATATTCAACCATGGGAAATAATTAGCATAGTGTTCATGAAGGCCGCCTCGTACAATAATCGCATCCGATTTTTTCCATTTGATACCAGATGCCACATGATTTATCCCTTCAGTAGTACTTTGCGTGAAGATTATTTCTTCGGGATCACAATTTATGAGTCGGCTCAAGTTATCCCTAAGCTCTTTCATTAGTGTTGTTATATGTTCTTGTACAGATGTAGAATCAGGGCCTTCCTCTGAGCACCTTACTAGAAAATCAGTGATTGATTTTATTGTAGATAATGGCATTGGAGCAAACGAGCCACAGTTCATATAGATCTTTTTTTTTGTGACAGGAAAATCTTTACGAATTACGTCTATATCATTTTCTTTGGTATCATCATAATCCATTATAACCCCTTTTAATAATTCATTATAATAAAAATCATGATTTCAGAAATGCTGGATAAGGGAGGATTTAATACGTTGATCTTTGACGACACTTATGCTAAAATATGTCTAATTGCTTCGATTATTTCAGAACTCCAATCTAAGGATAATAACGACAAACATCACAAGATATTCTATTTGGATTTTGATGCGGCATTTACTGCATATGCTAGGGCTGGTTTGATTCCTGCCACGAAAATAGAGAAAATAGATGAACATTTTTATCAATCTGAATCAAACACCTTGAAAATTTTTCTACCATCTCAAGATATTTTTGGTGTTATCACAGCAGACATTATAAAATCAATCAATGAATGTTCTATAGTTATTTTTGATTCTATAAATTCATTTTATAATCTTTTTTACGACAGACTTGTACCGAACCAAAACAATGGGAATATTGGAAGTCTAAATCAGCTATTATACTTTGTCCTCATGATAATTTTAAAACATACGTCAGAAAATAACATCCCATTTTTGGTAACTAGTATGATTCGTTATAGGGGAAAGGAACGAGTCACAAGTAATAGACTACTTAGTATGAAAAGTTCATTTAATTTTTACGTTAAAATTAAAAATCTAGAGGATCTTTCAATAACGGTTCTTAGACATCCAAAACTCGATCATGAAAATTTTATTATAAAGGACGGAGTTTTGAATTGGACCTAAACGCCTGTCTTAATCTTTACTATAAAGAAAGCAATCATTAAGGCAATAGTGATAACAATAAACCCTGACCCCAAATATGCCCATTGACTCTTTTGTGTTGCAGCTTTACCTGAATTATATAGCAAATATGCACCGAACATCCCCATAAATAGAATCATTACTATTACAATGGTTTCTCCGACAGTTTGTATTGATCTTGATTCAATAATAAATTGTCTTGATCGTGCACCCTCTATAATAGAATTTACAAGTCCCGAAGCAAAAGCAAAAAATGCAACGAGATACAATACTGTGGCAAGTGTGACATATTTTGAAGTACTAGTGAGCATCGAGTTACTAGTATTATGAATAATAATTAAATTTATCGACTATTAAGATGCGTTTTAATAATAATAGGTAGGAACATCGTAATGGTACAAGTGTATCCCAATTTTTTTTGGGCGATTTTCAAGTCATTAGTATATGGACTACTGAACAATTATCGAAGCAGTATCAAGAGTCTTTTTACTCGACGTGCCGATGTTTATTATAATCAAACAGCGACGGCACCTTTGAAATTATCAATTTATGATATAACGTTTCTAAGAATGATTAACTTGGCCATGATTATGGCTTGAATTACGCTTAGGATATTCTTAAAATAAGAACGTATTTTTAACATTGATTAAAGCATTTACCTGCGAAATAGTTATCTATTCTGAAGCCTTATCAATCGTACGAAAGTTTCAATTAGAAATATACGTGAAACTGATATAGAGAAAATACTACAACTTCAACGTGAAGCTTATCCGGAAGTGGCATCCAGTGAGCTTTATGCACCCTTGTTCATAGAAAAACACTTGCACGTATTTCCGGAGGGACAATTTTGTGCTGAAATGGATGGACAAATTGTTGGCTCAGCAACCAATCTTATTGTATCATTGAAGCCTCAATATCGACAGCATTCATGGCATGATATTGTTGGTTACGATAACCTTACCGCCCATGACCCAAATGGCGATAGTCTCTATGCTGATGACATTGTCACTAGTTCTTCATATCGTCGCCGAGGTATTGGCACGGCATTGATGTCCGCTAGAAAGCAAATATGCATTAAAAACGGCTTAAGAAGGATAATTGGGGGAGGAAGACTATCAAATTATTCTCTTTATGGAGACCAAATGTCTCCGGACGAGTATGCTAATCTGGTTGCAAGTAAAATTCTTATCGATCCCGTATTATCATTCCAGCTTAAGAATCAGTTCAAATACATCAAAATACTTCCAAATTACATTCTTGACCGTCGTTCTTTAAACTTCGCAACTTTCATTGAATGGATTAGACCTCACATCTTTCATTAGATAGCATCAGCTTTCTAAGCGCATCCGTACTGCTTAAATACGTGACTAAGTACACACCATTCTTGTCAAATCACCTTTTAGATTTAGATGAAACTATGTAGAGAAACGTACAAAATTGCTTATTACTTAAAGACTTATCTTCCTATCAGTATCTTACAATAGAAACACATTGTGAAATCATCTAAAACAATCCTAATTGAGTATCGTAAAATCGAAAAATTTATTTCATTTACGGTAGCGTATAATACGTCCTCAAAGTACCTGGTGCTTTTAGAATCATAAATGGATTGGAGTAAATTTAATAGATAATTCCATTTAGCCGGACTAACTTGAATTGCACTTGAGTTCCATCGAACCTGCACAAAAGCTCCAAGCTTTTATCAAGTTTATTGTCCATAGCTTAGCTCAGCCCATGACAACTAAAAATCATTTTGATAAGATTTCAAAGCTTCTGGACTTGCTTGATAGACATATCAATGAAAAAAATTGTCGTCACACGCCAAAAGAACTTCTTGAAGAATATAAAACTGAGATGTTCTAAGGGAATCTGATAATTAATCTGAAGACACCTTTAAACCAAAAGGAATGAAGGTCGAAACTATAATCCTTAAGTAAAAATTTGAACATCTAAAGCTTATGAATAAAGAATTAATCATCAGTGCAACTGTGGTTTTAATGTTGGCTTTCGCTACCTCAGCAAACAGCCTATATGCACAAAACTTGACTACGAATGCCTCAAATGCTGCAAGCAGTATGTCAGCTTCAGCTAACCAAACTGCCTCAGAACTAGGACAAAATACATCATCTGCGTTAAACAAAACAGGTGAATCACTTCAAGGAATGGGAAAAAATGTTACAGAAGCAGGGAAAAGTTTACTCAATAAGACTGAAGAGGCCGCTAAGAAAATCGGTGAAGGAGCAGCGGGAGTGTTAGGTAACTTAACTGGAGAGATTAAGCAAGGATTAAGTGGCAATAAGAGCCAGTAGTCAACGCTACTACTGTTATATTTTTTGTGGCTCATATGACTATTACAATCTAGATCTTTTCATCCTGTTGGGTTCAGTGTACTCTTATAAAAGAAAGTTGAACCCATCAGTTTATTCTTTGTTTCTAATACCAGAAATACGATGAATTAGAATTTGTGTTATTGACTGTTAATCAATTGATATTATTGACTGTTAATCAATTGATAATTAACTTTATCGAAATACTTTTTCACCTTAGTTAGTATTAATTGTAGTAACACAAATAGATTTATCAGAATAAAAATGAAAACAACTGGGACTTCTCGGATGGATGTGATGAACAAGAACAACCAATAATCCCAGCTGGTGTTTATGCAAATTATAAATGTCTAACAAAATATATATACTTTTTAGATATTCTGTATTTCTTCAGGAGATTATTTCCTTTTCTAAATAAATTCTATCTTTTCCTTCGAAAGTTAATTTTAATAGCCAACTTAAACTAATGCTATAATTGCCGTAAAATTGTATATGTTTTTTCACAAGTCTCCACAAAACTTCAAGAGAATTATACAATATTTTTTGTAGAAATATTATCTTCACAAAGTTGTTGTCTTGGCTACTTTGACATATTATTAACTTGCTATCTGCTTATCCTCTTTTATATTGACTATGGGCATTGTGGTATCGACCTCTGCTAACTCCGCCGCGACTATACCCAAATCTTCTTCTGCCTTGGCTATTATAGTTGAATGACCTTTGTCTATTCACTCTGTTCCTGTTCACAGATAATGTAGGAACTTCAAGTCCTATTTCATCATTAAGCCTCTTGACCGTAAGTTCAGTGCGTTTAAGAATCCTTGCAAAATCGTCATATCTGCTACTTGAAACCAATGAGATTGCTTTACCACTTGCGCCTGCCCGTGCAGTTCTCCCGATCCTGTGGAAATAGATCACCGGATCTTCTGGAATATCATAATTGATAATATTTCCAACCGTCGGAACATCTATACCCCTTGCCGCAATATCGGTTGCCACAAGAATATCTTCGCTCCCATTCTTGAACCTGTTCATTGAGTAATCCCTCTGTCTTTGAGATAAGTCTCCATGAATTGTAATAACTTTGAAACCTTCTTTATTCAAATCATCAGCTATCCTTTGAGTTCGTTGTTTTGTTGCAACAAAAACAATAGTTTGTTGCCCTTTCTCTCTATTCCTAATAAAATTACAGAGATGCTTGAATTTTTCTCGTTCTTCTACAATAAGATAAGATTGATCAATAGTCTCTAAACTTATTTCATCTTCATTAAGTCTGATTTGTTCTGGTTCTTTCATGTATTCCCTGGATAATCTTAGAATTTCAATTGGCATAGTTGCAGAGAACAGACATGTTTGCCTTCTCTCATTAACATAAAATAGTATGAACTTTATGTCATCAACAAATCCCATGTCAAGCATTCGATCAGCTTCGTCTAATACTACAAACTTTACATCTTCTAATTGAATTGTTCCTTGTTTCAAATGATCTATTAATCTGCCAGGTGTTGCCACGATAATTTGCACTCCCCTTCTTAGCTGATCCTTTTGTATGTTGATACTCTGTCCTCCGTAAACTGCTAAACTCCTAATTCCCATATACTTTGAAAATTTTCTAATTTCAGTAGTAACCTGCATAGCCAGTTCTCTTGTAGGAACGAGTACTAATGCTTGGATTGGTCCTCGTGATTTTAAACTACTTATGAGAGGAAGAGAAAAAGCAGCCGTCTTCCCGGTACCTGTATGAGCCTGTCCTATCACATCTTTTCCTTTTAAAATAAGTGGAATACAATGTTCTTGAATAGGAAAAGGATTTTCCATTCCTATTTCCTTGACAGCCTTAACTATAGACAAATTTAGACCTAATTCTTCAAATGAAACCATTTTCTAATTCACATTTTGTTTTATATTTTACAAAAGACACGGAAGATCTGGAAAGAGTTTGTGTTAACTTAACTTATCTGCCGCAGCTTTAGTTAAATTAGAGTGCTTTCATCGGAGATATAAGTGTGATGATGTAAAGTTTCATCAACTGAAACTGAAATTAATTGTCAATTTCCAATATATCCACAAATAGAAATTTGTAGTACGAACTTTATAATTTAAATTCTACACAGGTGAATATAAAAAATATGATGGAAGGTCAGGATCAAAATCAAGATCTGCGGGAGAAAAAATTACGCGGCTCTGGAGGATATGTTATCGCTCACATTTCAGATGAAGAACAAAAGAAAGGAAATTTAGGAGGACCAGAATTATTTCTGGCAGGAATAGGACGGCTTCCTACGGATAGATTAGTAAAATATCATTGTAACAAATGTGATAAGGACTATGATGGGTCACCGAACATTAGTTTCGAAAATCCTAACGAAGATCTAGGCGAAGGTGTGACACTATACGAAAAGGGTGAATACAAATGTAAAACCTGCAAGAGCATCATTGCACAGTATAGAAAATTTGATGCTCCTGAAGAGTCACAACAGGTGCAAGAATCGAACTCATCGCAATCTGAAATACCAAGTACGACAGATGTATCAAAGTCTAAAAATGCTGATGAAAGTCCCAAGTCAAAAACGAACCAAACTAGTCCAGCTGCAGACCTAACTGCCCAAAGTGACTTTATTTCAATTCAAGCGTTAGTTGGTATGCCTGCATATGATTGGGATGCAAAGTTGATAGGAAATGTACAAGAAATTGGTCTCAAAAGGACTTCAAGAGGAAAAATGGAAATAAATCTAAAGATCCCTAAAAAGATCAACAATCAAAATGTTGAAGTCGCATGGAATAGTATTTCTAAAATTGGAGATATTATTTTACTCGAGAATTCAGAGAATTCAGTGTCCACTCAAGTAGGTAAATGTCCTTATTGTAATTATCAAAATGAAAGCGATGCACTCTTTTGTTCTGAATGCGGTAAAAAAATTACTAATGAATAATTCGAGTTGGAAAAGATATAAAGAAATAGAATAGCTGTCTGATAGAATTATCCAAGGCCTATTCTAACATCAACGGCGCATGCTCCTTTTCCTTCTTCCAAGACCAGAAGTGGATTCATATCGAATTCAGTAATCTCGGGGAAATCCGTAACCAATTGAGATAATCGAAGTAGACATTCAATTAACGCGTTGATATCTGAAGGTGGCTGTCCTCTTATACCCTTCAATATCTTGTATGTTTTGATTGATTCAACCATTTTCATTGCTTCTTCTGCATCAATTGGCGCTAGTCTGAACACAACATCCTTTAACGCTTCAACGTAGATTCCGCCAAGACCAAACATGATTAATGGACCAAATAAATTGTCATGTTTAGCACCCAGAATTGTTTCCCTAGAAGATTCTATCATCTGTTGAACGAGAACGCCCTTAATGTTTGCATCCTTCTTGTAGTTCTTTGCATTGGTAATTATCTCGTTAAATGACGCTGAAACTTGTTGCTTATTTTTGACTCCTACCTTTACTCCTCCAGCATCTGATTTGTGGATTATATCCTGGGACGCAATTTTCATAACCACAGGATACCCAATTTCCTCGGCTCTCTTTACAGATTCTTCCTCACTTGTGCAGAGATAACTTTTTGGTCGAGGAAATCCATATGCGTTAAGCACATCATACCCCTCGTCTTCCAAAAGATTTTTTCTTCCTTCCTTCCTTACACTATCAAAAATTTGTTTGACTTTTTCCTTGTCAACATCAAATTTTTTTAATTCAGATTCTTTTCCTGAACTCCAATTAGAAAATTCGTACATTGCTTTTAGTGTTCTAATTGCCGGCTCTGCATATGGAAAATAGGGTATGCCTCCATCAGAAAGGATTTGTTTATTCTCTGTTCCTTCAGCAAGACCCATAAGCGCTGCAAGGGAGGTTTTCCCCGAATTTGCTGTAATCTTGACAATAGTTCTGGCAAGATCATTATAATCAAGAGTAGCGGAAGGAGTACACATGGTAACAATTGACCCTACAGTTGGATTTGAGACGACTTCATGCAGGACCTTTTCAAATCGATTAAAATCCGCATCTCCAACAATATCAACTGGGTTCCTTGCAGATCCATGAGCTGGTATTACCTTTGATATTTCTTCTCTTGAACTGCTTATGTCGGCTAGCTTCATTCCATATTTTGAACATGCGTCCGTTGATATAATGGCAGGTCCACCGGCATTTGAAACAATTACGGTTCCTTGGTCACTCTTGGGAACTGGCTGTTTTGAAAATGCAGTTGCTAGATCAAAAAGCTCCTGCATGGTGTCAACTCTAATTACACCGCTCTGTAAAAATAGCGCATCATAAACCTCGTCGGCCCCCATCAATGCACCAGTGTGAGACATAGCGGCCTTTGCGCCTTCCGGTGTTCTGCCAGACTTTATTACAACTATTGGTTTCTTGAATTGCTTCGTGGTTTTCCTTCCAATATTCATAAACCTTCTACCATCGTGGATGTCTTCAAGGTACATTATGATTACAGAAGTTTCCGGATCATGGCATAGTAGCTCCAAAACATCATTTTCATCAACGTCTATTTTGTTACCCATACTAATTACCTTCGAGAACCCTATTCCCTGAGCCATAGCATCTTCTACAGTAGCAGCACAAATGGCTCCACTTTGTGACACCAGAGCAATATTTCCATGTTTTGGTGTAATTTTGAGAAAAGTGGAATTCATCATGTTCTCTTTAGAAAGGCTCATTATACCCAGGCAATTTGGACCTATGACTCGGGTACCGTATTTTTTGCATATTGCAGCAACTTCCCTTTCAAGAATAGCTCCCTGTTCATCAACTTCCTTGAATCCTGCTGAAACGATAATAGAACCCTGAATTTTTTTCATTCCGACTTCTTCCATTACCTTTGGAACTATCTTGTTTGGGGTTGCCACCACAGCAAGATCTATGTCCTCTGGTATGTCAAGAACACTCTTGTATGCCTTAATTCCAGAAACATATTCGTTAGTAGGACTGACGGGATAGATTTTACCTTTATAGCCATTCTTGATATTGGTAAAAATGGCCCTTCCTATTCCTGGTTTTTCGGAGGCTCCTATAATCGCAATTGATTTCGGTGAAAGAAATACGCTATTTTTGTATGTTTCACTTTGCGAATTCATACAAAAATAATTTTGTTTACATAGTTATAAATGCAGTGATATTACATGCCGTGAAATTATCTATTGCGTAGGATATTCATCATATATAGATCATGTAAATGGGCTAGAAATCAATACCAAGACATGACTTGTGTGTGGTTAATCTTTGTTATCACTTTTCCATATATTAGTAAGACGGCAGTTACTACACAAGATACACCGATAAAATAGTTATTCACCATTGTCTATTGACAATTTGAGATTTCCCTATTGAGGGTAATTTCTTATTAGCAATTCTTCATGTCCCGTCCTTTTAGATCCAATTGTGTTAATAGATCTATTTGCACTGGTTATTTCAGTAAAATGAGAGTAGTCTGAATAAAGCCTTCTTATCTCCTCAGTATTTGAATTGCTAAGTAAGAGCTTACATCCTCTTTGTGTCAGCTTTTTAAACATGACTGCTAGGTCTAGCTGGTCTTCAAGCGTAAAGCCATTATTAGTATAACTGGTAAAATTTGCAGTATTGCTGACTGGATGAAACGGTGGATCAAGATATATAAAATCATCCATGTCGGCTTTTTCCTCTAAGATTTTCTTGTAATCGCCGACTCTCAACGAGGATCTGGAGTGTTTTAACACAATACTTGCTTTTCTTAAATTATTGATATCACAGATGAGTGGATTTTTGTATCTTCCAATTGGAACATTGAACAAACCGTTCTTGTTTACACGATATAGTCCATTATAACATGTTTTATTTAGTGTTATGAATCGTGCAGCTTTTTCTATATTATTAAATACTTTCTTTGAATTTCGCAATTCATAATAGTATCTTTTTGGAGACTTGTTGTATTCTGCTTGATGATAATTTAAAGCCATAATAAGCTCTTCTACATTATTTTTTATGATTTTATAAACATTAATTAAATCTGCGTTTATGTCAGAAAGAATTGCGTTCCTACTATAGGGAGCTATATGAAAGAATACCGCCCCTCCTCCGAGGAACGGTTCAAAATATCTGGTAAACTTTTGTGGAAAATAATGCATTATTTGAGGCAATAATTGACTCTTACCACCTGCCCATTTTACAAAAGGATGACAACTGGGAATTTTATAACGTTCGTAATTCTGTCTTCTCTCAGATCTCATAATCTGACTATGCATTGATATTTTACAGCCAAGTACTTTACATATAAGCATTATAAAATATCGAATTTCTGTTACTTCAGTG
>Ga0134127_10003454_pt1 | contig 11366 bp, 13 predicted proteins | sample KB31753_FD_96459 | JGI IMG/M metagenome (GOLD analysis project Ga0134127, IMG submission 96459) | Terrestrial soil microbial communities with excess Nitrogen fertilizer from Kellogg Biological Station, Michigan, USA - KB3-175-3 | ecosystem: Environmental > Terrestrial > Soil > Unclassified ...
CCGACTTTGAAAAAGATCGACATGAGCGGGGATGCGAACTGTGCAGGCGCGGCCGGCGACAAGACCGCCGATGACTTGCTCGTTGCCGACGGCAAGCTCGCCAACGTGTTCGTCTATCTAAAGGGCGGGCCGGTGGACAGGAACAGCTTCGACACGCCATCGGAGCCGGTCGTGCTTGACCAGCATGGTTGCCGGTATAGCCCTCGAGTGATGGGTATACAGGTCAATCAGACGTTCAAGGTTACCAACAGCGACAACACAACTCACAACATCCATCCGTCGCCGAAGACGAATCCGGAGTGGAACAAGATGCAGGCTCAGGGCGCACCTGCGATCGAGGATAGGTTCAAGCGAGCCGAAACGCTGATTCCGGTTAAGTGCAATCAGCATCCCTGGATGAAGGCCAACATCGGCGTGCTCGGGCATCCGTATTTCGCGGTAACCGCGAAGGATGGTTCGTACACTATCAAGAATGTTCCGGTCGGAAGCTATACGCTGGTCTTCTGGCACGAGACAAAGGGCGAACAGACTCAGCAGGTGACGATTGCAGCCAAGGAGTCGAAGACCCAGGACATCACCTACAAGGCCGGGGCTACGGCGCGCGCGACTTCGATGGAAATCGGGCCCGCGCTTATCTTGCCGTAAGATCGAGAAGTGACGTTTAAGAGGGTTCGATTGATTGATGACAAGGGCAGGGCAGTGAACGCGCGACCAAACATCGCGCTTCACCGGTTCGCGATTTTACTCTCGTGCTTTACGGTTGTCCTATTGGGGGCCGGCGCGCTGGTGACCAGCAACGAAGCAGGGGACTCCGTGCCGGACTGGCCCTTCTCGTTCGGCCGCTGGCTGATCAGCTCCAACCACTTCGTCGCCAACGTTCGCTTTGAGTACTCGCACCGGGTCATCGCGGGGGTTGTCGGGATGACAACCCTGCTGCTGGCGGTCTGGGCGCAAGTCAGCGAGCGCCGATCGTGGGTCAAAAAGCTGAGCTGGATCGCGTTCGCAGGCGTCGTCCTGCAAGCTGGTGTCGGCGGAGTGCGGGTTCTGCTTCCCGAATACAAAGCCTTGATCGCCGTGCCGCACGCGCTGGTAGCACAGAGCTTTTTTGCAGTCGTGATTGCGATCGCCGTGTTCACCTCGCGAAGCTGGTCGTCGGCGCGCGAAGTGAAACCGGATTTGGGCGGAGTGGCGCTACGAAAGCTGGTGGCTGGGAGCGTCGGCGCGGTGTTGATCCAGCTCGTCCTTGGCGCTGGGTTTCGTCATCAGGCTTTCGGTATTATTCCACACATAGTTGGCGCGGTGGCAGTGACGCTGTTGATCATTTCAACGGTGGTTGCGGTTCTAAGGCGTCACGGAAACGATGGGTATCTGGCTCGTCCGGCGAAGGTGGCGCTTGGGTTGTTGATAACCCAAGTCTGTTTGGGCATAGCGACTTACTTAGCTCGATTGGCGGGGGCGAGCGATCCTCAACCGCTCGAACCGATGATTTCGCTGACCGTCGCGCACCTTGTCGTAGGAGGGCTGACGCTGGCTACGACGGTGGTGCTCGCGCTGAGGTCTTTTCAAGTGCTTTCCCCCGAAAGAGAGCGAGCCGCTGACGCTGTCGGGGCGCTTCATTCGTCCGCAAGAGGAGCAGCAGTATAAGAATTATGGAATCAATTGCAGGACAAGTTGTGATCGCCGATCGAACAAGCCTGTCGTTCGCCGCGAAGCTCTCCGCTTATGCCGAACTGACAAAGCCGCGGATAACTTTTCTGGTTGTGTTGACCGCCGCCGCCGGTTTTTGCATGGGTTCAGATTCGGGAATCGATCTTATTCGGCTATTGAATATGTCGATTGGCATTGCGTTGCTGTCGTCGGGACTGGGGACACTCAATCAGTACCTGGAGCGTGATCTCGATCGATTGATGCGGCGCACGCAGGCAAGACCGCTGCCGACGGGAAGGCTTTTGCCCGCCGAAGCAGCAACGTTCGGAGTCCTGCTATCGGTTGTTGCTACGGCGTATCTAGCGGTATTGATAAACCCTCTGTCGGCGCTGCTCGGCGTAGCGACACTGGTGAGCTATCTGTTCGTTTACACCCTGCTGAAAACCAGGACGACGTTGTCGACGGTGCTGGGAGCATTCCCGGGAGCGATGCCGCCGTTTATCGGATGGGTAGCTGCGAGCGGTTCAGTTACCGTCGAGACCTGGGTGTTGTTTGCGATTCTTTTCTTGTGGCAGTTCCCGCACTTCCTTGCGATTGCGTGGATGTATCGCGACGACTACGCGCGAGCCGGAATCAAGATGCTGCCGGTAGTTGAGCCCGACGGGAAAGTGACCGGTCAGCAGATAATCGCGTACACAGTAATGCTGGTTCCGGTGAGCTTGCTTCCGGCGGCGACCGGGCTTGCGGGTACGGTTTATCTGGTGGGCGCGGCGCTGCTAGGCGCGGGTTTCTTGTATTTCAGTGCGCGGGCGGCGCTGGCTCGGACCGCGTGGCAGGCGCGGCGGCTGTTGTTGGCTTCGGTGATTTATCTGCCGATACTTTTTGGTCTGATGGTGCTGAACAGGTAGGGAGATATAGGTCATATAGGACCTATAGGACCTATAGTTCTAAAGGGGCGACATGGGAAAGATCACAGGCTTGTTGATGTTCCTGCTGGCAATCGGCTCGGTGCTGATTTTCGTTGCGCAGCCGCTGTTGTTCGGCTCGGTGCTGTGGTGGTTTCCGGAGGGCATCTCCGAGCATTCTGCTGCGATCGACAGCCAGTTCATGCGGACGCTGTGGGTCGTGGGGATCAGCTTCACCGCTGCTCAGTTTGCTCTCGGATATGCCGTGATGCGTTTCGGCCGAAAGGGCGACGCGCGCGCGGTCTACACCCACGGCAGCAACAAGCTCGAAGTCACCTGGACGATGATCACCGCCGCCGTATTTGTTGTGCTGGCAATAATGGGTCAGCGAGTGTGGGCCAACCTGCACCTGAACGCCGCGGCCGACAACGCGACCAGGATCGAGGTTGTTGCACAGCAATTTCAGTGGAACTTCCATTATTCCGGGGCGGACGGAACGTTTGGCAAGACTGAAGGGCGATTCATCGACGACTCCGCGCTCAACTTTGTGGGTCTCGACCCAAACGATGCGGCCGGCAAAGACGATACGCAGATTACCTCGCTGATTATTCCGGTCAACAGGCCGGTTGAGTTGACGCTCAAGTCAAAAGACGTAATCCACAGCTTTTTCGTCCCTGCGTTGAGGTTCAAACAGGATACTCTTCCTGGAATGGCAATCAAGGTTCACTTCACGGCGACCAAAGAGGGCAAGTACGAGATACCCTGCGCCGAGCTGTGCGGAAACCTGCACTTCAATATGAAGAGCAACATGATCGTGATTCCCAGCGACGAGTACGATCAACTAGCAATGATGTCCGAGGAGAAGTTTAAGGAACAACTGGCCGCGTTAGCAGAGCGCTACCAGTATTAGAGTTGAGATTGAAGCCAGGGATCGACTGCGGTTTAGAGCTCTCGCAGCGCTCTGAATCAGGATCGACAGGGAGGCAGAGATGGCAGACGTGGTTCATCCAGTTCATGGCGAAGTTCATCGCCACCCCGCGCCGACGAGTTTTATTCGTAAATACGTATTCAGCACCGACCACAAGGTCATCGGCATTCAGTACTGGTGTCTCGCGCTGTTTGCGGTATTCGTGGGCATGGGTTTGTCGTTGCTAATGCGGGTACAACTCGGATGGCCGGGTCAGGAATTTGCGTTTCTGAAGACAATCTTTCCGACTGCCGCAGAGAACGGGACGATCTCCGGAGAACTCTATCTGTCCATGCTGACGATGCACGGAACGATCATGGTCTTTTTCGTGCTCACGACCGCGCCCCAGGGGGGATTCGGCAATTATTTTCTACCGATTCAGATTGGCGCGGCGGATATGGCTTTCCCGGTTCTGAACATGCTTTCGTTCTGGATCACGTTCATGGCGCTCATCGTACTGATGTGTTCGTTCTGGGTGAACCTGTTCAACCCCGAGGACATGGCTAATGTGATCGGCCCGATTGGCGGGTGGACCGGCTACGCACCATTGAGCGCGCTCGGGGAGAAGGCCGGGCCGGGGCAGGGAACCGGCGTGATTTTGTGGATCACCAGCATTGCTTTGTTCTGCGTTGCGTCGTTGCTCGGTGCGTTGAACTTCATCACCACGATGCTGAACATGCGCTCGAAGGGCATGTCGCTGATGAGGTTGCCGCTCACCTGCTGGGCGTGGTTTACGACCGCAGTGCTGGCTCTGCTTTCATTCCCGGTGCTGCTGGCAGCAGGGATTCTGCTGCTGCTCGATCACCTGGCGCTGACAAGCTTTTTCATCCCTGGCAACACCTATCTTAGTGGAGCGTTAGTGACGGAACACGCAGGTGGCTCGCCAATACTGTGGCAGCACCTGTTCTGGTTCTTCGGTCATCCGGAGGTCTACATTGCGATCCTGCCGGGTATGGGGTTGACCTCGCATGTCCTGGCGACGTTTGCACGCAAGCCTGTGTTTGGCTATCGCGCGATGGTATACGCGATCTTCGCGATTGGTTTGCTGGGGTTCTTCGTCTGGGGCCATCACATGTTCATCAGCGGCATGAGCCCTTATTCGGCGATAGCCTTCTCGCTGGTCACTTTGACCATCGGGGTGCCGTCGGCGATCAAGACCTTTAACTGGATTGGCACGTTGTGGGGGGCACAGATACGCTTCACCACGCCGATGCTGTTTGCTATCGGGTTCGTTTCGCTGTTCGTTTCGGGGGGAATCACCGGGCTGTTCCTCGGCCAGACGTCGATCGATATTCCTTTGCACGACACATATTTCGTCGTCGGGCACTTCCATTTGATCATGGGTGTTGCCGCGATATTCGGAATGTTCGCCGGAACCTATTTCTGGTTTCCCAAGATGTTCGGCAAGATGATGAACGAGGGCCTGGGCAAGATTCACTTCCTGATAACGTTTATCGGGGTAAACGCGATATTCATCCCGTTTCACGTGATGGGTATGGCGGGGGCGCCGCGCCGGTATGCCGGGCACGACAAGCTGAACTATCTGCAATCGATAATGCCGATGAACAGGTTCATTTCGTGGGTCGCGTTCATCACGATCGCCGGGCAGTTGATATTCCTTGTCAATCTGATTTTGAGCTGGATAAAGGGCAAGAAGGCCTCTGACAATCCATGGGAGGCGACTTCGCTCGAATGGATCATTCCGTCTCCACCGCCGCACGACAACTTTGCGGGCATCGAGCCTGAGGTACACCGAGGCCCCTACGAGTACAGCGTGCCGGGAGCGTCAAAGGATTACTTGATGCAAACCGATGCAGAGGGACCGGTGGGTTCGCACGGAGACTGACGACGACGACATATTTTCTATTTGAGATTTGCGATTTGATATTCTCTATTTGCCTTTTTTGAGCCTAACGCAGGCTTCAAACCGCAAAATGCAAATAGCAAATAAAAAATCTCAAATAGAAAATCTCGAATAGGAAATCGGAAATAGGAACTCGTAAAACATAATCTCAGATAACCAATGCCGACTACCTTAACAGCAGATTCGAATGTGAAACCCGGACTCGGAGGCAGGGGTGGCCTCGGCCCGGGCGGGGGAGACCCGTTTGGTTCTGATCCCTCCGGTTCAAAAGATTGGCCGCCGGGATGGACCAACGAAGACGCGATCCAACCCGAGAAGTACCGGATCGGCATGTGGGTCGCGCTTGCCAGCATCCTGATGCTGTTCATCGCGTTGACCAGCGCCTACATTGTGCGCGGCGTGCCGGCGCTGGGCGGCGGCGAGAGTGACTGGCGCCCGCTCGAAATGCCGCGAGTCTTGTGGCTTACGACCGGTGTCCTGCTGTTGAGCAGTCTGAGCATCGAGCTTGCGCGCCGCGCCCTGAAGCGTAATGAGTACGGCGCTTTCAAGAAGTGGATAAGCATTACCACTCTGTTTGGTGTGGCGTTTCTCGCGGGCCAGCTCCTGGCCTGGCAGCAGCTCACCGCGCAGGGCGTGTACATAAACAGTCACCCGCACAGCTCGTTCTTCTACCTGTTGACCAGCCTCCACGGCGTGCACTTATTGGGCGGCGTCATAGCGCTTGGTTATGTGACCGTGGCCGCGCTTCGAATGCGCATCGGGTTAAAACGCCGCGCGGCGGTCGATGTTACGGCGATCTACTGGCACTTCATGGACGGGTTGTGGATTTATCTTTTTGGGCTGCTGTTCTTTTTTCGATGAGACCTTAGCGAGCGGAGGCAAATAGATGGCGGAAGCTAGAGCAGAGAGTCTGGCGGTGAACGATTGGGGCGGAGGTGTTCATCCGTATCGGGTCGGACATCGCAAGTTGGGAATGTGGCTGTTCATAATGTCCGACACGCTGACGTTCGCGGCGCTGCTGGTCGCATACAGCTATGCGCGCGCGGCAAGCGTTAACTGGCCCACGCCGTTCCCGTTATATCCGAGCATCGCCTTCTCGACCACGATGACGCTGGTCCTGTTGTCCAGTTCGCTGACGATGGTTTTCGCCGTGGCAGCCTCGAAGCAAGGCAAACGCGGCACCGCCCGCAAGTGGATCCTGGCGACAATGGTGTTGGGACTGACCTTTATCGTGCTGCATCTTTTCGAGTGGAAACACCTGATGGACGAAGGGCTGGCTCCGTTCGAGTTGCCCGCCAAATGGCTCACGGAGAAAGCGTGGCCCGGCGCATCGCCGCTGTTTGGCTCAACCTTCTTTGGAATTACCGGGCTCCACATGTTTCACGTCCTGACCGGCGTCATCTACCTTGGCGTCGTCGCCGCGCGCATAAAGAAGTTGAATGACGATGTGGAAGTGGCCGGGTTGTATTGGCACTTCGTCGACCTGGTCTGGATGTTCGTGTTTCCGCTGATCTACTTGTTGTCGGTTGATTACCACGGAGTGATCAAAGCCTTAGAATGAGAGGATGCCAATGGTTGAATCGAAGGCAAAAGAAATAAAATTCTGGAACCTGGTGCTGCTGGGCTTGTCTGCGCTGTCGATTTTAGCCGCAGTGTTGACCGTGGCATCGGATCGCTTCAAGGCGGGAACCGACGATGTGTTCCTGGTTCTGGTCTGCCTGATGCTGGCGCTATTATTTGCGGTGCCGCCTTTGATGTGGGCGCACGCTAATGGAATGCTCAAGAACCCGTTCGCCGATGAGTCCTCAGTGGAGGGGGCGGCGCTTGAAGCCGCGCACGGCGAGCACGGCGGGAGCAACCGCGATAACATCATCGTCTGGGGCGCGTTGCTGGCGCTCACCGCGCTCGAAGTTTTCCTGGCCTACATTCAAATCAACGTCACTCTGATGTTGATCATTCTGATGGGAGCTTCGATAATCAAAGCGGCGCTTATCGTAGCCTACTTTATGCACTTGAAGTTTGAGCGGCTTAGCTTGATCCTGACCATCGTGCCGACGATTGTAGTGTTGCTATGCCTTTTTTCAATCCTGTTCCCGGATAGCTTTCGATTGCACAATATGAGACCTGTTGAGCCGCCGGTGGTGCATCAGCCGGAGCACGAAGGCTGAACCAGGATGTTGAGATGTATCTGACGATGAAACATTTGCGGGCATTGCTGGGTCTCGCATTCATGGTGGGCCTGATGCTGGTCGCGACGGGTCCGGCGTTCGCGCAGTGCGCGATGTGCAAGACCGCGATCGAGAACTCGACGGATGCGGTCGCCGCGAGCAGAGGATTGAACCTGGCCGCTCTGGTTTTGCTGATTCCCCCGGTGGCAATCTTCGCCGGCCTCTTCGGAGTGTTCTATCGATATCGAAACGTACAGGGCCGGTGAGAGGCTGCCAACGGAAAGCCTGTGACACCGAGCCTGAGCGAATCGGCAACAACTTGTCCTTAACAAGGGGCGCCCAAAAGGCGCCCCTGTGAGTCTCTAATCATCTATGTCGGTTAGCTTCTTACCTACGTTTAACGCGATGTTGAACGCTACCAGTGGAATCCTGATAGTGATCGGGTTCTTCATGATTCGCCGGCGGCGCATAGCCGCACATCGAGCATGCATGCTTGGAGCAGTAACCTGCTCGAGCTTGTTCTTGATCTCCTATCTCGTGTACCACGTTGGCTTCGGAGCCGGCGTGACTCGTTTCGCTGGGACCGGATGGGTTAGGACCGCATATCACACAATATTGATTTCACACACCATACTGGCGGTGACTGTCGTGCCTTTCGTCATCGTAACTCTGAAGCGTGCGCTGGGGGGAGACTTCAGGCGTCATCGCAGGGTTGCTCGATGGACCTTTCCGATGTGGCTGTACGTGTCGGTGACCGGCGTGATTGTTTATCTGATGCTCTATCATATTTATCCGAGCCGATAGCGGAACAGCGGAGTAACGGTTGAACCAGACACATCAACCGCCGATCGATTGGTCGAGCGTCGGCGAAATCCCTGGATTTCCATTTGAGGACTTCGAGCAGTTGAAAGCTGCGGTAGCGGTTCGCAGCTTCAACATCGGAGTCGATTCGTTATCCGCCGCAAGATGGTCCGAGCAGTTTAATACCCGGATCAAGAAGTCCGTCATTGCCGGTCTGTCGTTGTTGCTGGTCATTGCTGGAGCAGCTTCGGTGGTTGCGGCGTTCGCAATTCGGGAGTACTGGCTGCTTGTCGCGATTCCTATCCAGGCGCTGGCTTTCTACCTGTCGCACCCGTCGTCTCCGTTTCACAAGTGGGTGACCATCGGCGGAGCGGTCTCGGTTGCGGTGTTCCTGGACCTGTTGTTCAACGGGTTGCCGATTGCGGCCGCCCTGGTGGCTTATGCGGGGCTGACATTTGCATCTGTGCGCGCCGCCGGATACATCACCAACTCGGCGTTTCGCAAAGCATTGTTGTCGGATGAGAAGCTGTTTTTAGAGGCATATTCCGGCGGGGCCTGTACGTTAAAGAATAATCAGACCAAGGCTGTTTATTCAGCTTAACTCTTCTTTGCGTCTTTGCGGTTCCTGGCGCCTTTGCGCAGAAGTCTTTCTGCGAAGGACTACTTCCGCGCAAAGACGCAAAGTACCGCAAAGGCGCAAAGAAGATATCCTTTCCGTCCCTGCTGTTTTCGGAGACAATCTAACCGTGAGCCAAACTTTTGAAGACAATGAAAACATCCCTGCAAGAGCACGCCCAAGCCGCAAATACCCCTGGGCCATCCTCGTCGTAATCGTCCTGTTCGTCGTCATTCCGTTCCTCTCCTGGTACGGGAGCTGGTTCGGCAGACCCCTCTCGGACTCCAAGATGACCGAGTACCTGCACGATCAGAGCAAGCCACGCAACGTCCAACACGCTCTTGCGCAGCTGGGAAACCGGATCATCGACCGTGATCAAGCGGTCAAGCAGTTCTATCCGGACGTTATTGCCGCGTCGCACCACCCTCAGGCCGAAGTAAGAATGACCGCCGCCTGGGTAATGGGCCAGGACAATAGCGAGGAGAACTTTCATTCTGCGCTTCGGCCTATGCTGCAGGACCCGAATCCCGGCGTACGTCACAACGCGGCGCTTGGTCTGGTGCGTTTCGGGGATTCGTCGGGGCGGCCCGAACTCATTGCGATGCTCGAGCCGTATTCGGTTCGCGCCGAAAGCTCGGGCATCGTCGAGTTGATTATCAAAGAGGAAGGAACCGCGATCGCCGCCAACGGTCCGGTGGCTCGAGTAAAGAAGGATGACGGAGCCACGATAGAGATTCGATCACCGGAAGCGGCACGGGTCGAGAGTTTGCTGGTTCAGAGTGGCAACAGAGTTGAAGCCCAAAAGGAACTGATAACGCTCGCGCCTTCAACCGAGCAGGTGTGGGAGGCTTTGCGCGCGCTTTACGTCATAGGTCAGCCGGAAGACATTCCCCACGTGCAGCGCTACACCAGGCCGATCGCGGCTATGCCTGATAGCGTCCTGAAACAAGCGGCATCAACAATCGAAGCGATTCGAGGAAGAGCTGCCGCCGCGCAATAGCTAGCCCTCTTGGCACCCACCTCGTAAGAGGTGGGTATGCAAATAAGTCAGCCGGAAAGCATTCCTCAGTCGCTCGTAGATGGCGGCAGAGTGGGAAAGCGGTGTCGTCCCTTTCCCCAAGCCCGCCCTTCAAGTATCTCGAGGCGCGCGCGCTTGCCGTAGAGCCTGTCGTCGGTGATCCCAATCATTATCGACGCGCCAGACTGGCGTCCGGTCACTACCAACCCGGCGTCATTATCCGATGCTGATTCGAACATCGCAGTCTCGTCATCCGGATCGGGTTCTTTCAAGTAGAGAGCCATGCGGAGACGGTTCTCACCGTCAAGGAATTCAACAGCTGCCGTGCCGTCGTCTTCCACCAGCATACGAATGCGAGGCTTGCCTTTGCGATCAACAATGCTGATCTCGTTTGCGGTTATTGTTGTTGGTTCTGTTGCGGTTATTGTTTCTTCTGTAGCGGTCATTTCTTTGAGCCCTCGCGAACATCAAACGCTCACCAGCGCTCGCGGTTCGGGAGCTTTTCATCTTACTGCTGGAAGGTGAGCAATCGGGCGGGTGTATCTGCTTCGCGGCCGTGCGAAACTGTGCCGCGAAATCAGTCTTCTCAATTTTGTCTATTCTGTCTTTAGAACGCTGGTCACGGGTTAAGCGTAAATCCCGTGCGGCTTTCCCACTCGGAGACGTCCATCATCTCTATTGCATCCCAGGGACAGCCTTCGAGAAAGGTTCCTTCGGGGCCCTTGCTGGTGCAAAGCTTGCACCCGATGCACAGATTCGGATCGACTTCGATGCGGCCGTTTGGATAATAGTCCTCATCAGGGACCCAGAACATGCACGCGTCGACGGGGCAGTACTCGACGCACGCGGGTGAGCCCGCGCATCCGGTACAGTTGTCGAGAATCACTGCGAGAATTTTTGGCTTCTTTTTCCTGAGATCGGGCCTGCCGTGTGACATCGGCTCCATCTTCACAAACGGTTCGATCATCTCCGCAGCTTCAACCATTGCGTCTCCTAAGAATATTATTATTACGGGTACTGCATGCTCGATTTCGTTAACGTGAATCTACCACAAAATCAGGGGATTACAAAAGTAGGGCCTCTGTGTGCTCTTGGTCTTTCTGAGTCTTTGCGTCTTGGCGCGAAACCTTCCGCGCAAAGACGCCAAGAACCGCAAAGCCGCAAAGAAGCTCACTTGATCTGCCCGTTTGCGCGCGCCTTGTTCAACAGAGCAGTCACTTCCTGCTTTCGGTTCACGAGCTCATCCGGGCTCAGCGTGCCGACTTCGATGTACTTTTGAAGGCTTTCCGCCGACTTTGCGTAGTCCTGTGAGCTCTTGTACGCGCCGTAAAGAGTCAGGTGAACGTCCGGGAGATTTTTCATGTCCGGAAACGCCGCCGC
>Ga0134127_10003455_pt1 | contig 11363 bp, 9 predicted proteins | sample KB31753_FD_96459 | JGI IMG/M metagenome (GOLD analysis project Ga0134127, IMG submission 96459) | Terrestrial soil microbial communities with excess Nitrogen fertilizer from Kellogg Biological Station, Michigan, USA - KB3-175-3 | ecosystem: Environmental > Terrestrial > Soil > Unclassified ...
GACAGGCACATCCGCGTCGGACTCGGTCAGCGCACGCGCAAGAATGTAGCCGTCCTCGATCGCCATGTTGGCGCCCTGGGCGAGGAACGGCACCATCGAATGGCAGGCGTCGCCGAGCAGGCTCACGCGGCCGACGGTCCAGCGCTCCATCGGAGGGCGAACCATCAGCGCCCACTTGTAAGGGACCGGGATGTTGCGGATCAGCGCATGGACGTCGTCGTGCCATCCGGCGAAGTCGGCGGAGAGCTCCTCGTTGGTTCCGCGGGCGCTCCACGACTCGACCTGCCAGTCCGAGCGCTCCAGAGCGCCGACGAAGTTCATGACCTCGCCGGCGCGCAGCGGGTAGTGCACCACGTGGCCGCCGGGGCCGACCCAGTTGGTGCCGACCATGCGGACCATGTGCCTTGGCAGCTCGTCCATCGGCACGACGCCGCGCCACGCGACGACCCCGGTGAACTCGGGTTTGTCTGGGCCAAAGAGGCCTTGGCGGATGCGCGAATGCACCCCGTCGGCGCCGATCAGGGCATCGCCTGAAACAGATGCCCCGCCTTCCAGGTTCAGGGTCACCTGCGGTTCCGTCTGGTGGAACCCGATGCATTTCGCGCCAAGCCGGATCGCGTCGGACTTCTCGCGGCGCACCGCGCGCTCGAGCACACTCAACAGATCCGGCCGGTACACGGTGAGGTAGGGATAGCCGTAGCGCTCGACCGAGACCTTGCCCAGATCGTGAAGCTTCCAGCGCTCGCCGCTGTTCCAGATGCGGATTTCCTTGCTTTCGGCCTCGCACGAGAGCGCTTTGAGCTCCTCGCCGACGCCGAGCGCGTAGAGCGCGCGCGTGCCATTCGCCGCGAGCTGCAGCCCCGCTCCGAGCTCCTTCAGCTCCGGTGCCTGCTCGTAAACCTCGACGTCGCAGCCCATCCTGAGCAGCGCCAGCGCAGCGGTCAGTCCGCCGATGCCGCCGCCTGCGACGAGGACACGGAGGTTGCCGGGCATGCGCGGAATATACACTCCGACTGTGTGTAGACAGGGCCGAGAAGTCGCGGCAAGCTAACCGTGAAGGAGAGGAGAAACCCATGAAGACCGCCACACTCGCCGCGGCCGTTTGCGCCGCCGCGCTCGCTGCGCTATCCACCCCGACGATCGCCGATCGCGACCACGAGGGGCTGTTTCCGCGCAACGCCACGTTCACGACTCTGGCGATCACGCCGCTCGCGATCGAGGGCCTGACCGCGGATGACGCCGGCAACCTCTACACCACCGGTCGGGACCTCGTCGGCGATACCTGTCCCGTATGGAAGTTCACCGGGTCGACCCGGACCACCGTCGGTCTCATCCCGAACCCGGCGGCGGCGCGCTGCAATCCGTCGGGCATCGCATTTGACCCGAATGGCGACCTGTACATTGCCGACGGCGGCCCGGCGGCGACGGTCTGGAAGCTCACGCCGAACGCGGTTACGCCTCCCCTCGCCGTCGCCTTCGCCACCGGCGTTCCGGGAACGAACGGCCTCGCGTTCGACAGCGACAGCAATCTCTGGACCGGAGACGGCACGACCGGCCAGGGCCGCGTCTGGAAAATCCAGTCGACCGGTGGCGCGTGCGAGCCCACGTTCAGCGGTTGCGTCGAGGCGTTCCGCATCCAGCCGATGGCCAATGCCGCAGGGGTCGGACGCTCGAACGGAACCCTGCAGCCGGGCAATACGACGCCGAACCCCCAACCGCTCGTGGCGAACGGCCTTGCCTTCACCCGGGACGGGGACCTCTACATCGCCGACACGGCCCGCGGTGCGATCTGGAAAATCGAGTTCCATCGCCGGGGCGAGCTGAAGAGCCGCACCGGCTGCGATACCACCTTCACCGCCAACACGCTTTGCCTGGACAATGTGTTCGTCGCACATCCGTATCTCGAGGGTACCGACGGAATCATGCTCGATCGCGCGGGCAACATCTGGAACTCCGCCAACGAGCGCAACGCCATCGTTGTGGTCACGAAGGACCGCGACGTGGTCGAGGTGTTCCGCAATCCGGTCAACGCCGCCGGCCTCAGAAACTCCGCGGATGCCGCGGTCGGAAACAATCACATCCTCGAACTCCCGACGAGCCCGGTCCTTTTCGGCAAGCGGTTCTGCACCGCCAATTCCGACGGCAACCGGCGCGATAACTCGCCCAACGCTGCAGGCGAAGTGAACCAGGGCGGCGCCGTCGGGGCGCGCGGCAAGATCTCCTGCATGGATCAGGACCTCGAGATTCCGGGAGCGCGCCTGCCGGTGCGCTAGCGCTTCACCAGGCTGAAGAAGTCCTCGTCAACGAGCTGCGATTTCGCCATCGCGCGATAGGCGGCCTGCACCTCTTTCGCGAGCGGCACGTCGACACCTGCCTGGCGCGCCGCTTCGACGATGAGATCGAGGTCCTTGAGGAGCAGCGCGCCGGTCGCGGTCGGGGTGTAGTCGCGCCGGCGCAGCGGGTCGAGCTTGTACTTGACGAGCGGCGAGGCGACCACGCTCTCGCCCAGGAGATCGAGCATCGCTTCCCAGCCGATGCCGCCCTTCTGCGCAAGCGCCAACGTCTCCCCCATCATGCCCGCCGTCACGGCGACCATGAGATTGATGGCGAGCTTGGCGTAGCGCGCCTCCTCGCCTTCGCCGAGCCAGATCCGCGCACGGCTGTAGGCTGCAAGCGCTTCCCTGGCCGCGTCGAAGGAGGCCTTAGGACCGGACACGAACGTGGTCAGGCCGCCCGATTCCGCGAGGTTGACGCTACCCGAGATCGGCGCGCGCAGATAGGCGATGCGTCGCGGGCGCAGCGCTTCGGCCACCGTCGTCGAGGCCACCGGCCCGACGGTGGAGGTCTCAACGAGGATCGCCGCCGCGGGCATCGCGCCGGCAATCCGTCGCGAAACCTCGATCAGGACGGTCTCGGTCGGCAGCGACGTGAATACGATCGATGCATCGGCAAGTGCGTCTTCGAGGCTTGAAGCGGGCGCAATTCCGCGGCCCTTTGCGATCGAAAGCCGCTCCTTGCTGACGTCGAAGCCCGAGACAGTCCACCCGGCCGCGGCAAGGCGAGCCGCCATCGGCAATCCGATGAGCCCGAGGCCGAGCCAAGCAATCTGTTTTGCCACGGGAAAGTGAACTATGAGGTCAAAGCAGCAATGCCAGCTTTGGCGATCTGCTCGTCCTCGTGCGACTGCACGCCCGAGACGCCCACCGCGCCGATGCATTCGCCGTCGATCACGATCGGCAGCCCGCCCTGCACCGGCGTGACGCCGGGCATCTTGAGCATCGCCGTGCGTCCGGCCTTGATGCGCTCTTCCCACATCGCGGTGGAGCGCCGCGTCTCGGCGGCGGTGCGGCCTTTCTCGATCGCGATGCGCGAGTTCGCCGGCGTCGCCCCGTCCATGCGGAAGAGGTGCAGCAGGTGTCCCCCGTCGTCGACGGTCGCGACGCAGACGTTCCAGTTGTTCTTCTTCGCCTCGGCCTCGGCGGCGGCAGCAATCCGCTTGCAGTCCTCGAGCGTCAGCATGGCGCGCGTTTTCATACGCGGAACTGTACCACCGTGTCGCCGCGGAGCGGCACCCTAGTCCGAACGGAGCGGTGCGCCCGATCCGGTACGACGGTTGCACGAACCGAAGCAGCCATGCGGACCAGCATCTAGTGGCGGATACCGATCTCCGGTTTGTCGTGGTGCGGGATCCGGCTGAACTGCGCACCCACCTGCCCGCCTGGGAAGATCTCGCCGCGCACGCGATCGAGGCGAATCCGTTCTACGAGCCTTTCATGCTGCTGCCGGCGATCGACGCGTTCGGCAAGGACAGCGCGCTGCAGTTCGTCTTCATTTATGCAGCATGGGGCGAGCGCCGGCCGCTGCTCGGGTTCCTCCCGATGGAGCGCGCCAGCCAATACAAAGGCCTGCCGCTCGCCCACCTTCGCCTGTGGATGCATCGCCATTGCTATCTGTGCACGCCGCTGATCCGCCGCAGCCAGGCGCGGCGCTGCCTGAGCGGCTATCTCGACTGGCTGGCGACCCGCGACACCGGCGTCGTCGTCGAGTGGCGAAATGTCAACGGCGATGGCGCTTTTCTGACGGCGTTCAGCGAGGCGCTCGCGGATGCGCATTGTGCATACGTGCCGTACGAGTGCAAACGCGCGCTGCTCAGGCCGCGCGGCAACAGCGACAGCCTGCTGAAAGAAACGCACTCGCGTAAAGCGCGCCACGAGCTGCGCCGGCTGGAGCGGCGCCTCGCCGAGAAGGGCGATCTCGAGTACCGGGAGATGCAAAGCCGGGATGATGCGGCGCAATGGATCGACGCGTTCCTCGATCTCGAGAGACGCGGCTGGAAAGGAAAGCACGGCAGCGCACTCGCGTGCCGCGCTTCGGACCGCCACTTCTTCGTTCAGTGGACCAGCGAAGCAGCCCGGCGCGGGCGCCTCATGATGCTGGCGCTCGCCGTAGGCGGCCATACGGTCGCGATGAAATGCAACGTGCTTACCGGAGCCGGATCGCATGCCTTCAAGATCACCTACGACGAGGACTACGCGCGGTATTCCCCCGGGGTGCTCCTCGAAATGGAGAACATTCGCCGCTTCCATGCCCGGGGCGACCTGCAGTGGATGGACTCCTGCGCGGACCCGGGGAACTGGATGATGAACCACATCTGGCCGGACCGGCGCAGGATCACGACGCTCGTGATGCCGGGCAGCAACGTCGCCGGAGCGCTTTTCGTCCGCGCCCTGCCGCTGATACGAAGGCTCAAGCGCATTGCGCTCGGGGCGCCGGCCCAGCCGATCCAGGGTTGAGGAATGCAGCGCCTCGACAGCTTAGTGCGCGACGTGAGGTCGGTGGCGACGCATCGTTATGAAAGCTGGCTCGAGCGACGGATGGAACGGCGCCTGGGCATCGACACCGCCGGCATCGACCACGACCTCGCCGGGCTCGGCGTTCCAGCCGCGGGTCTCGTGCACGCGTATGCCTACCAGCCGGTCCAGCTGCGGGTTTTCGCACGCATCGTGCGTGCAGCGGCGATCGAACCGGCGAATTACGTCATGGTCGACTTCGGCTCGGGCAAGGCCAGGGCGCTGATCCTCGGCGCGGAATACGGATTCAAGCGCCTTGTCGGCATCGAGCTCGCGCCCGCGCTGCACGAGGCTGCGGTACGCAACGTCCAAGCCTATCGGCAACGGCGGCCATACGCCTCGCCGATCGAGCTGCATTGCGCCGACGCAGCCGCGTGGCCGATACCGGAGGAGCGCGTCTTCCTCTTCCTGTACAACCCGTTTGCCGAGCCGGTGGTGGCAAGGATCGCCCGGCGGCTGGAAATTTCGCTGCGCCGCCAGCCCCGCGACGCGGTGGTCGCCTACCGCAACCCGGTCCACGCGCGCGTTTTCGACGCTCTTACATCCCTGGAGAAGATCGGCGCGAACCGCAGCTTCGCGCTGTACCGGGCAGCGCCTACACCCTCAGCGCGTCGCGGATCTGCTGCAGGGCAGCGGGATCTTCGATGGTGGTGAGATCGCCCGGGTCGCGGCCCTCGGCGAGCGCCTGGATCGAGCGCCGCAGGGTCTTCCCGGAGCGGGTCTTCGGCAGCAGCGTCACGAAATGCACCGCCCTCGGCCGTGCGATTGCGCCGAGCTGCCGGTCTACCGTCTGCATGACTTCCTCGGCAGAGGTTCGTTTGCCTGGGTCCTTCAAAACCGCAAACGCGAGAGGCATCTGCCCCTTGAGTGCGTCGGCGACGCCGACCACGGCGCATTCCGCGATGTTGGGATGCATATTCACCGCCTCCTCGATCTCGCGCGTGCCCAGGCGATGGCCGGCGACGTTGATCACGTCGTCGGTGCGGCCGAGGATGAAGTAGTAGCCGTCCTTGTCGCGGATGCCCCAGTCGAAGGTCGAGTAGACCAGCTGGTCCTTGAAGTCCTTGAAATAGGTGTTCACGAACCGCTCGTCGTCGCCCCAAACCGTCGACATGCAGCCCGGGGGCAGCGGCGGCGTGATCGTCACCACGCCTTTCTCGCCGTCCTTGACTTCCTTGCCCGTGGTCTCATTGAGGATCCGCGCGTCGTAGCCGTACACCGGAAAGCTCGGCGACCCCATCTTGATCGGCGTCTTCTCGACGCCGGGAACCGAGGAAAGCAGCGGCCAGCCGGTCTCGGTCTGCCAGTAATGGTCGATCACCGGGCGCCGCAGCGACTCGCTGATCCAGGCATGCGTCGGCTCGTCGAGCGGCTCGCCGGCGAGGAAGAGATGCTTGAGCGAGGACAGGTCATACTTCGCGAGATAGGCCGGATCCTGCTTCTTCAGCACGCGGATCGCGGTCGGCGCCGAGAACATCACGGCGACCTTGTGATCCTGCACGATCTTCCACCAGATCCCCGCATCGGGCCTGACGGGCACGCCCTCGTACATGATCGTGGTCACGCCGGCGATAAGCGGCGCGTAGACGATGTACGAGTGCCCGACCACCCAGCCGATGTCCGAGGTGGTGAACATGGTCTCGCCGGCCTCGGCGCAGAAAATGCGCTTCATCGACGAGGCGAGCGCCACGGCGTAGCCGCCCACGTCGCGCTGCACTCCTTTCGGTTGCCCGGTGGTGCCGGAGGTGTAGAGAATGTAGGAAGGTTCGCTCGATTCGAGCCAGGCGCAGGCGACCTCGGCGCCGCGGTGCTTTTCGGCCAACGCGTTCCAGTCGACGTCGCGTCCCGGCACGACGGGAAGGCGCTCGTCCAGCCCGCGGTTGAAGAGCAGGACCTTGCGCGGCGGGTGCTTGGCGAGCTTCAGCGACTCGTCCACCAGCGACTTGTACAGCACCGCTTTGCCCATGCGGCTCCCGCCATCGGCGGTGACCATGAGCGCCGGCTTTGCGTCGTCGATGCGTGCGGCTAGGCTCGCTGCGGCGAAGCCGCCGAACACCACCGAGTGGATCGCCCCGAGGCGGGCGCAAGCGAGCATGGCGAAAGCCGCCTCGGCGATCATCGGCATGTAGACAATGACCCGGTCGCCCTGCTCGACCCCGAGCTCGCGCATCATCGCCGCGACGCGGTTCACCTCGTCGAAAAGCTGCCGGTAGGTATACGAGCGGGTCTGGTTCACCTCGGTCGAGATCCAGACCAGCGCTTTCTGATCCCCGCGCGCCGCGAGATGGCGGTCGATGGCGTTGTGGCAGAGGTTGGTCCTGCCGCCGACGAACCAGCGCGCGAACGGCGGCCTCGCGTAGTCGAGCACCTCGTCGAAGGGCCGCTGCCAGTGGATGAGCTTCGCTTCCTCGGCCCAGAAGCTCGCGCGCTCGGCGAGCGAGCGGCGATGGAAGTCGCGGTAGGTGGCCATGCGGTACCTCTCAGGTTGCCGCTATGGTAACAACCGCTTTGGCGCTTTCGCGCTAGATCGAGACTTTGGCGATTTCCCTGGCCGCAAGCACCTTGACGACCTGGTCGAGGAAGCCCCTCAGGACGGCCTCGCTGGCGTCGTCGAGGTGCTTGGGATCGGCTTTTTCCAGCACGTCGAGCGCGCGTCCCACGTCGTTCTGCTGCGGCGCCACCGGCTGGAGATTGAGCGCCGGCGTCTGAATCGACGACGCGGACGCCTTGGGTGCGGCGGGCGCCTTGGGTGCAGCGCTCGCCGCAGGCGCGGCCACCTCAGGCTCACCCACGATCGGCTCGCCGGCGCGGGTCCCCGCGGCCTGCACCCGCTGCAGCGCCAGCTTCATCAGGTCCTCGATCGCGGCGGTAGCCGCGGCGAGCGAAGCGAGGCCGAAACTGGTGCGGATCTTGAGGACCTTGTTGTTGTGGCGCACCTGCGCGCTCTCGAGCTGAGCGTGCAGGCGGCGCGCAAACGCCGTCATCTGCTGCGCGCCTGCGCCGGCCGAGATCACCATGAACGTCGCCTCGGCGACTCTTCCGAACGAGTCCTCGGTGCGCAGCATGCCCTGGATCATCTTGGCGATGCGCGCGAGGACCTGATCCGAGACCTCTTTGCCGGCGTCACGCGTCGCTTCCGCGTGGCTGTCGACGCGGAACGCCATGACCGACAGTTGTCCGCCGTGGCGCCGCGCGTGCGAGAACTGTCTGCGCGCCTCGCCGAGCAGGCTGGCCGAAGTCAGGGTGCCGGTCAGCTGATCCTGGGTCGGCGCCGCGGGCTGCTGAGCGGCAGCCTGGATGGTCGCGATCTCCTGAGTCGCGCTCGCCTGCGCCGGCGCAAGCTGAGCGGCGGCGGCCTCGGAACGCGGGTTCGGCTTGACCGTGCGCAGCGTCTCCTCGATGCGTGCGAGGACATCGGGCGCCTCGGCCGACTTGGAGATGAAATCGTTGGCGCCGGCCTGTCGGGCGCGGCTGTTCGCGGCCTGGTCCTGGCTGCCCGAGATCACGATCACGGGGAGCTTGCGGATGCGCTCGTCCTTGGCGCCGCGGACCAGGCGCAGCAGGCCGTAGCCGTCGAGCTTCGGCATGTCGAGGTCGGAGAACACCATGACGATCGAGCTGTCTTCCTGGATCGTCTTCCAGGCGGCGTCGCCGTCGACGGCCTCCAGGACCACGAAGCTCGATCTGAGAATGCGGTTGAACGTGGTGCGGACGAACTTCGAGTCGTCCACGATGAGTACACGCTTCTCCGCGGTGTCCGTCGCGTTCCCCATTTGATTCGTGGCGCTCCCCAGCGCGCCACCGCAGCCCGGTGGCAGTGGGTTGAATTATCCGTCGGCCGCCCCCGGAAGCGGTGGTCATGAAGTTCTAAATCTCGTTAAACTTCGTGCACTTAGGCATCAAAAGGCGGACTTTTGTCACACCCCGCCGGGGGCGTTTCGCTTAGTCGCTAAGGTCGACCACGATCCGCCCGGTGACTTTCGCGTCGATGAAGTCGCCGAATGCCTTCGGCAGCTCGGCGAAGGCAATGGTGCGCGCCATCTCCTTGAGGAGCGGCGGCTTCATGTCGCCGGCGAGGCGGCGCCACACGCTCGCGCGCACTTCGGGCGGCACGCTTTCTCCCGAGTTGATGCCGATCAGGCTCACGCCGCGCAGGATGAAGGGCATCACCCAGGTGTGAAGTTCCGCACTTTGCGCCAGGCCGATGGAGGCGATGGTGCCGTTCTCCTTCATGGTGCTCGCGATCCACGACAGCACCGGCCCGCCGAGGTTGTCCACGGCGCCCGCCCAGGTAGCCTTGTCGAGCGGCTTGATCTTTTCGAGGTTGAGCGATTGCCGCAGCAGGATCTCCTTCGCGCCCAGCTTCTTCAGCCAGTCGGTTTCGCTCTCCTTGCCGGTGAGCGCGACCACGTGGTAGCCGAGCCTGGAAAGCGCCGCCACAGCGATGGAGCCGACCCCGCCGGTGGCGCCGCTCACGACCACCGGCCCGTTGGCGGGCCTGAGGCGGTTCTCCTCCATGCGCACGATCCCGATGCCCGCGGTGAAGCCGGCGGTGCCGAACGCCATCGCCTCCCACAGCGACATGCCGCGCGGCAGAGCGACCAGCCAGTCGGCCGGCACGCGCGCGTACTGCGAGTAGCCGCCGTGGTGCGAGACGCCCAGGTCGTAGCCGACGCCTAGCACGGCATCGCCCTTGGAGAACCTCGGATCGCTCGAGGAGACCACCGTGCCGGAGAAATCGATCCCGCCGATGCACGCGGGCCGGCGCAGGATCTTTCCCTTGCCGGTGGCGGCGAGCGCGTCCTTGTAGTTCACGTCCGAGTACGCGACGCGCACCACGACGTTGCCGGGATCCAGATCGTCGAGGCTGCATTCGACGAACTCGGCGCGGATCTTCTTCTCGGGCGTCTCGGTCAGCTTGTAGGCCTTGAACTTCTCCATGCGCTCGCGCTCCTTACTCGGCCTTGATGCCGGCGTCTTTGACTACGCGGGTCCACTTGGCGGTCTCCGCGCTCATGAACTGGGCGAATTCCGCCGCGCCCATGCGCAGCGGCTCGGCGCCCTCGAGCTCCAGGCGCTTGCGGGTGTCGGCCGAATCCAGGATGGCGGCGATGTCCTGCTGCAGCCGCTCCACCACCGGCGCCGGAGTGCCAAGCGGAGCGACGATCCCCCACCAGTTGGTGGCCTCCGCGCCCGGCAGCCCGGCCTCGGCGAAGGTGGGAACCTCGGGCAGCGCCACAAGACGCTTGGCGCCGCCGACGCCGAGGGCTTTCAGCTTGCCCGAGCGTACGTGCGGCAGGTTCTGGATCACGCTGCCGACGTTCATCTGCACCTGGCCCGCGATGGTGTCGGTGAGCGCCGGGCCGCCGCCCTTGTACTGGACGATGACGATGTCGATCCCGGCCTGCAGCCGGAAGAGCTCGGTGGCGAGGTGCTGGAAGCTCCCCGGGCCGGCCGCGCTCGCGTTGAGCTCCCCGGGCTTCTTCTTGGCAAGGGCGACCAGATCCATGAGCGAATTGACCTGCATGGCGGCCGGCACCACGAGCAGGCTGGGACCGGTGGCGATCGAGGCGACCGGGGTGAACCACTGCAGCGACTCCAGGGGCATGCGGTTGAGCGCGATGCTTACCGGATAGCCCACCGACACGAGCAGCAGCGTATAGCCGTCCGCGCGCGCCTTCGCGGTGGCGTTGATGCCGACGATGCCACCGCCTGCGCCGCTATTCTCGACGACCATGGTCTGGCCGAGCCGGTCGGTGAGCTGCGCGGCGATCACGCGCCCGACCACGTCGTTGCTGCCCCCGGGCGGGAACGGGATCACCAGCCGGACCGGCTTGGATGGGTAGGGCTGTGCTGTCGCCATGCCGGCGAACGCAAATGCAGCGAAAAGCTTTACCACGGCCCTGAGGATCGATGTCATGGCGGCTCCGGCTGTATTCTTGCACTCATGCGATACGAGACCAACTTCCGTTCCATCCGGGACCAGGTGAGCGCCGAGGAATGGCAGGCGCGAGTCGACCTCGCGGCCTGCTATCGCCTTGTCGACTACTACGGGATGACCGATCTCACCTACAACCACGTCACCGCACGCGTTCCCGGACCGCCGCATGAACAGCGGCATCATATCCTCATCAACCTGTACGGTCTCACGTACAAGGAAATCACTGCATCGAATCTCGCCAAGATCGACCTCGACGGCGAGGTGATCTGGAAGCCCGACACCGATTACTACGTGAACCGCGCCGGCTACGTGATCCACGGCGCGATCCACCGCGCGCGCAGCGACGTGACGTGCGTCCTGCATACGCACACGCGCGCCGGGATGGCGGTGGCGGCGATGAAGTGCGGCCTGCTTCCCATCAGCCAGACCTCGATCCGCTTCGAGGGCCACATCGGCTACCACGACTACGAGGGGCCGGCGATCGAGCTCGCCGAGCGCGAGCGGCTGGTGAAGAACCTCGGCGCCCACGACGCGATGATCCTGCGCAACCACGGCCTGCTCACCTGCGGCGC
>Ga0134127_10003456_pt1 | contig 11362 bp, 8 predicted proteins | sample KB31753_FD_96459 | JGI IMG/M metagenome (GOLD analysis project Ga0134127, IMG submission 96459) | Terrestrial soil microbial communities with excess Nitrogen fertilizer from Kellogg Biological Station, Michigan, USA - KB3-175-3 | ecosystem: Environmental > Terrestrial > Soil > Unclassified ...
GCGCGTCTGGATCGGCTGCGAAAGCTGATGCCCGCGTCGCTCTCGAAACGGGCGCGCGACGAGAAGGCCGCCGGCGCGTTCGCGTGCATGGTCGGCGGGCTGATTCTCGCCCGTGGGTTGGGAGAGGAAGAAGGGGAGCGCCTGCTCGAAGACTGCCGCGCGTTCCTGCATCGGGCGCTGGAATAGCGCGCCGCTTCTGTCACCCCGCCTTCATTGGTAATCGTTACTCGCCCGCAAGACAACGTACATCTGGACGGAGGAGTGACCCATGTCGAGCCCTGACCAGAACAAGGCCAACGTCAAAGCCTTTTACGATCTCGCCTTCAACCAGCGACAGCCCGAGGAAGCCGTGAAGCAGTACGTCGGGTCGTCGTATCGCCAACACAACCCCATGGCCGGTGACGGTCCCGAGCCGTTCATTGGCTTTGTGAAATGGATCACTGGCGAGAACCCAGATCTGCGCGTGGAGTTCAAGCGGTTCATCGCTGAGAGCGATCTTGTGGCGGTTCACAGCCACATGATTCCGGCAAAGGGCAGACGCGGCACGGCGGTGATCGACATTTTCCGGCTGGAGAATGGCAAGATCGTCGAGCATTGGGACGTGTTGCAGGAGGTTCCGGAAAAGGCCGCGAATCAAAAGACGATGTTCTGACCTGCGTCGTCAGTTAGGCGGCTTTTCGCGGGCACAGTCCGGCAAGATCGCCGTGGGAGTTGGCATCGGTGCCGACAACCTGCTGCATACCGATCGGACGAAGCTCCGATTGCGGTTCAGCATCATCAATCTGACGAACAAGGATGCGCTCTATGAATTCCTCTCAACGTTCAGTGGGACGCACTTCGTCGCACCGCGGGCGTTTCAGCTGCAGGTAGGTGTGATCTTCTAGTCGCGACACCGACTCAACCAAATCGTCGTAAGTGATCACGCGAGATTGAGGGTCTGACACAATTTCGGTGCAGGTCGCGCGGCGTGTGTCAGCAAACGATTGGAATCACGGGACATGCCGAATTGGATATGCGTGAAGGAGGGTTTTGCGCTAGACTGTTCCAGGCCGCTCGTAAATCATTGATTCTAAACGGAGAGATGTCCGAGTGGTTGAAGGAGCACGCTTGGAAATCGACTCCGCCCGCGCGTGCTGACGCACACCAAATCCCACCAAGGCACTTCCGATCAACGACTTCCCGCAACAACGATCTACTTCAGCGTGTCCTCGTAAATGACGGTGTTGCCCCAGGGTTTCGGGGGGTATGTGACACAGTTCTGACACAAAACGGTTTCGTATTTCTGGGGAAACACAACGACGCGTACGCTGCCGTACCGACAGGGTCTTTTCGGGGGACGAAACGCACACAGTGAGTCAATGACGATCGCTCGTGAAAAAGGCCGTCTGTTCGCTCTAACAACGCTCGTACCGCGAATTGATCCGTCACGCTGACGTACACTCGATTGAGACGACTCTAGAACTTGATCACCAGCGCGGTCTTGAAAATGGTATCGAGCTTGTCCTTCCGCGCGCTCGCAGAGCCGATCACGATTTTCGATCCTCCTGAGGAGAGGGTCCGGAAGCGCTCGTCGCCCGAGCCCGAGATGCCATCCGGATTGATGACCTCGACGAAGGCGATGACGTCCAGGTCGGACTCGAGCGCCGGCTCGTTTTCGTACAACCATTGAAGGCTGACCTTGAGCGAGAGGTGGCTCACGATTGAAACGGTCAGCGCGCTGGTGGTGTTGATCGAGGAGTCGCTCGAGTCGGAGAGATTCATGTTCGCTTCGAATCTGTTATCGAACGTCGCGCCCGTGCTGAATTTCTCCATATAGTCCCAGCCCAGACGAGCGCCGGCAAAGCGGCGATCCTTTTCGGGGTCGGGCTTCTCCTCTTCGCGATCGGTGTAGCTGACGCCGTAACTGGTCGCAAACCGTCGTCGCTCATAGTCGATCCATTTGTGCCCGACACCGGCATATGTGATGTGCCGGTTCAGGATGCCGGCATCGTCATTGCGATCCCAGCTTCCACCGGCGTTCCAGAAGAATCGCGGCGTGATGTTCCGTTCGTAGCTTGTGCGAACGAGCGAATTCGCAGCGTCGAGCGTCGGGGCGGGCTTGATGAGTGACATCGGCGGGTTCGCCGGCGCCCCTCCGACGGGGAACTCGAGACCAGGGTCGACCATGAAGAAGCGATCATCCGACGTGGTTGAGCGAACGACGTTGACGCCGAACTCGAAGCGGGCGTCCTTCCACACATGCCGCAATTCGTCGGTGAAGCCCCACGTTTGGGCGGCGGAGTTGCCGGCCGTGAGAACGAGGCTCAGATCCGCGTTGTTGGACCAGCCCAGTTTGGGCGGCTCTTTCGCCTGTCCTGCGCCTGTGCCTCAACGGCGCCGCCTCCAAGACAGGCCGTCAGGCATATCGTCATCATCATCCGCGATCGCCCTGCTGCTCGCAGCAGCGCGTCAGTTGCGTGTCCATGCATAGTTGTAGCCCAGGGCGACACCGGTAAAGTCGCCGCCGATGGTGGTATACGCCCCGCGGCTCACCGAAGCTCGAAGCGCATGGTGCTGATTGAGCGCCCACGAGAATGTCCAACCAACCCGTGCGTTCCTTTGAATGTCGAGGTGCCTTTCACCATCGACAGTGGTCCGGCCGCCCCTGTAGAAATTGGCGTCGCCGGCGAGCCAGATCCTGCGACTGAAGCGGTAGGTGAGATGGGCCTGCACCGACGCGATCGGATCCTGTTCGCGCGTGCTCCCGCCGGAAAAGTCGGTGTTGTCGGTGAACAGCCAGATGCCGACCATTCCCTCCACGATCCACCGGCCGGCCGCTCGCGAGAGCCCGATCTCCGGCTTTACCGCCCATCGATTGGATCCCAGGTTCAGGATCTTCGAGTCGTCGTACTGCCCGAGCGGGACGGCGACCGTGAGGCTTGCCCCGACGATCGTGCGCATCCGATACGTTGCATTGGCCTGTGGTGTCATGGCCGGCGCACCGTACAGGTTCACGCCAAGCGTCAGGCGCGGATCGCCGACACCGAACTGGCCACGTTCGGTCGGCACGCCAAGATACAGGCCTTCCACGTGCCCGCCGACGACAGGGATCTGCGCACCGACGTTGGCGGATCTGCCCGCGATCGAGAGCGTACGTGTATAGGCGATTGCGACCGTGTCGAGTGTGCCGCGTGAGTCTTCGGCCGGCAGGGCTGGGTCGAAGGCGACGGCGCCCCAGTTACTGCTGTTGACGAAGGTGAGGATATTGATCCGGACTGGCAATGGCCAATACGCGCCCGGCGTCAATTCCTGCGCCGACACGAGCAAAGGCACGAGCTGAAGCACCAGAGTCATCGCGACGCGCGCTGCGGTTGAGGGCATTGGCGCCCTACGGGATGTGGATCGGCCTCAACGGGAACACGACCGAGAGATTCCAGGCTGCGCCCTCGGTGGTCGTTCTGCCGGCCAGTTCCCACTGGTACCGCACAGTTGCGAACCCATAGACCTTCTTGCCAGCTGCGATAGCGAGGGTGACTTCGGGACCGAGTCCCCACACCTGGTTCTTTCCGCGAATGACCAGGTTCTGGAATCGAATCGGTCGTCGCTCAACTTGTAGGTGCCGTAGTACGTCAGCCCGGCGGTCAAGCCGCCGCCGAGAAAGTCCGCACCCACTCCTCCCTCGAGGTTGAGGATGTTGCCAACCTTTGTACTGCTGTTCTCCTTCTCTGACTGGAAGTCGATCGTCGCGGTACTCGCCGCGTGCAAGCGCTTCGTTTCGTTCAAGTAAACAGTTGTGCCGAACAGCAGCTCCTGCGCCCACATGCCAAGGCCAGTGTTGTTGTCAGCGCCATCGTCATAGCGACCGGTAGGGAGGTACAGGCCGTACGCGACCATGGCGTCCGCGCGCGGTTTATGCCATTCGAGATTGATCGGCTGAACGAACATGTCGGTCAGACCCGCACCGGGGTTTGAATCGAAGTCGTTCACGCCCTGCACGCGATTGTTTGCCCAGGGAAGCACGACGAGAAATCCGTACGTGGCGCCGGCGAGCCTCTTCGTCGTGACGATGTTCAGCGCGATGCCAAACACCGCCGCGTCGAGGCTGCCGGTTCTGAGCTCATTGCCGTTGCGGTCTTTGATCTGGTCAGCGGTGTAGAAGTACAGCGGAACCGCAACATACGTTCCTGGCGGGGCTTGGGAACCTGATTTGAGCCCGCCGTCGCCTTTGATGTTCTGTCCGTTGAGCTGCGCGAAGCCGTGCGTAGGGTGCACGACTACGATCGCCACGGCCAAAAAGAGCGGACGAGCAACGCGACGCCAAGCTGTGATGTTGCGCTGCCAACGGCGACATTCCCGATGTTGCTTCGATACACAGGCGGATTGCATGGACAGAAGGATAGAAACGTCGGAGTTCGCCTACATCCGGCAAACCACGCGCGGTCCTGTGTGGAAATTACCTGGGGAGTCGACCAAAGATCCCGGAGCGCCGTCCGGTACGACATCCGTCGTCACCGTCCGTGCCGGCGCTAGACACAACCTGGCTGTCCGACGGTCGGTTGGGTCGATGGCGACCCGCCTGGTCTGCCGCCGCAGCCCTGGCCCAGGTCCTGCTCCCGCGGTTGGGAGCAGGCTGGTTGGAACGCTTTTTCCTGCAATTTGCGGGCAGAGGCGAAGCGTGTCTTCACGGACCCACGGCATACCGTTGCGTCCTACGGTATTCCGGAGGTAGAACCCGGGACCGCCTCGGAATGGCGCGGTCCCAAGCCCGGAGGGGCCCGATGTGGTCCTGTGGCAGAGCCTCAGCAGCTAGTCGACAGTCCGGAGGGGTCGTCCTTTGCGCGGTTCTGTTCGCGCTCGCCTCCCCGTCGTTTGCGCAATCCATCGCGACATTGAAGGGCCACGTTACCGATCCTTCCGGAGCGGTCGTGTCGGGTGCGGCGATTACGTTGCGGGAACACGACACAGGCGTGCAACGCAATGCTGCGTCAGACGCCGCCGGTGACTATCAGTTTGTCTTCTTGCCGATCGGCACCTACCGGATCGAAGTGCGGTCGGCCGGTTTTCGTCCGGAACTCATCCCGCGTCTCGTCATTGAGGTTGGACGAACCATCGTCCAGGACTTTCACCTGAAGGTCGGCGATGTCGCCGAAACCCTGGATGTGGTTGCCGACGTGCCGCTGGTGGAGCGATCGATCGCGCTCGGGCAGATCATCGATCAGCGAACCCTCCGGGACATTCCGCTGAATGGCCGTCAGCTCCTGCAGCTTGCGCTTCTGGTTCCTGGTTCGATGACGCCGCCCCAGAACGGATTTCTCACGACGCCGTCTCGCGCTCAGGGGAGCCAGGGATTGAACACGGCTGGCAACCGCGAGGACACCGCGAATTTCCAGGTGAACGGCCTCACGCTGAACGATCTGATCAACAACATCCTCGTCTTTCAGCCCCCGCTGGATGCCGTGCAGGAATTCAGGATCGATAACGGGTCGGTCAGCGCCGAGGAGGGACGAAACGCCGGCGCGAGCCTCAATATCGTCACAAGATCGGGCACGAATCAATTCCACGGCGGACTGAGCGCGTATTTCAGAGATCAGGCACTGGACGCGCGCAATCTGTTCGCTCCCAGCGCCGACGCGCCATTCGAACGGCAGCAGTTCGGCGGCTACGGCGCCGGGCCGCTCGTGCGGAGCCGCGCGTTCTTCTTCGTCACCTATGAAGGCTTGCGGCAGCAACAGGGACTCCCCGTGAACACGGTGGTGCTCAACGACGCGCAACGCACAGCGATCACCGATCCAGTAATTCGAAACGTCAGCGGGTTGATTCCGCGTCCGACCGTCGTTGACGAGCGGGGCGTCGGCCGATTCATCGGCACGGCTGACGCACCGGTGGAGACCGATCGCCTAGCCGCAGATCTGACGCACACCTTCAGCGCTGCCGATCGACTGCACGCGTTCTATGCACTTCAGCGAGATTGGCGCCGTGAGCCGCTCGAGCTGGGGAATACCATGCCGGGGTTCGGTGATGTTCGGTCCGGACGTCGCCAGCTGTTGACGCTCGAGTACACCCGGACCGCCGGACCGCGGTGGGTCAACCAGGCGCGCGCGGGATTGAGTCGCATCGCCTTTGACGCGCAACCGAACGCCGCGGTGGAGCCGTCCGCGTATGGGCTCGACACGGGCGGCCGTGCCACGCCGGCGCTGCCTGTCTTCAACGTCGCGGGCGCGTTTAATCTGGGCGGCCCTCCGAATCTGCCGCAGGCCCGCACCGATACGACCGTGCTCGCGTCCGATGACGTCAGCGTCACGGCGGGCAGACAGGCACTGAAGTTCGGAGGCGAGTACCGGCGTTTCACCTACAACGCCTGGTTCCTTGATGCCGGCACGCTGAATTTTCCCAGCCTCGCCGCGTTCGCGTCGGGAGCGGCCAACTCGTTCTCGCTCATTCTTGGCGATCGCGCGGCGCACGTCACGCAAGACGCGTTTGGCGCGTTTTTCCAGGATAGCGTCCGCGTCGCTCCGTCGCTGACGCTCGACCTCGGGCTGCGGTATGAATGGAATATCACGCCCACGGAACGCGATGATCGGTTCGTCGTGTTCGACGCGCCGACCGCATCGCTTCTCCAGGTGGGCACCGATCGCTCCGAGGTGTACAGACAAAACAACGACAACATCGAGCCGAGGATTGGCGTGGCCTGGGATGCGTCACGGGATGGACGGACGCTGGTTCGCGCCGCTTACACCGTGGCCGTCGAACAGCCGTTGGTGAACGCTGTTGCGAATCTTACGGCCAACCCGCCCATGGGTACGCCATTGACGCTGACGGGTAGCGTACCCGTCGGCACGGCATTTACGTTGGCCGCGGCGGGAGGGCTGTCCCCGATTACCGTCGATCCGGCATATCGCAACGCGACCACCCACGCGTGGAACCTCAACCTCCAGCGCGAAGTGGCTCGAGGTACCTCGGTGATGATCGCATACGTCGGGACCCGGGCACGTCAGCTCCGATTGACACGCAACATCAATCAGCCGATCAACGGCACGCGTCCGTATCCGCGCGTGTCACTCCAGAGTCCGATTCTGCCCGGCACTCCCTTGGGCAACATCACACAGATCGAAGGCACCGGCAAATCGAGCTATCGAGCCTTGTGGGCGTCCGTGACGCGGCGTCTGTCCAGCGGATTTCAGTTCAGCGGCGCCTACACCTGGTCCAGATCGCTCGATACGAATTCCCTCAGCTCGCCACCGACGTCGATCACCGTTCAGAACGGCTACGATATTCCGGAGAGCTGGGGCCCTGCCGATTTCGACGCGCGCCATCGGTTCGTCATGCGGGGCGTCTACGAGCTGCCGCTCGGCCCACACGCGATTCTCAGGAACTGGCAGGTTGCGGCGATCCTCCAGCTCCAGAGCGGCAGCCCGCTGAACATCGTGACGAGCAACAGCACTCTGACCGGAGTGGCGAATACAGTCCGTCCCGATGTGACTGGACCGATCCGCATCATCGGTGACATCAACCAATGGTTCGACACATCGGTGTTCGTGCCGGTCAATGGCTTCGGAAATCTCGAACGCAATGCCGTCGTCGGTCCCGGCTTCGAGACGCTGGACGTCTCTGTCTCCAAAGCGATCCCGTTGGCGTCGCGAGCGAAAATACAGCTGCAGGCGGACGTGTTCAACGTCCTCAACCATCCGAACTTGGGTCAGCCAGGCCGCGTCGTCGGCAGTCCGAACTTCGGCGTGATCACGAACACACGTTTTCCGCCAGGCGACTCCGGCTCATCACGACAGATTCAGCTCGGGCTGAGATTGCTCTTCTGACATGACTCGCGTCCTCTTGCGCTGGTCGGTCACCTTCGTCCTGTTGTTGGCGGTCGGGCCTACCGCTGCCGCGGCGCAAGAGATCCGGAGGGTTCTGGTGCTGCACTCAGAGCAGTGGATGGCTCCGGCACTCGCGTTGCTCACGCAGAATCTTCGCGAACGTCTTGCCTCGTCGCCGACGATCTCAGTCGAGGCGCAGTTTCTCGATATCACGCGCCCGGCCGGCGAGGCACGCGATCGCGAACTCGCCGAATGGCTGCAATCGCGCTATCGCAGCCGCAGCTTCGCCGTCGTTGTGCCTATCGGCGTTCCGGCGAGCGCCTTCGCGACGCGCTATGGAGAGACGATCTGGCCGGGCGCCCGATTGGTTCACGTTTCAATTGACGGCGATCAGGTCCGCGTCGCGAAGGAACACGGTGATCCAGTCATCCCGCGGGCCTATCAGTACCGGCGTACAGTCGAGTCCGCGCTGCAGTTGTTCCCGACGGCCCGCCGAGTCTGGCTTGTCGGCGGCGCGAGCGCCCAGGATCATCGGTTCCTGGAAGTCGCCGAGGCCGATTTGGCACCCCTCAATAGTCGAATTCGCGTCGAGCGACTGTCTGATCTGCGGTGGGACGACCTCCTGGCAAAAGTGCGGCACATGCCGGAGGACACGATTGCCGTCGGTGTCGTGTTCGGCGCCGACGCCGATGGCCGCGCCTTTGTCATCGCCGATGCGCTCCTTGACGTGGCCCGCGCCGCCAACCGCCCGTTTTTCGTCGTCGGCAGCTGGTATCTCGGAACCGGCGCAGTGGGGGGATATGTCCTCGACGCCGCCGAGCTCGGGCGCAAGACGGGCGCACTCGTTCTTCACGCCCTGAACAACCCGGAGGTCGTGGATTTGTCGCTGGAAGAGACTCCCACGCGATGGATGTTCGATGACGTCCAGCTCCGGCGGTGGAACATTTCCGAATCCAGACTCCCGACCGGAAGCATCGTTCTGAATCGTGAGTCGTTTGCCTGGCGCCGATATCTCTGGCCGATCGTGGCGGCGGCGCTGCTCGTCTCGCTACAGGGCATGATTATCGGCGCGCTGCTGGTGCAGCGCCGCAACCGCCGGCGCGTCGAGGTCGCGTTGCGCGAGAGCGAGGGCAAAGCGCGAGCCAGCTTCGACGAGGTCCGTGAGCTCGCCGGCCGCCTGATTACCGCACGGGAGGAGGAACGTGCGCGAATCGCCCGCGATCTTCACGACGACATCGGCCAGCGGGTCGCGTCACTTTCCATTGGCTTGAGCCGGGCCCAGCGGCACGTTCCCGATGCCTCGAGTGCATCGCGGCAGGCCTTGTCCGCTCTCGAGCAACAGACGACGCAATTGTCTGCAGACTTGCGGCATCTTTCGCATGAACTCCATCCGAGCATGCTCGAGCACCTCGGGTTGCTGGAGGCACTTCGCGATCGATGCGATGATTTCACGCAGGACAGCGGCGTCGCCGTGCGTCTCGATGTCTCCGACACCTGGCCGGATGTCCCGGATGCCGTCGCGCTGTGCTTCTATCGGGTGGCGCAGGAAGCGTTGCGCAACATCGCGACGCATGCAGGGGCACGCCAGGTGACCGTGACGCTCGATCGAGTCGACGGGCATCTGACGATGCAGGTGGCCGACGATGGCTGCGGCTTCGACCCGAAGAACGCGACGGCGCGGCGAACGGGGCTGGGGCTGGTCAGTCTGGCTGAGCGCGTCCGGATGTTAGGCGGTGAGCTGGCAATCACCGCCGGTGCCGGCAGCGGTACGCGCCTCGCCGTGACGCTGCCGGCGGGAGAGTCGCATGCGTCCTAAGGTGCTCCTCGCCGACGATCACGCGATCATCGCAGAAGGCTTGGCGCGTCTCATCGAGGACGTCGCGGATCTCGTCGGTCGTGTCAACGATGGTGTACGCCTCGTGGAGGAAACCCGCCGTCTGCGCCCGGACATTGTCGTCGCCGACATCACGATGCCCGGCATGAGTGGCATCGACGCGATGCGGCAGCTGAAGGCCGAGGGGTCCGAGGCACGGTTCATCTTTCTCACGATCCACACGGAGGCCCGTCTCGCGGCGGAAGCCATGCGGGCGGGCGCCTCCGCATACCTGCTCAAGCAGGCCGCCGGCAACGAGCTCTTCGACGCGATCCAGGCCGTCGCACAAGGCCGAACCTATCTGACACCGTTGATTACAGGTGACGTACTCCGGAATCTGACCGCGCCTGCCGAAACCGTCGAACGTGAGCTCACGCCGCGCCAGCGCGACGTACTTCGTCTGCTGGCGCAAGGCAAGCGCATGAAGGAAATCGCCGCCGAACTGGACCTCTCGGTCCGGACCGTAGAGAATCACAAAGCTCACCTCTTGCAGGCACTCAGCCTGACCAGCACAGCCGATCTCGTCCGCTTCGCCATCAAGCAGCGCATCGTCCCCGAGTAGCGGCGCGTTCGGCGCTAACTGACACAGGGGATCTTCGGCCCGTCCGCTGAGTAGTTTCCACATCTCCATGCACGCGCTATCCCCGATGCGGACGGCCGTGCCGACGCCCTACCATCGCGTCATCTCGGCGTAAAGACGACCGGCTTGACTGAGAACGGACAACCCAACGTGACACGACCACGTGTGGTGCTCGCCGAGGATCACCCAGCGATGGCCACCGACCTACAGGAGCTTCTGGTGGCGGATCACAACGTCGTCGAAGTCGTACCGGATGGAGCGGCTCTCATCGAGGCGGCCCACCACCATCGGCCCGATGCGATCGTCTCCGACATCGCCATGCCCGGCATCAATGGCTTCGCGGCGGCGGCGGCCATTTTCGCCTGGCAGCCTGATGCGCGGATCGTGTTCGTGACTGTCCAGGACAGTCGGGCTGTCATCAGGAAAGCCCTCGACTGCGGTGTCCGCGGCTACGTTCTCAAGTGTGATGCCGGCAATGAGCTCGTTGCCGCCGTGCGCGTGGCGCTCGAGGGCGGTGTGTATCTATCGTCGAACGCTCGTGTCGCGCTCAGAAGAACCGGCTCAGATGAACAGAAGGTTTGACATCTTGCGGGAAAGGCAGGTGGTCATGAATCGGAGAACGGCCCGACGAATCGTCAGCGCCTTCGATCGAAAGGAGAGCGTCGTGAGAGATTCAGTAAGAGGCGCACCCGCAAGAATCGCGTCGTGGGCATTGGTCGGCGGCATGCTGTCGGCGGCCACGCTCTTGAGCGTAGCGCCGGCGCGCGCACAGACGAACGCCAAGCCGAACATCGTCATCATCTGGGGCGATGACATCGGCCAGTCCAACATCAGCGCTTACTCGCACGGCGTGATGGGGTACCAGACGCCGAACATCGACCGCATCGCGCGCGAAGGCATCATGTTCACCGACTATTACGCGGAGCAGAGCTGCACTGCGGGCCGCGCCTCCTTCATCACCGGCCAGTCAGGCCTCCGCACCGGGATGACGAAAGTGGGGCTGCCCGGGGCGGCGCTGTGGCTGCAGAAGGAAGACCCGACGATCGCGGATAGGCTGAAGCCGCTGGGCTACGCCGTCGGGCAGTTCGGCAAGAAGCACCGCGGCGATCGCAACGA